>JACCDR011117670.1_pt1 | contig 10894 bp, 7 predicted proteins | sample 7446431 | NCBI WGS metagenome assembly JACCDR01 (sample SAMN15323443, study PRJNA562643) | freshwater metagenome | isolation source: river surface water | place: USA:Blue River Watershed | collected 2017-08-17 | reverse complement strand
AGGAGCCAGGACTCCATGGACCGGATCTTGGCCAGGTTCGCCGTCATCCCGTGGATCTCCTGGGGGGTGGGCGGCTTGTCGCGGTCGCCCTTGCGCCACCGCTCCACCTGGACCCGCATGATGTTGACCCACAGACTGGCGTACTGCCGGTCGTCCAGGTCGTTGGAGACCATCGCCTTCTTGGCGTAGCCAGGCAGGAGAAGGTCGCTGGCCTTCTCGCCAGGGCCGAACGGCAGGACGCCCCAATCCTGGGCCTTGCGCGCCAGGTCCGGCCGACCCCGAACGATCTCGGCGATGGGGATGGTCACCCACGGGCCGAACCCGGGGTTGTACCACGGATCCCCCTGGAGCACGGTGTTGAAGCTGCGCAGCGGAATGCCCCGGCCCGGGGCGAACTCCTCGGTCCCCTCGGGCACAAAGGGCAGGGCACCGAACGCCTTGGCCACGACCTTGGGCAGGCGCAGGACCACCTGATTCTTGGTGTTGAACCCGTAGACGTCCTTGCTGGAGTCGTGCCGCTTGGCCTTGTCCCAGGCCGGGTTCTTGGTCAGCTGGCCCTCGGCGCCCAGGATGTACTCATCGACCCGCTTGCCCTTGTCGTCGACCCGCCAGTCCTCCACGGGCAGCCCGTTCTCATCCACCACGTCAAAGGCCTTGTGCAGGCCCTGCCAGCCCTGGTTCGCGCGGGCAATGACGCTGGGGTCCTCTCCGATCATCGTGGCCCACCGGGCGATGGAGGCCCTCCAGGCGCCGAAGAACGGCATGATGAACCGCAGGCCGGCCTGAGGGGTGGAGAACAGGTTGTCCTTGAAGATGCGGTCCATCTCCTTGACGGTGTACTGCCGGGCCACCTCCTCCATGTGGTACAGCTGGTCGGGCCGCTCGGCGGCCCGGATCCCCTGCGCCTCGCCGTTGGCCACCAGCTGCCGGAGCTTGCGCTGGTAGAGCATGTCCGCCACGGGGTGGCGGACCAGGGTGTCGGTCGGCATCTTGGCCGCGAAGTTGTACCACTTGGCCGCGATGTCGCTCATCCACTGGGACAGGGCCCCCTGGCCGGTGGCGTACTGGACCTGGCCGCCATGGACCGGCATCCGGCTGTTCTCGGGAATGGCGCGCACATGGCGCAGCCCGACCTTGCCCTCCAGGGCCAGCTGGGCCAGCTCGTCGCTCCCGTGGACGTACTGGTCCACCATGGCGGCCACGCCGCGCAGCCAGTCCTCTCGCCGGGCGTTGGCCAGCGGGAGGCGGCGCAGGTACTGCGCGCCCTGGCTGGTGTCCAGCCACTTCATGACGTCACCCACGTCGGCGCCCCGCAGGAACATGCGGGCGACGATGTCCTTGCCCAGGGTGTTGTTCAGCACGTGCACCAGGGCCGGGGCCCACTTGTTCACGTCGGCCGGGTCCAGAGCCCCGATGTTGGTGGTGTCCCGGAACATCATCAGCAGGTCGTCATTGATGCCGAACAGGTTCCGCTGGTCGGTGGAGACCAGGCGCCGGGTGTAATCACCGAACGGGCCCTCGAAGATCTGGTTGGCCAGCACGCCAGGGCGAACATAGAACTGGCCGGTACCCCGCCGGTAGGGCAGGTCCACCAGCTCCCGCTCGGGCAGGCGCCGGTTACGGGCCGCACGGGTGGCCTGGCGCCGGGCCGCCCGGTTGCCCACCTTGGTGGGCAGGTTGCCCAGCATCCGGCCTCCGCCGGTCAGGGCGCCCGCGAAGTACATCAGGGAGCCCAGGGCGGCGGCGCCCAGGAGTACCTCATCCGACACGGTCCGGATGGGGTAGCCACCCCGGAACAGGACCGCGTTCTTCCAGAAGGTGTTCGCCACGGAGGAGAACTCGGTGACGATGTCCTTGGCCCGGGGTCCGCCCATGCCCTGGAAGAACGACCGGTCCCGGCGGAACGCCTTGTCCAGCTCGTCGACCGGGAGGAGCGGGTGCTCGTTCATCAGCTGGGTCACCAGCTGGGGGCCGGGGACGACGGCGGTACCGTCAGCGGTCAGAGTGACCGCCCGCACCCCGGTGAACCCGGTGGTGGAGCCGCGCAGGCCCTCGTCGGCGGAGGCCAGGGTCTGGTCGGCCATCCGGCCGATGTAGGCCTTGCGGGTGCCCAGGGTCGCGTGGGTGATCTCCTCGATGGTCCGCACGTCCTCCACCCCGTGCTGGCGCAGCAGGTGACCGATGACGTTGGCCTCGATCTTCTCGACCAGCTGGAGCTTCTGGACCTCCGTGGTGGCGCCCATCATCTCCCGCACGTAGGCCTGGCGGACCCCGGGCGGCAGGCCGCGCACCCGCTTGAGCCAGGAGTCCACGTCCTTCCAGCCCTCGGGGTCGGCGGCCTTGTAGGTGGTCGGGGTCATGCCCCGGCCCACGCCCTGCTGGATCTTGGCCAGGAACTGGACCGGCCGCGAGCCCCACCCGGTGTGAATGATGACCCCCGCGTGCCGCCGGTTGCGGACCTCCTGGAGGTCCGACAGGGCATGGGTGGCCAGGCGGGCCGACTGCTGAACGCCCCGGGAGGTGGCACTGTCCAGGTTGTGGGCCACCTTGGCCCGGGTCTCCGCCAGCTTGGGGTAGATGCCGCCCTTGGGCACCACCTCGTTGGACCTGAACAGGCCGGTGGTCGTGGGCGTGTTCACCACGTCCTCCCCCTGGGCCATCATGCGCCGGTACCAGGCGGTGGTCCCGTCCAGCTGGACCAGCTCCGGCACGATCTTGTCATCGATGATCTTGAGTTGGCCGGCCACCTCGTCACTGAACCGGGACACCTCGGCCGGGTCGTACCGGATCGGGGACCAGGTGGGCCCGTTCCGGCGCAGGGTGGAGGCGCGGGGCATGCCGAGAAGGGGCCGCTGGCCGGTGATGCGCTCCCTGGTGGCCGGGAGCCCCTGGAGGTCGTCGGACAGGCGGGGGGCCAGGGAGCGGGCGGCGGTGGTCTGGGCCTGCTCCCTGGCTGCTCGGGAGTTCTTGGCGGCGGCGCGGTAGGACCCGAACTCGCTCAAGGCCCGGCGCAGGTCCTCGGGGGTGCGGCGGATCTCGCCGGAGCTGTTGAACAGCATCCGGGCCTCACCGTCGGCCACGGGCCGGTAGGCGATGGAGAAGCTGTTGAAGACCTGGCCCTCGTCCCGGGTCAGGAAGCGCGGGGTGAACGGGGAGTCGAAAGTGAGCTGGCGCGGGTTGAACTCGGTCTTGTTGAGCTGGAGCATGGTCGCGTTGTCGGCACCGAACCGGCGCAGCGCCTCGGTGTGCGGCGCCAGGCGGGCGGCGCGCTCCTCCTTGGACAGGCCGCCGATGCTCGGCAGGATGACGCGCTGGTAGTAGCTCACCGCGCCCTTCATCCGCTGGTACTGGGCCGCGATCGCCGGGGCCTGGACCTGGAGCCGGTCGAACGCGGCCTGGTCCCCCAGGGAGATGCGCAGGATCAGCGCCTTCTCCTCGGGCTTGGCCCGGGACAGCAGGTCGGCCATCAGCCCGGCCTGGGGGCTGGAGCGGACCATGGGGTGCTTGACGATCTCGTCGGCGGTCCTACCGTCCGTCCAGCGCAGGAACCGGCCGGTGGGCTCGGCGTCCAGGACCTTGTCGATGTCCTCGGTCTCCCGCAGCCGCAGGGCCTTGGTCGTCTTGAAGACGCCGGTCGCCTTGGCCAGCTTGCCCCCGACGTACAGGGGGTCCATGAGCATGACCGAGGTGAAGTCGATGGCGCCGGAGTAGGTATTGAAGAACGGCTTCTGCCAGCCCTTGAGGTTCTCGTCCTTCCAGGCTTCCACTGACTCCTCGGGGTTGAGGGGGTCCGTGGCCACCATGACGGTGCGGACCAGCCCCCGGCCGAAGGAGTCCTTCTCGGCGGTGCGCATGATCTGCCGCCAGGTGCGCCCGTCGAACAGGGTCTCGAAGGCGTTGTCCTCGTTCACCTGGGCCTGCCAGGTGTCATCGAAGATCGTCGGGATGACGTGGGAGGCGGGGCTCAGGACCTTGGTGGACAGCATCCGGTACGGCCACGCCAGCGCGTTCAGCACGGGCGCGCTGAAGTCGTACCAGTGGCCCTCCTCGCCCACCTGGCCGACGCCCGGCTGCTGCCGGTCGGCCCAGTACTGGCTGAGCGGCTGCTCATAGGAGGCCGGGTCCATGCCCGGGGAGGGGGAGGGGTGGGGCTGGGTCAGCTCGGCGGGCACCTGGGTGGCCGCCGACCAGGGCGCGGTGGCCTGGTCCAGGGTCATGCCGTAGGCGCCGTTGGGGATGCCTCCCCCGTAGCGGAACTGACCTGCCAGGAAGTCCAGGCGCTGGCTCCAATGCATGTTCTGCCAGCTCACAGGAGTCCCTTGACCTTCCTCACGTACTGCCGGGTGCCCGGCGCGGCGCCGGGCAGGGAGGCCATCCACTCCAGGTAGGGCAGGTAAGCCCGCAGTCGCTGGAGATCGGCCTGGTCCAGCTCCGCCTCGGGGTCGGTCAGACCCAGGGACTCCAGCCCGGGGCCGGGCCCCAGAGGGGACCCGGCGGTGACCGGTTCGTCCGGGCGCATGGAGGGGGCCCCGAAGGGGACCACCTCCACTCCCTGGGGCGGCGGGGTGGCGCCTCCGCCCGGCGCACCCCCGCCGCCCGCCATGGGGGCCCCGGACTGGGCTTCCTGATAGGCCTGCTGCTCCCCGTAGGCCGCATCGGGGAGGTCCACCTTGGGCTGGGGGCCGCCGTCGGTCCGCTTGGACATGGCTCCAGGCCCGCTCACCGGAGCGGGCTTGCGCGGCGTCCGCTTGCCCCCGTGTTCGGCCATGGGCTAGTGGCAGCCCTTGCCCTTGCCGGAGGTGCCCTTGCCCGGCTTGGTGATGGACACGTTCAGCTGCCGGGAGGGGCCCTTCTTGAACGAGGTGTTGATGGTGGGCATGCCGTAGGTGCGGGTGGGCTGGACGTAGGCGCCCTTCATGCCTCCGCCGCCGCGAGGGGTCAGCTTCATGCCGGGATGTTCCTTTTCACGTTGGTGTTCAGGGTGGGTCCGCCGCCGGAGTTGAGCCCCGCCAGCAGGGACAGGATGTCGGGCCTGCCACCCGGACCCATGGTCGCCTGGCCCGGGGCGACGCCCGGGGGAAGACCGGAGTCCTGGAGACCGGGTACCCCACCTCCCTGACCGCCACCCATCATCGCAGTCAGGGGATCTGTTGCGCCAGCAGGAGCCTCCGGGGCGGGCTCGGGGGCGAAAGCCTCCGCCACCACCTTCTCCAGGGGCTTGCCCTTCTGGACCCCCTGGATGATCTCCCCCAGCCGACCGAGGACCTCTCCGGGGTCCTGGCCCTGCTGGGCCAGCATGGGAACCGCCTGGGCGTACCCGGCCACAGCCTGGACCAGGGCGTCCCGCAGGCCTTCCACATTGATGCGCTGCTCTTCCTGGGTGACGTTGATGTCGAACGGAAGCTCCCGCCGGACCGTGTCCTTGGACAGCAGCCCGCCGCCCAGGACCTGGAGCAGGAAGACCAGGGCCCGGTTGGGGTCCAGCCCGGCCGCCATGCCGTACCGGACCTCGATGTCGTAGGCCCCGTTGATGTCCTTGGCCGGGGTGTAGGTGATGTCGTAGGGCACCCCGTCCTTGGACCCGGTGATGGACTTCTCCACCCGGGGCCAATACCGCTCGTCGGTCTCGTAGCACAGGGCGACGATCTCGCCGAAGGTGACCTGGAGGACCTTCTGACCGGCCCGGATCTGGGAGTCGTAGCCCCCCTCCAGGGCCTTGACCCCCTGCCCGGTGATGATGGAGGCGTCCAGGTTGCCGGTTCGCACGCCGGGGTACCGGGCGCCGGACTTCATCTCGGCGTCCAGGAGCTGGCCCTCCAGGAAGGCCGCCTGGGGGATCTCCTGGCCCAGCTTCTTGATCTTCTCCGGCGAGTTGGACCGCAGACCGGACAGGGGCCCGATGGAGACGTCCTGAACGTCGTTCGGCAGGGCGTAGGGGGCCTCCACCGACTGCTCGGCCGCCTGCATGGCCATCATGGCGAACCGGTTGCGCGCGACCTGGATCCACAGCACGTCGTCGTACTGGCCCCGGGAGTGGTCGGTGACGCCGGGGCGCTCGGCGATGGCCACGGGGCACTTGCCCAGCAGGTTCGGGGCCCAGGACAGGGTCAGGTCCTCCCGCTCGGGGATGAACATGACCACCTGGTCATCATCCCGGTACAGGATGACCTCCAGCTTCGCCTGGGACTCCACCTTGTGGTCCTTGCCGCAGATCCGGTCGGCCAGCTGGGGGTAGAGCGCGCACAGCTGGTTGATCGTCTTGGTGAACACCCGGCTGTAAGAGGTGACCCGGCCCCACCGGTCCTTGGTGTAGTAGCTCCCCCGGGGGTCCTCGAACAGGATCCGGGGCATCTTGGCCTCGTAATCCGGCTCAATCAGCACCGGCATGAACCCGTAGGTGGCGAAGTAGTCCGCGCCGGTGAACATCTCCCGGGCCACCTTGGAGAACCCCAGGTAGTTGGTGGCGATCTTGGTCCGCTTGTCCGCCCGCCCCCGGGCCGCATCGCTCACCATGTTGGCCGGATTGCAGTTGAACCCGGGCAGCGGGGCCAGGGACTCGGCCACGTCCCTCGCCGCCGTGTCGACGAAATTCGCGATGACCGGCTTGGGGAAGTCATCGTTGAACATGCCGGGGAAGACCTCATCGATCCGCCCCTGACGGACCAGGTGGACGTCCTCCATGTCCTGGTCCTTGTCCACCCGCTCAGCACGGAGCACCCGCACCCGGGCGGAGATGTCGGCAACGGGCATCTGCTTCATTCGGCCGCCTCCAGGTCGTCCGCGAAATCCTCCACATGCAGGTCAATGTGCTGCCCCACCAGGAACCGCAGGTGCCGACCGGTCACCAGGGACTGCATCGGCCCGAACGGGCTGCGCCCCGGCGCCGGAGCGCAGAAAACAGCCGGACACATGGGGCACTCCCAGGTCAGTTCCACGATTCCTCCCCCAGTCGCACCGTCATCTGCTGGGCCTGCCGATACCGGGGCACGAACCGGGAGGGCTGGTGCGACCAGCCCCGACCCAGAGAGGCGTCCGCCACCTCCCTGGCCTTCAGCTCGGCGAACCACAGGGCCATCGGGAGGTCCTGAACCAGCTTGGAGCCCTTCACACCCGGCCGCCAGATGCACAGCTGCTCCACCAGGGCCTTGACCCCCTCGCAGTTGTGCCGCGACGGCAGCGAGATCATCCGCTCGGTGAACAGGGGAGCCAGGCTGGCCACCCCGAAATCCGGGTCGATCTTGTTGTTCGAGGTGTAGTGCTCGGTCATCGAGCACCCCCGGTTCGCCAGGTAGTACCTGATCTCCTCATCCCGGGTCAGGAACAGCTGGAAGGCGTTCTTCTCCACCACCCAGGCCATCGGCCGGTACCGGTCCGTCCAGTCGAAGATGACCTGACGGATCTGCTGCGGGGTGGGGCTGGCCATCCGGTGCGCATCCAGGACGAACCGCCGCCCGGTCTTCACGTCGATCGCGTAGCAGATGGACGCGGTCTCCCCGGCCATCGCCGGGTCCATGGAGCAGATGACGTAGAGGCCGGCCATACCCTCGGGCCGCTCGTGATACGGGTTCTCCCCGTCGATCACCCCGTGGTTCCGCCGCCCGTTCACGCAGGCCGACACGTCCTTGGGGTGGAAAATGGCGTCTTCGGGAACGTCCTGCTGCTGGTAGACCATCGACCAGGTCTTGGGGTCCAGCATGGACCGCCGCTTGGCCAGGTGGGGCCCGTCCCACCGGGGGAAGGTGCCGTCCGCGTCCGCCTGGTCGTCCGTCCCCGCCCAGGGCACGTTACTGCGGGGCCACAGGGTGACCCAGTCCTTGGGCTCGTCGGCGAACTCCAGGACCGCAGGCTGGCTGAGGTAGGTCCAGGGGCTCTTGCCGTCCGGGTACCGGTCCGGATTGCGCAGCTCGCGGTACAGGTCCACCGCGTCCACCCGGGTACCGGTGATGACCACCCGGCCGCCAGGGCCGGGGCGCGTGATCAGCTCCTGCTGGAGCCACCGGATCTGCGACTCGTACTCGTGGGCGTTCTTCAGGATGACCGCGTCGTCCAGGATGATCAGGTCGGCGCGAGCACCGTAGATGGTGCCCTGGATGCCGATGGCCTGGACCGTGGGGTCCTTCTCCGAGGTGTCCCGGTAGTCGCCGCTCAGGTAGATCTGCTGCTGCTGCCAGACCGACCCCGGGCCGTCGAACCCGCCGATGGGTGCGAAGTTGATCTGGAGCTTGGAGTACCGCTGCCCGGTCAGCCGCTGCTTGATGGCGTAGAGGAACTGCTTGGCCAGGTCGGCGGACGCCGAACAGATGACCACCCGGATGCCGGGCTCGGTACAGATCCGGTAGACCACGTAGTCGACGCTGAGCGTCATCGACTTGGCGTGCTCGGGCGGGGAGTTGATCAGGAGGTACCGGGGGTCCCCCGGTTCATACTGCATCGCCGGGTGCAGGTCGCGGGGCTCGCGCCCCTCGATGACGTCGATCCACCGGCTCTGGTGCGGGAACGTCTCCATCCCCAGGTACTCCCGCCGGAACTCCTCGAAAGAGGAAGTCCCCTCGGCGGGGACCCCGGTAGACCGGTTCGCGCGCTTGATCGCGCGGATGACCGAGATCTGGTGGGAGAAGTCGGCATCCTGCCGCTTCCACTCCTCCCAGGTGGCCGGGGAGCGGCCTACGGCCGCCATGGCCTCCCGGATGGTCAGCCCCTGGCGGATCAGGCTGATGACCTGATCCTTGGCCACCTTCACCCCGGGGCGACCCGGGGGCCCCTTCTTGTTCGCCATGCAGCCCTCTGGAGCGCCAGAGGGGGGGCGAGTCCAGGGTAGCCGCCCCCTGGGGGCGGCCCAAGTACCTGACCAGTCAGATATTCAGGGGGCAGACCTGTCCTTAAGCCCAGGCCCGCTGGAAGCGGGCCATACCCTGGTCAACCCCTCGGGGAGGCGCCTCCAGCGCCTCTACCCGGGTGAAACCTCCGGTTTCGGGGGCCGCGTCAGCGGCCGACCCGTCGAACCCTCCGGGTTCTCCCTCCCTCCTCCCGGAGGGAGCAATGGAAGAAGGGCTCTGTTTTTGTACGCCGCTGGAGCGGCGGTTATTCCCGCGACACGCCGGGAAACCGGTGTGACTTACGTCACACCCCGGCGTGGCCGGCAAAACCCCAGGTCATCCCGGTCATCCAGGGTCCCCCGGTCTCCGTTTTTGGAAAAAAAACGGAGGGGGACTCTATAGGGGGGAGGGGGGAGCCTGGTTTAAAACCCCCCGGGTCAAGATCCTCGCGCGCACGCGCGACCCTGTTACCTACTCGTGACCTGACTGCGGTCAGGTGGCCCTGACCCTGCCCGGACTTTGAGGGCAAGCCCGGTGCGCACGCTGTGCGCGCCCCCTGCATGTGGCCCTGTCCTGGCCACCATGGGCCCATGCGTGCGCATGGGCCCCGCTTGTTAGACATGGTGTCCAATGCGGTCAGCCTTGAGGGCTGACACTCCCTCCCCATGGCCATCCCCCGGATGTCCCCGGGTCGGTCGGCCAGCGGTCAGCCCGGGTCACCCACCACCCCCCGGCGGTACCTGGCCACCTACCGGTGCCCCCGCGCCCCGGTCATCGGCGCATCGTGCGCGCCAGGGGGTGTCAAGGGCGGTCCCATCACAGGACCGCATCACGTTGGTCACGTCCACATCACGATCACTACGTGACGTGACATCCCACCTGGGGCTTTGCGGCGGTCATCACTCCAAGTGATGGCACAGGGCTCACCGTTACCCGTCCGTTACCAAAGCGGGGGCTACGTTTCTCGTGTTCCACCCAGCACGGCGAGCCGGACGGCCCGCAAGGCGGGTGGAGCCCGACCCGGGAGACCGGGGTTGAGAACTGAAGAGTGAGTCACCACGGCGCCTCTGAGCGCGCCGTGGCCCGGGGGGAGGATCCCCGGGACGTCACCAGCCTCTGCGCGCTGGTGACCAAGACATGCCCCTGTCACAGGAGACGCCTAGAGCGCTCCCCGGGGGCACTCTCCAGACGCTGGCGGGCATCCGTGTCCGCCGGTCGTCTTGAGCCCTCAGCAAGCCGCTGAGGGCTTTGGATGACCAGTGAGGAGAGAACATGAGCATCACACAGATGCACTGGCACGCCGTGGGTGACGCTGTCGTGGTCACTGGCTGGGATGACCTGGAAGACCGCAAGACCACATGCTACGGCTGGGTCGACACGTTCGTCGTGGGGCCCGATGACGCCCGAGACGGCATCGTCGGGTGGGTCCGCGACCGGAACGAGAACCGAGTTCCGGTCTGGGCCGACGACAAGGTCGAGCCCGGGGTGGGTTGCGCGTGCGGCAACCCCTTCACCCTGTGCCACCCGGACGCCTGAGTACGTGACAACCAGGCGAGCGCCCACGCTGTGGGCGCCGTCCCTGGCAGTGCGTACTGCCGAGGAGAGGAGAGACGCATGGGCACTCTGACCCCCATGGGTGAGATCGAGCGCGACCTGTACGGGTCAACCACGCCCTTGGGCGTGGCCCTGCGCGGGTACAGCGCCCGGATCGTCAACGTCATCGACGGGGACACCGAACTCCGTTTCCCCTCTGCAGGCGACGCCTGCGGGTGGGTTGAGGCGTTCGACCTGATGGACAAGGCCGTGATCCAGAACGAGGTGACCCGGTTCAACGAGCCGGTCGTCGTCAGGGTCTACGGCATGGCCCCGTGAGGACCAGACGAACGCACCGGCTACGGCCGGTGCGTCGCCTCTGGTGTCACGGACACCAACCGAGAGGAGAGAACCATGACCAAGCGAAGCACCGGCGGTTACGGGCGGGCCCTGTGGGCCGCGTGCACCCGGATGTCGGATGACCGGTTGGCAGAGGAGATCAGGAAGCTTCGCTACCTGACCACCGACCCCCGGTGCATCACCTT
>JACCDR010121551.1_pt1 | contig 10894 bp, 11 predicted proteins | sample 7446431 | NCBI WGS metagenome assembly JACCDR01 (sample SAMN15323443, study PRJNA562643) | freshwater metagenome | isolation source: river surface water | place: USA:Blue River Watershed | collected 2017-08-17 | reverse complement strand
GAACTTTTCCGCATCCAGACAACTGCAGGTATAATGAAAGACCACAACACGTTCAACGAGAACGGTGAATTCATTTCATCATGCATCAAGTAGAAACTTTAAAACTCGAAGGTAAAGCACGGGTGATGATTGATAGATATCTCGCCCTCCCTTTTGGCACAAAACCATCGTGTCCATACTTTAATAACAAACGAAGAAAAATTCGCTCTGGACTTCGTGTAGATAAAGGAAAAGGAACGCCGGAAGAAATTGCAGAGGAATGCACTATCGCCGCAAAACTCGCCCGAGTCCGCATCTCAGAACTTTCTACAGACAAACTCAAAGAATTTCTCGTTGAGCAAGACCTTGGCGTCGATTGTTCTGGTTTTGCGTATCATGTGCTCAACGCATACTCACAGGAACGAAACGGTAAAAGCATTCAAAGCTATATTAAAACCAAACGAGAAGGTATCGTTGGTAAACTTATCGCCAAATTACGACCTGCAGAAAACATCGGTGTCTCTACATTTGCAGACGAACGCAATAGTGTAGAAGTAAAAATAAGCGAACTTCGCCCTTCAGACATCATTGTGTTTTTAGGTACAGGTAAAGACAAACTTTATAATCATGTTTTGCTTGTTACCGGAGTTGAATATGGCAAAGACACAACGCGTATAAGTTATGCTCACTCATACTCATGGCCTTCTGACGGTGTCTACAATCACGGGGTGCGCGAAGGAGACATCCTTGTTCATGGCGAAGGCCTCCTCGGTGGCACTTGGAAAGAACAAGGTGTGACAGGTGGAGACAACTATACGTTTGAAAGTGCACGAAACGCCACCACCGTATCGGTACGCAGACTAAAAGCCTTTATTGCCTAAACGCATAAGAACTTATAGTCTATCTATATGACAGACTTTCTCCCCTCTCAAATACAAGGCCTTATTGATATCATCGGATCTGGCATCATTGCGGCTCTTGCGAGCCTCATCTGGGCACCTTTTCTTATAAAAATACTGCGTCATTTTAAAGTGATGAAGCATGCTGGAGGCGATGCAACGCTGGGGATGGAATCAAGGCAAGATAAAGCGCACACTCCGATTATGGGAGGGCTTCTTATTATCGTGACTGTTGTGCTTCTCACCCTTTTGTTTAATTGGGATCGACAATACACATGGGTACCTATCGGAGTACTCCTTTTGTCGGCAGGACTTGGCGCAATTGACGACCTCATGAATGTATTTGGCCCGGATCGCAAACAGCGCAGCCTTTCACAGGTGTTTACGTTAATTCGAGTTCACAAGTCTATTCTTGTACGCATTTGGCTCACAATTACGCTTCCTTGGACTTTATTTAAAAGGTCTGTCACGGTATTTGGTTCAAAGCAAAAAAAGGGTGTACTCGTACATGAAAAACTCCTCTTGCAGTTTGCCGCAGGAGCAATTTCTGCATGGTGGATTTACTATAAACTTGGTGAAAATTGGAGAGAAATTTATTTACCATGGGATGGATATCTCGACCTTGGTATTCTCATCATTCCCCTCATCATTCTGATTGTTATGTTTACTGCAAACGCAGTGAATATATCTGACGGTATCGACGGTCTTGCAGGCGGAATGCGTATCCCAACATTCGGCGCACTCGCATTCCTCAGCTGGACCGCTGGTTACGACGCGCTCGCTGTTCTCAACGCAGTAACAGCCGGCGCTTTGCTTACCTATACCTATTTCAATATAAAACCAGCACGATTTCAGATGGGAGATGTCGGCTCACTTGGGCTTGGTGGACTGCTTGCAATAAATGCACTTGCCGTAAACTCAATGGCAATACTCCCCTTCATTGCATTTATGTTCTATGCAGAAGCGATTTCTGTCATTGTCCAAACTATAGGCCGACACGTTTTTGGTCGTCGTATTTTCCGTATGGCCCCACTTCACCATCACCTCGAGCTTCGAGGATGGAGCGAAGAAAAAACAATTATGCGCATGTGGGTAATTCACCTTGGATTCGTGATGATTGGAGTTTGGATTGGGCTTCATTAAAAAGACCCGGACTATCTCCGGGTCGTTTCGTTTCGAATCGCATTCACCATATCTTGAATATATTGAGGATACCAAATATCTCCTCGTGCTCCGTATGTCTCGATTCTCAAGAATTCGCCCCACACTCGGCTTCTTGAAAATTGATCAGAAAACCATGTCTCCCTCGATATCGCCAACGACCCTTTTTTATACGAAACGTCTACTGACAATGGCAGAAGCTTTGCGCTCGGAAGATATTTCCTAAGTGTAAGAAATCCCCTTCCGCATGCGTGGCTGCGGAAAAGATAGATTACTTTTGTCGCCTTGGCCAACTCAGGAAAGCGAAGTGAGAGTCTCACGTTTTCCTGAGTATTTAAAGACTCGCTTTCTGAGCGGAATATGGTATTCGGGAAGCGTTCAATCCGGAGCGCATGAAGTATCTCTACAGCCTCACTCCGACTCATCTTTGGTGAGTCAGGAAACATGGGAGCTCCTCCTGTTGCAACAACACTGGATACAAGGCCTTTTTCAAGAACCTTCTCCGCAGCATGAGCAATATTTTCGATCTCGAACGATGTGCCAAAGATAAACAATACATCCGCTGACTCCAGCTCCTCCCTTTTCCTAAAACACAGTTCAGTAAGCAGTTCCACTACCCTTTTAGATAGTTGTGGAACAGTTGGGTTTTTATCAATTTCTCGAGTTTTCATCCGTTTCCGATGCTACCCGATGATTTGCGTTAGGACAAGCATCAGTGTACTTTTAAGCCAATGGCATATCTCAATTGGGACACCAAAATACTAAGCAAGCCTTCTGCGCAAGAAGTGACTTCAATGTACGATCAGGGCTATGTTTTTACTCGCGTCGACAAAGGCGTTATGAACAGGACACGCTCCTTTCGTGTAAATCTCAAAGCATACACCCCATCAAGCGAGAACCGCAGGATTTTGCGAAAAGCTGAAGCACTCGAAATGAAAGTTGAAACAATTCCCTATTCTGGGTACACGTGGGAGATCGGCAAGCTTGCCAAAGATTTTTACGAAAAATTTGGTGACAATGTATTCACCGCAAATAAAATAAAAGAAATTCTCACTGAGAGCGAGAAAAGTAATTTCAATAAACTTCTTGTTTTTTCTGAAAACGGTCAGGTTGTCGGCTATGTTATTTGCTATGAGTCAGACACAATCCTCCACTACAGCTATCCTTTTTATATCGAGGCGCCTTCTCGAGGTATCGGTATGATGACCAAAGCTCTTGAATGGGCAAAAGCATCGGGCAAAGATTATATCTATATGGGATCGCTCCAACGACCGACTGATACATACAAACTACAGTTTCTTGGCGGTGAATGGTTTGATGGAACGAGGTGGCAGGTCGATACGGAACCTTTAAAAGAAATCCTCGGTTAGCTACCCCCGCCATCTAGGCCTCAATCAGAATCAAAGATAAACTTTTGCCAGGGTCCACATCTCTTCTTTGTCCGGGCAAATGCCGGAATCTATCTAAAAAATATTTATGAAAATCACCCTTATCGTAGTCGGAAAAACCCAAACTAAAGACCTACAGGAATCAGTCCTCGATTATTCAAAGCGCATATCCCGCTACTGTGGTTTCGAGATGATCGACACTTCGGATGAAAAACTCGCAAAGAATCTCGAAAAATTCGATCGAGTATTCCTTCTTGATGAAAAAGGTAAGGAGTATACCTCTATGGAAATGTCCGTATTTGTCGACAAACAAATGAACGCAGGTGTAAAAAATATCGCCTTCGTCGTTGGTGGTCCGTTTGGCTTCAGTGAAGAAGTTCGTGCGATGGCAGACTCTTCCCTTGCCCTTTCAAAGATGACGTTCCCTCATGATCTAGTACGAGTGATCTTCCTTGAACAGCTTTATCGAGCATTTTCTATACTTAAGAACGAAAAGTATCACCATGAATAAAAAAGGCGGTGATTAAAAAATCACCGCCATCTTCTCTTGTGGGATTGCTTAGACTTTCCGAGGTAATTCAAAGACCAAGACCGCCAAGGATTCCATGAACTCTGGCCGCTCCCGGATCAGAAGCCACTCACCCCATGAGTCACAACTCATATCAAGATTGCATTCCACCTCCTTGATAATAATCGGATCCATTGCCATAGTCAGATAATCAACTATGGTTGTTTGTTTGTAAGAGAGCCTCAGAGCGACTGCAGCCTCAATTGACACAGGGAGCAACCCCAGCTTGTAAGCACGTGCAATCGCCGTCTTAATCCTGACTTTCCGCTTCAAGCTAAAACCTAGACGGAAGATTGGAATAGCAACCAGGTCGATCTCGCGTTCGATGCTGGATATTGTGACCTGACCTGAGACGAGCAATTCACGGACCCCTTCGCAGATACGGATATCCATACCTTCAAGAGCACGGAGGCAATGTTGAGGAGAGGTAAACGTCCCAACCCTCACACTCTGCCACTTCTCGCTATGAGATTGAGCATAGCCAAGCTCATTAAGAGTCTCAATATATTTTTGATTTTTAGTTTGGTTCATCTGCCAAGAATAATATCTTATTTTAAGAATAATGTCAATAGTTATTTATGGCCAAACCAGGCCTTTTTTGCTATCTTTAAATCCTAAATGACTAAAACAAACGAAACAAAGAAAGTTCACTTCATCGGCATTTGCGGCGTCGCCATGAGCGCTGTTGCCACCGCTTTGTGGCAGAAGGGTTTTAAAGTCACAGGTTCAGACGCTGGCTTCTTCCCACCTGTTTCAACCAACCTTATAAACCTTGGCATCCCCTACTATTCAGGCTGGCATCCAGAAAAAATGATAGAGGGTGGCGCACCCGATTTTGTTGTCGTGGGAAATGCCGTCGCAACCAAAAATCCCGAATTTTTGTATGTGCAGGAAAATAAAATCCCCTACATGTCGTATCCGGAAGCAATGGGAGAATATCTCATCAAGCCTCATTCAATCGTAGTCGCAGGAACGTATGGTAAGTCAACCTCATCGGCACTTCTTTCTCATATTCTCCGCCACGCAAATATGAAGCCTTCATATATGATTGGTGGCGTCACCCAAGACGGCTCTCCATCAGCCGCTCTAGGCGAAGGCGACTGGTCAGTGGTCGAAGGTGATGAATACACGACTGCAAAATGGGATCAACGTCCTAAATTCGCTCACTACAAACCAACACATCTCCTCGTATCTGCAGTTAAATGGGATCACGCAGATGTCTATCCTACAGAGAAATCTTTCTTTGATGCGTTCTCGAATCTATTCATACAAGTACCAGAAGACGGTCTGATTGTTGGCTGCATAGACTACCCAACACTTCCTCTCCTCCTTAAATTGGCGAAAAAAGAGTATATAACGTACGGAAAATCAGAAGAAGCGACGTATCGATATGAAAATATCTTTGCATCGACGGATGGCATGGAATTCGACATTGTCTATCACGGAAAAAAATATCAAATCAAATCCCCTCTCCTTGGCGGATACAATGCTGAAAATATCACCGGCTGTTTTGCCATGGCTCGAGAGATCGGTATCTCACCATCAGATATTACCGATGCAATTAAAGATTTCCGCGGTATGAAGCGAAGGCTCGAAAAACGCTATGAAAATAAAGTAACTGTCATCGACGATATTGCTCATTCGCCAGAAAAAGCAAAGTCTGTTCTCGCGACTCTGCGTTCAATTTATCCTGGACTTATTGTTGCCGTATACGAGCCAAACACAGGAAATCGCACCCCTCAGTCTAAAGAGTCATACAAAGACGCTTTCGTACACGCCGACACAATCGTAATTCCACGACTTTCAAAACTTAAAGTAGATGCAGCAAACCCAGAAAAGACTTTTGATGGAGATGAACTCGCCAAAGTGATTGAAGAGAACCACAAAGAAGTGCATTATCTCGACAATGACGAAGAACTCGTAGAATTTATAACAAAAGGACGAATCGAAGGAGATGTCATTGCCTTCCTCGGCTCCCACGGCTTCCGCGGAATGATCGAAGAAACAGTCAAAAAACTCGCAACCGGCAAATAATCTTTTCCCTCTTCCTCTCCTTCTTTAGAAGAAGTCTGTCCTAGGGGAAGTAATGTGTCGGCCTCGATTCAGTCCTCGATACAAAAACCGTCAAGGAATGACCTTGACGGTTTTTGTATCTGCGGGAAATCTCGTCGCCACATTACTTCCCCTCATCCACAATCTCAGTCTCCACCACCCCATTTTCTATCTTGCGGACCTCGAGCACTATCCCACACGTATCACATTCAATAACATAACCAACCGCAATCTTTGGATGGTTAGAGATATTTATATCATTTTTACATTCTGGGCAGACACATTTCATATTCGTTTCGTTAAAGTGAAGTGCTTTATATAATACTTGGAATTGGCTATTATACAAATACATTATGGTTACACCCCAAACTGAATCGCCTGAAATAGCAAAGGAGCTTGGTATTCCAAAGCTCTATTTCAAGCGAGAAGACCTCCACCCTCTCGGCTCTCACAAGGGCCGTTCTATTCCTGTAATGATAGATTCTAAATACAAAGAGGGCGCACGTAGTTTTGCTATTTCTTCTTCAGGAAATGCCGCTCTTGCCGCGATACGACATATACAATCAAGAAATAGGAATGGTGACAACCTTACACTCAGAGTTCTCGTCGGGCACAATATAAATCCGAAAAAGAAACAGATGCTTCTTGATGAAGTAAAAGATTCAAACATTACTATCGAAGAATCACAGCGTCCGCTCCAAGCGCTCTTTAGTCTCTTAAAGGGAGAGAGTGTTGTAAGTCTCCGCCAGTCAAACGACCCGAGTGCTCTCGACGGATATACAGAACTTGCACGTGAACTCGCCCAAACACCCGACCTTGACGCAGTTTTTATTGCCACATCTTCTGGTACAGCAGCTCAAGCTATTGGTGAATACTTTATTAAAGAAAACAAGCACGCTGAAATTCACATCATCCAAACCACATCAACAGCTCCTTTTGCGAGAACATGGAATGACGAAGAAGAAAATGAGGAGCCCTCCCTCGCCGATGCCATCGTCGACAAAATCGCCCATCGAAAGGACCCTCTCCTTAAAGCCGTCTCTACAACAGGAGGAAAAGGTTGGATTGCTTCAAATAGACTCATAGAACAAGCAATGACTCTTATGTCGAAAGCCGGAATAGAAACGACTCCTAATGGAGCACTTAGCCTCGCAGGCCTTATCAAAGCACTTTCCAAAGGAAAAGTATTCCGTGGCGCAGTCGTCTGCATTGTGACGGGAAAATAAGTCAAAACAAAAGCGCCTCCTGCTGGTAGAGGCGCTGACTAATCTTCAAGCTGAGTCTCATCGATGAGAAACAGGATCTTACACTCGATTTTTTGATTCGGTGTCGCACCATGGTTCATAAAGAAATCATCTACCGTCAAACGGAGAAGATCTCTTGTCATCGCAATAGGATTTGACTCTTTTATTGGTATCTCCTCGATAATAGGACTCGAACCTGCGACCGGCAATGTAAGGATCACACGAGTTTGAACCGTGAAGCCTTTTACTGGAACGCCGACTTTTTGTAGGAAATCAACGACTTTCCCTACGCATTCACCGATACCTATATCTGGATACTCCCCCGACTTGTATCTGAAAGAACTGACATGAGTATCGACCATAGCATCAGCTTGTTCGATATACCCCGCTAACATTATTTTTTTCATTTGAGGGATCCAAATCGACTATAGCACCTTTCATGAAATAAAAAAGGCACGGAGTTTTAATCCGTGCCTTGAGGCCTTGACCGAGAGTTTAGCTCTGGGTCTCAGCTTGAGGAACTTCGGGAGCAGCAGCCGTCCCGACAATAGCGCTCACCGTGCCCGTATCGCCATCCAGAATCTTGCCGATGACTTCCTGTCGCTCAAGGCTCTCTTTCGAGGGGCCTTTAGCGACATTGGTCTTCGGATCGACTGAATGCTTCGCATCAGCGTGAGCCGGGCGATGCTTGCACTTCTGCACATAGACCTTGTTAAAGGCATTGTGATCCCGCCGCCAGATCCGCACCCCGTCGGGGTGGAATGCGTGGCGTGCGATATCTTGCAAGCCTTGAACCGAGATCCGCGTCGGAATGACGTGAGGATGCGAGAGACTACCGTTATACACAGCGCTCCTACCCAGCTCCTTCGAGCGATGGTAATACCACTCGGGCGCATCGCTGTGAATCTCTTCAACAGCAAGTGTCTCCCACTTGGGCAGCTTCCGACCGGAAAGGTCGATCTCTGCCCATCGGAGCATCCGAACGAGATCATCGCTGTGGAGCTTCGAGGAATGGTTGAGGAAGATGGCGACATTGCCCGTGCGACGCTTTTGGATCATGACGTCGAGCCGACCGAAGCATTTCACCGCCTCTGTTGACCGCCACACCGAGACCATCACCTCGCTGTCCGAGACGATATAGCCGATCCGGATGTCCCGCGTCTCATTGTCGACGAAGGCCTGGCTCTTGAGCACGAGCGCGTTCTTGAGGAACTCGTTACGTGCCCTGAACCAGATTTCTTGATACCGGATGGTATCGAACGCCGCCTGCTCGAGCCAATAGTCCGCTTCGTCCTTGCCGCTTACCGCGGTCATGACGTAGTAGACCATCGAGAGCTCGGTGTAGAGGACACGAGCATTCTGCGTCGATGCCGAGAAGTCTTTCACGGCGCGAGCATACATGTCGTCATCCCACACTTGGCGCTCGGCAGCATCATTCCACGCTTTGAGGAAGACCCCATTGTAGGAATCTACGTCGACCGTGACAGTGCTGCCTTTGGCCATGTGCCATTTCACGAGATCGGTCGCAGCCGCGATCGCCCAGTAGATGATTTTCTCTACCGGCCGACGACGGGCAACGAACGCCTCCTTCATTACGTTTGCCAAACACGTCTTGGTAGCATTCGGATTACGATCGAACTCGACGACTTCCTGAAGGAAGCCCTTCAGAAGCGGATGATTGTGGACGTTAAGATACACGGCCACCAACATCGCACAACACGTCTTGTCCGCATCCTTACGACCGTGCTCATCAAAGCGACCGCCACCCTCACCCAGGAGCAGATACCCTTCGGCATCGAGCTCTTTGACGGTTTTGCCGTCGGGGAGACGATTGTTCTTGATGAACTCGATCTTCGCTTCACTGATGTCGATCCCCCGAAGGTGACCGAACAAGAGGAAGAGAACGTAGGCTACAATCTCGTCCCAGTGCATACGATGCGTGAGCACCGTATGGTATTTCCTTATACCCGCATAAGCGGGACGAGCCGGAATGAACTTACCGTTTTGGTTACCACCCTGGTTATTGTTTTTATTCAAGGAACTGCCTTTCTTGCTGGTGCCGAAACTCGAGATTTTGCTATCCGCGACATGCGGATTATTGCGCAATCTCTTTAAAGGCATATTCAAGTTTCTGTATCAATTATATCACAAATACCCTCTTTGTCAACATACCAAAACCGCTCTATAGAGCGGTTTTGTAGGAAAAATCCTTGTTTTTTCGATAGATTTAGAGCGTCTCAACGAGGAGCATATTCGTGCCACTATTCTTTCCGAACGGAAGCGCTGATGCCATAACAACCTTGTCCCCTTTCTTGGCGAGCTTCGCCTTGAGGAAATGGTCTCGGACAATCTGAGTTACCTTGTTAAAGTCCTCTGTCTTCTCAATCATGACTGGAATAGTTCCCCATGAGAGAATCGACTGCCTAAACGTTACTTCGTTAGGTGTGAAAACAACAATCGGCTGCGTTGGCTTATGTCGAGAGATAAGTCGTGCACTCATACCTGTCTGAGTAAATGATACGAGATATTTTGCACCGACTCGGTCAGCATTCTTTACAGCCGAGAGAGTGACAGATTCTGGAGTGGTCATCATCGTACCAGAAGCCACATCAAGCAGTTGCTTCTTCTGAAGAGTTCCTTCTACCTGAACTGCGACCTTAGTCATAAGCTCAACTGCGTGCACAGGGAAATCACCAAGAGTTGTCTCCTCTGAGAGCATCACAGCATCAGTACCGTCGAGAATCGCATTAGCCACATCTGAAACCTCTGCTCGTGTTGGAACAGGAGCCTTGATCATCGACTCAAGCATCTGGGTAGCGGTGATAACAGGGATACCTCGCTCGTTACACTTTCGAATAAGCATCTTCTGAGCTGCAGGAACCTTCTCAGCTGGGATCTCGATAGCGAGGTCTCCTCGAGCAACCATGACACCGTCTACCAATTCGAGGATCTGATCGATGCAAGCGAGTGACTGTGGAGTCTCGATCTTTGCAATGATTTTAGCCTTCGACTTCTTTGCATTGAGGATGTCTCGAAGCTCGATAATGTCTGAAGGTCGTCGTACAAAAGAAAGAGCGATGAAATCGACCTTGTTCTTGATACCGAATTCGAGATCAGTTCGATCTTTGTCGGTAAGAGATGAAATAGTGAGATCAGAGTCTGGAAGGTTTACTCCCCTCTTACCCTTAATCTCGCCGCCGACGAGAATCTTACAAATTACATTTGATCCCTTAACCTCGAGAACCTCGAGCTTCTTTCGACCGTCGTGGAGGAATACAATATGACCCTTCTTAACTTCTTTTGCAAAGTTAGGATAATTAACTGAAACCTTTGTCTCGTCACCCTCTACCTTATCCGTTGTGAGAGTAAACTTTGCACCCTCTTTGAGCATGACCGACTCGGTCTTAAACATTCCGATTCGGATCTTTGGACCTCCAAGATCCTGAAGAACCGCTGCTGGAATACCTGTCTTCTCGACAGCCTTCTTGAGGTTATCTACGCGACCCTGATGCTCTTTGAAGTCTCCATGAGAGAAGTTAAGGCGCATAACGTTCATACCAGCCTTAAGGAGTGCGGTGAGCTTTTCCTCGGTTTCGGTAGCTG
>JACCDR012445949.1_pt1 | contig 10895 bp, 12 predicted proteins | sample 7446431 | NCBI WGS metagenome assembly JACCDR01 (sample SAMN15323443, study PRJNA562643) | freshwater metagenome | isolation source: river surface water | place: USA:Blue River Watershed | collected 2017-08-17 | reverse complement strand
CTCGACCGAATACGCGCCCGTCACGCCATTCTCATAAACCTCTTCGGCCCATATTCCCGCCTCGATACGCGTCGCGTCTTCGCCGTCTTCGGCGCGCTTCATCCGGAACGTCAGCACTGGGCCGGTCCGCACCATGAAGCTCACGAGCTCGGGCGGCGTCTCCTCCTCGTCGTCTTTACCCTTCGCCGCCTTCTCCGTGTCGCGCACGCTCGCGCCGTTCCGCGCGCCGTCGAGCAGTCGCTGCCGCGCCTCCGGGTCTTCGATCTTCGCGATGATGGCGAGCTTCGTCACGCCGACGGCCGCCACGTCATCGCGCGTGAACTTCCGCGCCACGTTGATGAGGTTGTACGCCATCGTGTGGCTCATGCCGAGCTCGGCCTCGACGAACCGCTTATAGTTCGTGTACGCGACCTTGCCCTCCTTCATCCGGAGCTTCCAGAGGTCCTCGTCGTAGTTCGCGCGTACCGCTTCGCCGAGATCCCACATGCTGCGCGCCGTGTTGGAGCGGAGCGCCTGGATCGCCGCGACGCTCGTGTCGAGGTCGGCGACCGTGAGCGGGCACGGGTTCTCTTCCGCCGGTACGATCTCCTCGGCCGTCGTCTCGATGACCGGCGTCGGCTTATTCCCGCGCTTCCGGTCGAGCTCCGCGAGCTCGTCTTGGACCTTCAGCTCCTCGGCGGAAGCCGTGCGCAGGTGATTGGCAATAAAGTTATCCTCGGTGCCGCCCTCTTCGTCGCCGAGCTCGCCGTCGCAGTACGGGCAGCGCGTCCACTCCTCGGTGCTCAGGCCGCCGCACGTCGTGCATTCGAAGAGCGCAGCGCCTCCGGCGCCGAGCTTCTTGAAGTGCTCGGCGAGCGCCTGGTGCTTCGCGACGATGTCTCCCGATACCTTGACGCCGAGCTTCTTCGCGCTCGCGCCGATCACCTTCACGCTCATCACCGTGTAGTCGGTCTTCATCGCTTTCCTTCTGATAGAACATTCATGCGGCGTACGCCTCCATCAGTCCGCGGCGCGCTTCGCGGCAGGCTTCGAGCGCGCGCTTCTTGCCGACGCCTCGCGCCCGGAGCCGGCTCGCCGCCGCCATTACGCCCTCGGCTTCGAGTAGCGCGTGCGTCGCGTCACAGATGAGCTCGCGCCCGACGCGGCTCCGCGCCCGGCGGAACTGCCCAGCGAGCGCTTGCTCGATGATGAGCCGCGCCTCGATCGCCGGTTCGAGCGCTATAGCCCGGTCGCCGAGCTCCACCCCTCGGCGCTGCTTCACGCGTGCGAGTGAGAGCGGCTCTCCGAGCTTGCCCCGGAGCCGGCGCGTCACCTGGCTCACCGAGCCGAAGATGCAGAACCGGTCGAGCGCCATCCCGCGCTTCGGGTCCCAGCGCGGTACGTGAAGCCAGCATTCGAGAAGTAGCTCCTGCACCACGTCGTCGAGGTAGCCGAGCGCCGAGGGCGCTACCCGCCGGCAGATGTAAGCGGCGAGCGCCCGCCACTCCGGATCTGTCCGGCGCGCGAACCGGTCGAACGATTCCGTCCCGAGCCGTAAGCCGGTGAGGTTCATACCCACCCGGCTTTCGCAAGCCCGCGCCGATAAACCTCGTAATACTTGGCTTCGGCCTTTTTTAGCGTCCGGTCACTCGCCGCGCCCAGCACGACGATCAGCGCCGCGCCGACCGCCTTCCAGTGCGCTCTCATCCGATCCATAGCCTCGGTATCGAGAGCACCTGCCATATCCCAGGCCTCGCCAACCATGTCGCGCGTATCCTTACGCAACCGCGTGCGGGCCATCCTAGTTGAGCATCCCGCCGACGCCGGCCGTTGAGGGCGTGTTCTGCATCGCCGCCTGCTTCAGGCCCGCTACGAGGTCGGCCCGCTTCGTCGCGCCAACCCTCACCACGTGGCTCGCGCGCCGTACGAGCGGCGAGGTGTTCGGAATCGAGCACTCGACCGCGACCGTCCAGAGCCGCGTCCCCTTCGCCTGCGTGAGCGCGAGCACCTTGTCGATGCCCTGGTTATTGCGGTCCTCGCCATCGGTCACGATGACGATGTCGGCGCCCACGTGCCCCTCCAGCCGGAGCTGCTCGACCTCGTCGGCCGCGACCGTGAGCGCGAGCGCGATGCTCGTGCCGCCCGAGAGAAAGTGCCGGCTCATATTGAGCAGCGCCTGGTGGTCGCCCGGCGCGCACCGGGTCGTCGCCGTCGAGCTTGCGAAGTGAACGACGCTCACCATCCGACCGCCGTCGTGCGCGACGCGGGCGAGCGCGACCGCCGCCGCCTTCGCCCAGGTGTTCCGGTCGCCTTCGCCGTCGTCGTGCATCGAGCCCGACTCGTCGAGCGCGATGACCAGCGGGCCGCGATTCGCGCTCCTCTCGCCCCGCATCTTGTACTGCGCCGCGCGCTTCTCGAGGATCTTGATAGCCGCCTGGTCTTCGAGCGCCGGGTCCACGAGCTGAACGAGCTCCTGCGCTAGCAGCCGCTCGGGCTCGCCGCCCTGCTCTACCCCCTCGACCTCCTGCGGGTCGAAGGTCGGCGCCTTCCTAAGGCCGCTCATCGCGTGAAACATCTGCCCGGCCATCTTCGCGATCGCCTCGACCGCGCTCGCGTCGCGCGCGCCGCTGAGCTCGCGCGCTAGTTCCCAGCTCGGGCTCTTGTCGCAGCCGTAGCCTTCTTCGAGCTTGTTCGCCATCGCGCGGCGTTCGAGCACCGCTTTCCAGCCGAGCTCGGCCGCCATCTTCGGGTCGTTCGGATGCTTCAGCATCGCGCCCACCATGCAGCAGTAGGCGTACGCCGCCGCGATCTCGCTGTGCGCCCGCACCGTCGGCACGATGTCGATCGGCATCTCGATGTCCACGTGCCAGGCGAGCGAGCCCTGAGCGGGCGGCGTCTTGACGAAGTCGCCGATGATCGAGCGCCACACCTCCTCGCCCTCGTCGGTGACGCCGGCCTGGCGCAGCGCCTCGGCCGCCTCCTTCATGCTCTCGTGCTTCTCTTTTGCCTTCGCGAAGTCTCTCATTTTCATGGGTCACACCTTGGTTTCTTGTACGGTTTAGAAAGTGTCCGGCTTCCCCTGGTCGACGCCGAGCTGGGGCTTCATCTTGTCGTGCAACGCCTCGAACGAATTGCGGAGCTTCTTCAGCTCCTGGTCGACGAGCGCGTGATTCGCGCGCCTGAGCATCCCGCTCTTCAGGACGGGCGTTACCTCGCGCGCCGCCGTCGTCGCAACGCGCATCACGCGCAGCGCCTCGGTCGTGTTCGACGGGCTCAGGTTCGGCTTGAAGTTCGCCTGCGCCTCGGCAATCGCTTTCAGGCAGCGCTTCTTCACCTCGGCGTCGACCGACTCGATGATGGTCGCCACCACCGCTACGTGAGGCTCGTCGTTCCAGAGCCCGAACCGGAGCGCGTCGATATCATCCACCTCGACCGCGGTGCGGTCGGCAATCCAGGCCGACGCCTGGGCGACGAGCACGAGCGAGGCGAGCCGCCGGTCGCTCACCTCGACCTGCTCGGCGCGTAGCCGCTGAGCAACGTCGACGAGCGAGCGCACGAACTCCGCGCTCACCTTCACGCCGCGCGCTTCCTCGCGTGCCTCCTGGAGCTCCTCGACCGTGACCGTCGCCTTCGCCGCGTAGCTCCTCACCGCTTCGGACGCCGAAATCATCTTCGCCCGGTCCGCCGCATTCGTCAGGCAATCGACCCGGCAGCGAAGCAGGAAGCGATCCCAAAGTGCCGCCACTACCTCGGAGCGACCCCGTACCTCCGGCCAGTTCGTGGCAGCGCCGCAGGCCCAAAGCGGGATCGCCTTGCCGTCGTACTCGCGCTCGTTCAGCGCGCCGAGCATCGAGTTCAGCGTGCCGTCGTTCGACTTCATCACCTCGTCGAGGAAGGCGAGCTCGACGCCAGCGAGCTTGTTCTTCGTCACGCGCGCCCACTCCCCGTCCTTGAACGCCTTGATGTTCGGGGGGCCGAAGACCTTGTCCTCCGTCGCGAACGAGCCGCAGAGGATGCCGAACTGCCGCGCGTCCTTCACGTGCGAAAAGGCGCGCTTTACGAGCGCGCTCTTCGCCGTGCCCGGGTCGCCGACCAGGATGAAGTTCGTGCCCGAGACGAGCGTAAGCAGGATGCAGTCGATCGCGTCGTCGCGGCCGACGAACGCCGCCTTCAGCTCTTCGCCCGCGGCGACGAGCCGCTCTCTCACCGAGCTCATTGCCCGACCGCCGTATCGAAGGCCGCGAGCTCGGACGAGTAGTCGAGGAGCGACGCGTACTTGCCGCTCACCGCTTCGATGGCCGAGACGATCTTCGGCAGGTCGGCGCGCAGCGCCTGGGCGTAGAGGTTCGCCCGGATGACGATCTCACGGCAGCGGTCGACGCGCGCTTCGAGCGTCTTCTTCTTGAGCTCGTCCGCCTTTTCGAGGTCGGCGCTCACCTCTTCGAGCTCCGACTTCAGCGACTCAAGCGCGGCGGCATGAACATTCGCCGACGTCCTACCCTCGTCGTCGCCGAAGAGCGGCTGAACGATCGGCCAGAACCCGCCGAACTTCTCAAGCGCGTCGAGCAAGCCGCGGAACCGCTCCGCCGTGTGCGGCGGTACCCAGTAGGCGCCGCCGGTGCCCCGGCGGAACTGCGCCCAGGCGCACTCCCGGCCGGCGCGAACGATCGCACCGCTGAGCTCCTGGTTGCAGACGTAGTCGTCGAGGTGGTTCGCGCGGTCGGCAATCTGCCCGGCGAGTACGCAGCAGTTCGGCTCCGAAAGCTGCTGACCCTCGGGCGGCATTGCGACGGCTACGCCGTTGTGGATTCGAACCCGAGCCCCCATCTCCCAGCCATCGCCCGATTCGCTACCGGGGTTCCGGAGATAGACGCCGAGCGCGACCGGCGTGTCCTTGTTCGGCCGCGCCAACTCCTTCACCATCAAATTCTTCCCCGGCAAGATGCCCCCCGACCGAGGAGCGAGCGTCAGCATGCGACCGATGCCGCCGCTGAGCAGCAGATCTTTCGGGTCGAAGCCGTGCTCCTTGAAGATGTCCTCGACCTTGTATCGACCGACCGAGAACTCTTTACCGGCCGCAGCGTCGCCGAACGTCCAAGCCACCAGGTCGCCGAGGTACCCGTCGGCAGAGGGCACCGGGCTTCTCTTTTGATTCCGAAGCATTGCGTCACACCTTTCTTTTCGGCCCCGGTCTACCACCGCGCTCGGCGGGGCGACCGTGTCACCATGCCCCTATATACGCCCAAGCTTGGCCCAAATGCCAAACTTTTTTTTAGCTTTCGTCTTTCCCCTGGGATTTTACCCACTTACGGCGGTCCCCGGGCGCCCTCACCTTGAGCCTCTGCATCAGCCGCCGGAGGGTGTTTCGGCCGATGCCGAGCTCCTTGGCGGCGTGCTCCTCGGTGCCGCCAGGCTCCTTGTTCTGGTAACCCCGGACGAGCGCTTCGAGGATGATCTTGCGCGCCGCCGCGGGGTTTACGCTCGCGAGCGCCGATAGCTTCACTGGTTGGTATCCCATCGCCCTTCACTATAGCATACCCGCCCAAGCTTGGCGATCAATCGTGTTTCGCGTGCAACGCCGATGGTAAAGTCGACTTGACCAATCTGGCCCTGAGCTCCTCGGTCGGTACCTCGTCGGCGTCCCGGCCGAGCTCGACCTTCACCACCCGGCGCCAGCGGGCGAGCGCGGCGTACGCATCCGCCGCTACCCCTTCCCCGGCGTCGTCGGCGTCCGGCAGAATCACCACCTGCTCGAACGTCGCGAGCGCCGCCACCTGAATCGGCTGGAGCTGGCTGCCGCCGACCGCCGCGACCGCGGTCGCACCGGCGCGCTCGGCCGCCAGACACTTCAGCGCGCCCGCGCAGAGCACAACCGTACGGCGCTCCGCCCCCCAGCGCTCGGCGCCGAACATTGCGCCGTCGTCCGGCCCCTCCTCCCGACTCGGGGTGAGATACCGCTTCTCGGCGCCGTCGAACGCGCGCGCCATATAGCTCGCGAGCCGGCCATGCTCGTCCCTCACCGGGATGATGAGCCTACCGCGGAGCCGACCATCGACCGCGTAGCCGATCCCCCAGCGCTCCGCCTGCTCGGCCGTGATGCCCCGCCGCTCGGCGTAACGCCTGACCGGCGAGGGCCAGCGGTCGAATGGCCGGAACGCTGCCTCGGCCGGCATCCGGAACACCCGCCGCGCCTCGGCCGCCCCGACCTCGATGACGACGGCCGCGTCGAGCCCAGCCTCCTCGCCCTCTACTCCCTGCGCTTTGAACCAGCCTTCGAGCTCGTCCCAGCCAATGCCGGCGAGGTCGTGCACGAGCGTGCGCGCGCTCCCGCCCCGGCCGCACGAGCAAACGTAGAGCGCGTGCCGGTCGTTACCCGGTTGGTCCCTGATCTTGAACGACGGGTCGCGGTCCTCGTGGTCAGGGAACGGGCAGCGCGCGACGCGGTTCAGACCGACGCGCTTCGCCTCGACGCCGAGTACTTCGAGCAGCCGGCCGACGTCGATCATTCATACCCCTCGACGATCTCTTCGAAGGTCGGCGCGGTCAATCCGACTTCTTCGGCAAATCGCCCAAGCGTCGGCCCTAACTGTTCCCATTCCGCCTTCCGATGAAAGTCGCGATTCGAAATCGCCCTGCGTCCTGCATCGTTCACTATGAACGCGTCGCCTTCTAATGTTCCAAGCCCAGCCGCTACTAGTGCGCGTGCAGTTTTTCTTGAATGGCCGCGCTTCAAATCGCCCGATGGCCGCTCAAGCATCTTCCACTGCGCCGGTGATAGATACGGCGGTCGCTGATGAAACAACTCCCGATGATGGTGCTCCAGATGACGCCTCAATTCGGACTTCAACCGTGGATTGTACTTCCGTTGCGGAAGCCTTAGCACCCACCGGCAATCTCCGATCGAGCAACGCGATTCCCACATTCTCCCGGTATTCACGATCCGGCCGACTTGCTCGCCCGTGCGCGACTTTATAACCTCACCAGCATTTACATGAATCGTCGCCTCACTGACCGACGCGCCTAACGTAAACCGTTTCATTTGCGCCGCCTTCCCTTCGTGCTGCTCCCCTCCTCGTTCATCCACGTGTCGAACTCTGAGCCCTCGGCGCCCGGCGGGTCGTAGGGCACCGTGCGCCCGTTCTCGTAGCTACCGCGGTCGCCGTCCCAGTCGAACTCGACCGAGAAGGGCCACTTGCCCCAGCGCTGCTTCAGGCAGATGGCCTCGACCGTTACGTCGTCTACGCGTTTCCAGAGCGCCGGCCGGTGCATACCGATGATAGTGTCCGGCACCTCGATCCACGCGCCCGAGCCCTTGATGCCCTCGCGCGTCGGCCGCTTATCCGCGCGCTGCTCGACGTCTTTCGAGCGCTGCTGCTGCACCAGGATGCAGTGCACGTTCGTCTCCGCCGCGATCGCCTGCTGACGAATCAGCGCGTGCTCCTCGTCGTCCGGATCCGTGTACCTGAGGCAGCGCTTCCAGAGGTCGAAGATCGCGACCTCGCACGCGCTGTCGGCGATGTAGCCGTGGATGATGTCGAGGTTATGGTCGTTCGACACTTTCGCGCCGCGCTCCCTGCCGAACGGCATGGCGAGAAACCGAATGCGCGCCGAGAGCCGGAGCATCTCCGCTTCGATCCGGTCCTCCTCCTCCTCGGTGAGTTTCCCGGTCGAGCAGCGCGTGCGGCTTAGCCCAAGCGTCATGCAAGCGAGGAGCTCCAGCGTGACGCCGCCCTTCATCTCCCACGCGCCGTAGAGAATACGCTTGCCCTGCGCCTCGAGCCCGAGCGCGATGCGCGCCGTCATCGTACTTTTGGAAGAGCCCGGTACGCCCGAGATGACCGTCACCTGCCCGGGCGCGGCCCCCGGGATGAACCGGGTTTCGCCCGTCGCGCCGTCACAGTCGAGGTCGTCGATGCCGTAGGAATAGACGGCCTTGTCTTCGCGCCGCGCCCTGATCTCCTGCATCTGCGCGCGCACGAGCTCGCCCGGGTCGAGCAGGTGCCGGCGCTCCCCCCAGCCGTCGAACGCGACCGCGACGTTCTTCGCGTGAGCGCGTACCGCCTCGGGCCGCGCCGTCGGGTCCTGCATCGCCTTGAGTAGCTGGTCGAGCGGGCCGGCAGCGGCGTTCGCCCGCGCGCGGTCCCACTCCAGCATGTCGACGTGGTGCCGGAGGTTCGGCGGCTTCTTCGGGTGGCTCGCGATGAGCCGGCCGAGGTATTCGGTATCGACCGCGCCGCCGACAAGCTGGCGCAGCGTGTCGGGCGAATACTCAAGCCCTGCGCGCCGGAGCTTGCCGAGCGCTTCCCAGGCCGGGGCATGCCCCTTGCCGAAGAAGTGGTCGGTCTTCACGCGCGGTTCGAGCCGCGCGTACTCAGCCGGGTCGATGATGCAGGCGGCGAGGATCACCTGCTCGTTTACGAGGTCGATCGGGACGCGCGCCGTTCGCGGCTGCGCCGGTGCCACGCTTTCTTTGACTATTCGCCTCGCCACCGGTCACTTCATTCCGGCCATTCGGGTAGCTCCAAGATCCTGCGCTTGTCCGGCGGGTCAGCAACTAAAGTCACGGCGCCCTTCCAGCTCACGACTTCGAGCTCCGTCGACCTCTCGTTTCCGTTCTCCCAGACGAAGAAGCCGTACGCCGCGCTGTCAGTCCCGCCACCGGTGAAGCTCGGTCGCTCCGAAAGCACGTAGAGCTTACGCAACGGGAAGTCGCGCCAGAGCGCGAACCGGCCACGCGATTCGAGAAAGGCGAGCCGGAGTAAGAACGCGACGACGCCGCCGCGCTTTGCCGCGACTTCGAGTGCCTTCCGAACGTGCTGCTCGGCGAGCGAGTAGGGCGGGTTGCCTACCACCGCAGACCACCGCGGTTGCAGTAGATGCTTCTCGAACGCGGTCGGCCACCACTCCGCGCCTGCCGTCTCGTAAGCTACGCGGCGAGCATCTGTAAGGTACGGCTCGTTCGCGACGAGTACGCCAGGATCGCAATACTTGCGCAACGCCGCGACGAAGCTACCGTCGCCCGCGCTCGGTTCGAGTACGCGCGGCTCCGGCCCGCAAAGTATCCCGTCCGCGACGAGCTTCGCGACGAGGAATTCCGCAAGCTCACCCGGCGTCTGGTAGTCGTCGCCGCTCCTGCGCTGAGACCCGTTCCGGATCGTCGAGCTCATTCGGCCCCCGTCGGATCCTCGTCCTGAAACCCTCTGAGCCATTTCACCGCCGCTCTAACTAACGCGAGCCACGGTAGCGCAAGCACGATAACCAGCCCGACCAAATACTCCCATACAGTTGGTAGCCGCGGCCTTGTGTAGTTTGCCCAGGCCAGATAGCCAATTAGTAACGAGAGGCCGCCAACCACCAGCTCAAATACAGAAGCGCTCGACGGTCGAACGCCGGCCACCCACGACAGAAAGCCCATGACGACAAGTGGTACGTAGGAAAGCATCGACGCGATGGCCCAGCTTTCTTCATTTCGATAGTCGCTGCCGCATTCGGCAGGCTCCCATGCAATGATCAGCGCATCCCGCCACGCCCGTTTCGGGTCTCGCTCGCACATCACGTACCGACTTTCATTCCGCCGCCGCTCTCTGCCGCAGGCGGGCGGCGCGGTAGTCAACTACGAGCGCGCTCGAAAACTGCCGGCGCCAGCCGAGCCGCTTCGAGAGCACGATGCCCTTGCCTTTCGCCCAGCCTTCCTTGCGCCGCTCCTCGCGCCACGCCCACTGTACGAACGCGACGAAGGCGACGAAGTTATTATCGAACTCAGCCTTCAGCATTCGCGACGCTGCGCTCACCGCGCCAAGCCGCTCCTGCTTTGCCGCCGCTCCCTTGCCGACGAGCTCCTCGGCCGCGACCCTGTAGCACTGTGCGTGACACCAAGCGTAGAGCGCGACCGCGTGAATCGCGCGCGCCCGCGACCAGTCGCCGAGCTTTCGCATCTCTTCGCACTCGACCTCGGCCCGTTCCCAGTTCATCGCCGGCCGGCGCTGCTTCTCGTCGCCGAGGATCGCGTCGAGCTCTGCCGCCGCTCGCGCCTGCATCTCCGCTCTGTTCGCGTAGGGAGCTGTGACCGCGGCGAACGACCGCGGTGTGAGCTTGCGCCTCATCTTCTGGCTCCCCCCGCTCAGCGCTTCGTCGCCCTGCTCGCCGCCTGCCGCGCTCGCCCGAAGAAGCCGTCGAGCTTCGCCTCGAACTGCTCGCGCGCGATCTCGTCGAGCGTCTGCCACGCCCGCCGCGCCACTTCCTTCACGTCGTCGTCGGCGCCGAGAACTACCGTCGCTTCGAGGCCGCCGCACTTCACCGTATGGTACTGAATCGGGTTGTGGGTCTCCTCCCCCCACACCACCTTGAGCTCCCGGATGCCGAGGTCCTTCGCCGTCTCCGGCTCCTTGCGCGGGTCGGGCTTACCGCTACTACCGGGCCACTGCGGTAACGGTTCGGTGCTCATGCCGTTCGATTGCATCGTCGACTCCTTCGCAGGTTCGGGGACCTTCCCACTTACCACAACGCGCCTCGCCATCGGAACTTCCTTTCTCACTTTGTCGCTTCGACTATCTCGACCGCCGCGCTCAAGTTTAGAAACCGCTCTACGAGATCTCGAACCAACCAATCCTGCTTCCGCGTAAGCGCCGCTATCAACGCGCGTCTCGCCGCTTCGAGCAATCGCGCGCGAGCTGCGGGCTTTAGCCGCTTTACCTTCGCCAGAATTCTGCGGTAGTCATCAAGCCGATACGCTTCCCGCTCGACCGCAGCTCTTTCCTCACTGTCTAAATACGGCATTTATTCTGGCCACTCCGGCAGCTCCGCCAGGAACGGCCGAGGACTCGACTTGAACAAGTAGTCGCGCGCCGTCATCCAACGCTGCTCGTCGTATACACGCACCGAACGATTCCACGCCTGGAGGTTTCGCACCGGCTTCG
>JACCDR011594355.1_pt1 | contig 10897 bp, 17 predicted proteins | sample 7446431 | NCBI WGS metagenome assembly JACCDR01 (sample SAMN15323443, study PRJNA562643) | freshwater metagenome | isolation source: river surface water | place: USA:Blue River Watershed | collected 2017-08-17 | reverse complement strand
CGCCGCCTTCAGCGCTGCCTCAGCGATGTTCGCCCGCTGGTGCTCGCGAGCCGCGTTGAGCTGTGCAACCTCAAGCTCCTGGCGCACACGGTCCCATTCGGCCTGCGCGATTCCCTTGGCCGGCGTGGTCTTGGGGTCCTTCTTCGGCAGGAGCGCTTCGAACGAGGTCTGCAGTTCCGGGATGTTGATCGCCGTCAGCTTCTTGGTGGGCGGCAGCTCCTCGCCGAGCTCGGGGGTCGCTGAGGCGTTGAACGTCTTCTTCTTGTTGAAGTGGAGCTGCTCCATCTTCTTGAGCCACGAGGGCGACCACACGATGAAGTCGCCCTCTTCGAGCTGCGGGAGTTTCTGCACCCACCCCTTCTCGGCGCGGTGCTCGGCGACCCAGGCCTCGATCGCATTCCGGTCTTGGACGGCGTTGAGTTGGCCGACGAAGAGACACTCGACCTGGTTGAGGACTTCCTTGTTGATCGACTGCGGACGCTGGCTGATGAGCGTCGTGCCGATGCCGAAGTTGCGGCCGAGACGGCAGAGGTCCTCCATGGCGCCGAGCATGAGCTCTTGGCCGGCGATGTTCTGCTGCGGCGCGAACATCTGCGCTTCTTCGAAGACCACCATCCGCGGCTTGCGCTTGGTCTTGCAGGCCTCGAAGAAGTGCTCGGCGAATGCGGTGACGAAGCGGCGTCGTGCAGCCTTGTGAAGCTGGCTAATGTCGAGCACCGCGCTGAGGTCCTCGTTCACGAGCAGGTTGGCCATGGCCTCGCCGTGCTCGGTCGCGAGCGCGCCCTTGTCGCCGCCGAGTGGGATGTCGCCGTGCTCGCCGCCAAATACTGGGATCGGAAAGCCGGGACCCTTGCCGCTCGCGCTGACCCGCAGGCCCCACCAGACGCCCACGGGATCGATGATGATCACCTGCGCGGGCAAGGACAGAAGGCCCTCGACCATGACGCCGGCGCCGTAGGACTTACCTGCGCCAGAGCGCGCGATGAACGCGAACTTCTGCGTGATGGCGTTGTTCGGCAGCTCGAGATTGGAGGCGATGCGGACGGACATTCCGCTAGCATCCGCTATACAATGTGATCCCGCAACCGAAGGGGCGCACCATGTTCAGAGCCAAACGGCGCTTCGGCGCAGACAGACAGCAGAGCTTCACGCTCTTGTCCGCGCAGCCGCCCTCGGTGGAGGAACAGGAGCGCGCGGAGGCCCATGATGGGGGTGCCGTCGAACTTCGCGGAATCCTGATGACTCTCAGCAACCGCTTCTACACGGGAGGCTGGGGCTACGGGCAGCTGCAGACCGAGCGGCACGAGATTGTGAAGATCACGGGCAACCTCGAAGGCCACGTCGTCGGCACGAGCCTGATCGTCCGGGGCGAATACAAGGACGGGAAGTTCGGCCGCGAGCTCGCGTGCTCGAGCATCATGGTCGACTCGGTCTCGGGCGAGCTCAACGTGGTGCACGCCTGGGCGCGCAAGCACTGCAAGAAGTACGAAAAGACCGTGCTGATGGTGATGCGGGGCGTGCCGGCGGAGGAGCGCTGGGAAGCCCTCGTCGACGTCAAGCGTCTGATGCGCGCGCCGATGAGCGAGGACGATGCACTCGCGATCGCCAACGCTGCGGTCACGTACCTCGCCAGCATCCAAACCAAACGCGCGTTGATGGAGAAGGGCTTCACCGACGCCGAAGCCGATCGGCTCTACGGCCGCTACAAGGAGAAGGCGGTCTCGGTCATCGACGAAGATCCGTACCGCTCGGTGCTCGAACGCGTGTTGCCGTTTGGGCGTGTCGACGCCGTCGTGAGCGCGCGGTTTGCCCGCAACGATCCGCAACGCCTCCGGGCCGCGCAGGTGCAGGCGCTGGTGGGTCTCTTGCGGGATGGCCACACCTGCGCGAGCCGCTTTTCGATGCAGCAGCTGGCGGCCGACATCGCCGGCCTCTACCCGGAGGAGATCATTCGTGTAGGCGTCCCCCGAGCGATCGTAGAGTTCGAGGACGGAGACGTGCAGCTCAAGAAGCTCGCGCGCCAGGAAACCGCCATCGCGCGGTGGGTGGCGCGGGCACTCGAACGGGAGGAATGACGATGTCCGAAGGCAGTGCGAAGTGGTTGGCGCTCGGGATGTTCTTGCTCGGCGCGGGCCTGGGCTACGGCGAGAGCTGCGGCAAGCACAGCGAGGCCAAGGCGCAGGTCATCTCCCATTGCATTCAATACGTGGTCGAGCCCGCGCAATGCGCGGCGTACCTGAAAGCGGGGCCCTGATGGGCAAGAACACCGAGCGACTCGAAGAGTTGATCAAAGAGGGGCACACGGCCGATGAGGCGCAGGTCCTGCTGGTCACCGAGGGTCGCGAAGAGCGGCTCTACCGTGCGCAGCACGCCGCTGACCCCGACTTCAATCCGGACTGGGACCAGGGCATGGCGATCTTCCTGTCGTCGCGCGCTCCGGTGGTCGTCATCACCGGTGGCCCAGGTCGTGGAAAAACTGCGTGCTTGAAAGCGGCGCTGCCCTATCTCGGCGACGTCGCCCTATGCGCTCCAAGCGGGAAGGCGGCACGTCGCATGGCCGAGCTCACGGGCTATCCGGCCGGCACGGTGCACCGTCTCTTGGGCCTGACGCCCGAGGCCGAACAGGGTGCCTTCCACGCCGGCAACCCGCTGCCCTACGACACCGTGGTGGTCGACGAAGCCTCGACGCTCGACATCGCCCTCGGCTCGATGCTGCTCGATGCCTGCGATCCGACCCGGACCCGGGTGGTCTTCATCGGCGACGTCGACCAGCTCCCCTCGGTCGGCCCAGGCCAGGTGCTGCACGACCTCATCGAGAGCGGTGTCGTGCCCGTGGTGCGGCTCAAGACGATGCATCGTGCGGCGAAGGAGAGCTGGGTGTGCCGCCAGGCCGAGGAGATCCTCAAGGGCCGCATCGATCTTACGAGCACCCACGACTTCGAGCTCGTGGAGTCCGACGAGGAGCTGGTGGCGCGCACCGTCGACGTCGCCCAGCAGCTGGTGGAGAGCCACGGCGCCGACAACGTGCAGGTGGTCGTTCCGATGAACGTCGGCGAGTACGGGGCCAAGGCGCTCAACCCCGCGCTGCAGGACGCCTTCAACCCCAAGCCCTCGAGCGCTCCCTGGTTTGGCAGCCACGAAAATCGGATCTACGCCGACGACTTTGTGGTGTGCATCAGCAACGACTACGACAAGGCGGTGTTCAACGGCGAGACCGGGCGCGTGTTGTTCGTCGGCGACAGCGTGATCGTCGACTTCATGGATCGCGAGGTGACCTACGCGACGCGCGGGGAAGCGTCGGAGTTTCTGCGGCTCAGCTACGCGCTGACCGTGCACAAGATGCAGGGCTCCGAAAGCCCGTGGATTGTGCTGGTGCTCCACGAGAGCCATGGGCCGTTGCTCAGCCGCAAGATGCTCTACACCGCCGTCACCCGGGCCAAGCAGGGCGTCGTCATCGTGGGGCAGCGCAGCGCGGTCTACCGGGCTGTCAGCCGTTCGGACACCACGAGCCGGCGCACGCGCTTGCGCAGCCGCATTACGGAGGTGGTGGAAGACCATGCGACCATGGAGGAGTGAGCGACCCAGAAGCGCTGAAAGTTGATCTGCTCGGAAGATACGCGAAGGTCGATAACCTCGCGTCCGAGCTCGACAAGGCGCTTCTTTTTACCGTCATCGCGTTGACCGTCACGTTCTGGGCCGCGTTCCTGCTTGAGCGGCACAACGACGGCTTCATCGTCTGGATGCTCGGCACCGAGACGGCGACGTTCGCCCTGCTCAGCGTGCTGCGCCTCCTCGCGGTCCGGCAGCTGTACCTCTACCGCAAACGTTTCAAGGAGCTGCACGATGCCGAGTGAGAGCACACTGGGGGCGTACCAGCAGTACATCCACGCCAAGCACGTCTTCGTTCACCCCGACATGACGCCGCTCGAGCACTTGCTTGGGGCGGCACTTGGCATCCAGGGCGAACTCGGGGAGGCCTTTGAAGCCGAGGAGTCCGAGGCGTTCGCGCTCGAGGTCGGCGATGCCCTCAGCTACGTCATGCTGGCAGCCGGGCTCTTGGGCTTCGACGTCGACGACTGGATCGCTGAGCCTGCCGTGCATGAACGGAGTCTCGTGCTGGCGCGGTACAACGAACCGGGCTTCGCGGCGCAGCGGCTCCTGCTCGATGGAGCGCGGTTCGCCGAGTACGTGAAGAAGCGGCTCTACCAAGGCCAACCGGTGCCTCGCGAGCCCGCACGCGCCCTTCTGCGCAGGATGACGGTGCGGCTGGTCCTCTGGAGCGCGCTGCATGGCCACACGCTTGTGCAGGTGCTGCTCCACAACCAACAGAAGGTCGACAGCCGCTTTCCCGGCCCTCCTTCCGTGCCTCCTGACAGCGCGATGCCGTACAAGAGGGCATGACCAACACGAGACTCGAGCGGTGGACCGCGGTCTTCCTGCGTGCATGCAGCGTCGGCCTGCTGCTCAACGGCCTGGCATTCTGCGGACCAGTTCTGGCCGGCGACAGTCCCCGTTGGAGCCAGTTGATACCGATCAGCCTCATCTTCGTATGCGCCGTGGTGGTGACGCTCAAGCGCGAGCGTATCCGCCAGCACGACGCGCAAATTTTGCGCCTCACGCGCCCACACAGCGATGCGCCAAGCAACCGAAATCTGTGATCAAAAATTCAGAGCGTGCGTCAAAGTGGGAACGTATCAATCGCGAGTTGATCAAGGTGATCGTGTCCAGCACGGTGATCAACTGACCCAGGAAGGGGAGCAAGAGAGCGCGTCAGGATGGGGACGTGTGCGATCGGGGCATAGTCATTAACTAGGGGCACTGGGCTAGGCGGGGGCCGGCGCGCATGTGGGTGATCAATCTCCGAAGTAAGCCGCAAAAACGCTTGCTCTAGCGTAACAAAATCGCACTTTTATGGTTGATCGGCGGCGCTCACGCGGGTACCAAGTAGCGATGCCCGAGCGCGACACCGCCGCCCAGACCAGCCCTGTGGATAGCCGAGTGGGGGCCCAGCCTGGGGACAGGGCATGTGAGCGGGCGGGCGAACGCGCAGGAACCGTCCATAACCTGTATACGCTGCTGGCCGATGCGGGCGTACCGCCGGGGCAGCGCGTCAACGACGTCACCGCCCGTATCGGCATGCAGGCGCATAATGTGCGCCGCGACCTGGCCTTGGCGCTGGCGCCCGAGTGGCTGCGGCAGGCGTATCTCAAGGGCCGTGTCGCCGCGCGCACCGTGGTGCTGATGCAGGGTCTGCCCGAGTCGCTCCAGCGCGAGCTGTTCGAGAAGATTCGTGGCGTCGAGTCGCAGAAAGCGCAGGAGTACTTCGTGCTGCGCGCGCTCGAGCACGTGCCGTCGACGGCGAAGGGGTGGACCGAAGCGTCCGAGGCCTTCGAGAAGTCGCTACGGGATATCGAACGCTCGTTAGACGAACTTCTCGACGTCCCGATGGGCAAGTTCACGGAAACCTACCGACACGCAGGAGGCGCCGTGGGAAGGCGCTCTCTTGCGGTGCTGGTCGACACCATCATCGCGCACGCAACGGAACTCAAGCAGGCGCTCGCTCGCAGTGGCGAGGTCACGAAGAAGGGGGCGGGGGACCATGGGTGAAGCGGCGTTGCTGCAGTACCCCTACGAGCCGGCAGAGATGCCGGAGCCGGGGAGGGTGTACCAGCACTACAAGGGGGACTTGTATCGTGTGCTGGTGATCGCGCGAAGTAGCGACCAGCCCGATGAATATCGGGTGATCTACAAGTCGCTTTCCCGCGGCCATACCTGGGACCGATCGCTCCACGACTGGATGCAGCTTGTGCACTGGCCTAGCGGCGAGCTCAAGCGGCGGTTCAGCCCGCCACCTTCGCGTCTGACGCGCTTGCGCCGTCACGCCGACAACGACCATCTGCCGCTGTGAAACTACCGGCGCGCGCCTGAGCCCTTGCACCGGGCTCGGCGAGCGCTTCGCCACCGAAACGATCACCGACCGCACCTATCAGAGGGGGAGAGCATGGGACCTGGCATGGGTATCCAGCGCCGCAAGCACGTGGCGCCGAGGGAAGACTGCATCTTCGAGGGCGAGGGCATGAACGTCACGCGCCTGAGCCGAGACCGCTATCGCTATCGCGACGCCTACACGGAGAACATCCGTTCGGGCGCGGAGATCGACGCGCTGATGCGCCAGCAAGCGACCGACGCGCTGCGCCGCATCACCCAGCTCAACAACGGGCGGCGCATGCTCAGCGAAGCGCGCGCCCACCAAGACGGTCAGCTCGCTCCCGAGCTCGTCCGCAAGGTCGATGTCGCCCCGACCCTCCGCGCTGTGCCCACGCCTCCTCCCGTCGAGGCTCCCGTCGCCCCCGCCGTCTCCACAGCCGCCTCCGATGAGCCCGAGCGTCCGCGCGTGTTCCGCGCGCCGCCGAAGCGCACACGCAAGCCGAAGACGCCCAAAGCCGTGCCGCCGCCCGAGAGCGTGGTGGCGCAGGAAGCGCTCGGCGACGATGTGCCGGAGAAGATCGACGCGCCGGTGAAGGAAGAGCCCCCGGCGCGCAAGCGCCGCGCGTACGGCACGACCTACCTCAATCAGCTGCGTGCGCAGGCCGGCGACGGCTCGCTACAGGCGTTCGTCTCGTAGCGTCCAGTTTCCCTCGCGCGCTGCGAGAGTCTTCGGGACCCGAGCTGTCGGTGGCACGATAGGTAGTCACTACCTGCCTGTCTGCCGCCGACAGCTCCCATGCATTTACCGCCCCGCGTCTTGTACGGTCTGTTCGAACGCTTCGTGGTGTTCCCGTACATCCATGGTGCGCGGCACAGCAAGCTCATCGTGCGGGCGTCGAAGCTGCGCGCGCTGTGCGACCGCCCCTTCGAGAAGAACGAGGACCTGTCGGCGCCGCTGGTGCTTGGCGAGCTCTACGGCGATCCCACGATCTTCCGCGTCTCGACGTTCGTCCCGCAGGTGATGACGGGCCGTCAGCTCCACAGCTTCCACGTCTACGGCGGCGCGGCCTGGCACCTGCGCTGGTACCGCACTCGCGCAATGCAGGATCGCTCGATCCGCTTCGAGGCCGGCAGCCACTGCACGTTCAGCGCACATACCCAGTACTACGCGCGTGAGTTGCTCTACGATCTCACGACGCTCCAAGGAGGGCCTCATGCCCAAGAAACCCGCGCGCACCCCAGCGGCCGGCTTCCACGCGATCGCGGCCCATTTGCATCCTGACTCCAACGTCGTCGTGATCGGCGGCATGTCACGCACCTGGTTCAAAGACCGCGAGTTCGCGTTCCGCGCCATGGCGGTGCTCGCCGATGCCGGCGTCTCGCCCGCCGTCGTGGGCCCCGCTCCATTCCTCCACACCGTGCGGATGGGGCTTGAGCCCATCTACGACATGATCAACGGCGTCGTTTGGTACCAGGCGCATCGCGACGCCGCCAAGCTCGCCATTCGCAACACCGAGACGTTCTTCGTGTTCGCGAGCCGCGTGCCCAAAGAAGAGGAGCTGATCACCGCGGTGCTCGAGCGCAAGGTCGCCAGCGCCAAGCAGCTCGTCACCATCGATGGCGACGGCAACACCACGTTCACGGAGCTCGTATGATCACCGCCGACCAACTCGTGCTGCACGCCGTGGGCGACTACCTGCTGCAGTCAGACTGGATGGCCATGCAGAAAAGCAAGAGCTGGATGCCCGCAGCCGCGCATGCCGTGACCTACGCACTGCCGTTCCTGTTCTTGACCCGCGCACCTACCGCCTTGCTGATCATCGCAAGCACGCACTACGTCATCGACCGCTATCGCCTTGCTCGTTACGTGGTCTGGGCCAAGAACTTCCTCGCGCCGAAGTGGCAGTACGAGGACGACGGGCTGCAGCACACGCGCGGCGGCGAAGGTCTTCGCGTACGCAACCTGTTCTGGCGCAACTGCGAAGCGACAGGGTACCCGAAGGATCGCCCCGCGTACCTGGCGGTGTGGCTGCTCATCGTGGCGGACAACGTGCTGCACGTTCTCCTCAACGGGCTAGCGCTCTACTTCTTCGGCACGCCAACATAGAGGGCATGGAAACCAACCCTCGCCCGCTGGTGATCTTCCACGGCGGATGCCCCGATGGCCTCGTCTCGGCGTGGCAGGTGTGGCGCCGCTACTTCGACCGCGCCGACTACTACCCCGGGCGCTACGGCGATCCGCCGCCTAGCTGCACCGACCGGCTGGTCTACATCGTCGACTTCTCGTATCCGCCCGAGCAGCTCAACAAGATGGCGGACGAGGCGACGCGCATCATCGTGTTCGATCACCACGAGACCGCCGTCAACCGCTTCGCCGATTGGCGCGAGCGGCATGACGTCGAGCTCTACTTCGACCTATCGCATGCCGGATGCAAGCTCACCGCCGACTACTTCGCCGGCGGCACCAACAACTGGATCGTCGACTACGCCGAGGACCGCGACCTCTGGAAGTTCGAGCTCCCCAACAGCCGCGAGGTCAACGCGGTGATCGCCACCACCATCCTCGGCAAGGAACCGCTCGAGGCCTTCAAGGCGCTCGAGGACCTGCGGCCGCAGCCGATGAAGAACGTGGTGAGCCAAGGGAAGGGTGCCCTCGCGCAGATCGAGACCTTCATCCGCCAGCTCAAGTTCGCGGCCGTGCGCATGAACTTCGCCGGGCACGACAACATCCCCGTTGTGAACATGGCGATGCCCATGGTCAGCGACGTGCTCAACGTGCTGAACCAAGACGCGCTCTTCGCCGCGGCCTACACGCTCGAGAAGGGGCGCGCGAAGTTCAGCCTGCGCAGCACCAAGAGCGCGCACTTCAACGTCGCCCAACTCGCCGAGAAGTTCGGCGGAGGCGGCCATCCCGAGGCAGCGGGCTTCAACCTGGAGCTCGCCAAGTGGCAGGAGTGGCTGCCGAAGGTATTCCCCGATGCTGATCTCCCGATCCAAGCCGGAGCCTGCTGAGTACGTCATCGGTTGTGACGAAAGTGGCACGGGTGCGTGGGCAGGGCCGTTCACCGTCTGCGCGTTCATGTCGACCTACAACGATACGGCGCACCTGATCCGCGTGGGCGCCCGTGACAGCAAGAAGCTCACGCACGTCAAGCGCGAGCTCGTCGCCGAGAAGCTCGTGCTCTATGGAGCGCGCGTCGCCATCGAGAAAGCAGGGCCAACGTACACGTACCAGCGGGATGCATGGCGCGCTGCCGTGGCCCAGGCGCTTGCCACATGCCTCAAGCAGCTGCCACCGCGCACCACGGCGGACGTCTTCATCGACGGCATGGCGGACCAGCGGCTGATCGCTTACCTCCAGCGGAACTGGAGGGTCGATCCCGTCTTCTTGGTGCAGGGGGAAGACCGCTGCCCCCAGATCGCCGCCGCTAGCATCTTCGCCAAGCTCCACCGCAGCGAGCTGATGAACAAGCTGCACCAACAGCACCCGCAGTACGGCTGGAGTGGTGAGAGTGGGCATGGCAACGATGGTTATGGCACCGAAGACCACCTGTTGGCCATCAAGGCGTACGGCGTCACCGCGCTTCACAGGCGCGTGAAGCCGCTGTTACCCTTCTTCGAGGCACAGGAGTCTCCTGTCGAGTCATCGGATGGCCAAGAAGTTCCAAACCGAAGCCGAGCTGTGTGATCTGCTGACGCGCATCGCGCGCGCCATGCATTTCCGCGTGTTCCCCGAGACGGCTGGTTTTGATCTTTTGCTAGTCAGCACCGAAGAGACGCGTGGCTTCGAAGATGGCATCACCATCGGCGTCGAAGCCAAGCTGCACGCCAACTGCGTGGTGCTGAGCCAGGCCATGCCGCGCGTGCGCGGCGACAAGGTGCACTACTACGCCGTGTTGGTGCCGAAGATCGTGGCAGGCTTCACGGAGGTCGCCGCGGGGCTGAAGATCACCGTGATCGACGCCGAGCGCCTGGAAAACCCGTACTACCGCGACTTCTCGTTCATGCGGTGGTACCGCCACGAGCCCGACAAGCCGTGCTGGGTGCCCGAGCTCGAGGTGCCGGGGATGTCGGGAGGCAAGAGCGCGCCGCAGAAGCTCACCAAGTGGAAGCTCGGCGCCGTGGGCCTGTGCCTGCTGGCCGAGCAGCGCGGGTACCTGACCAAGGCGGATTTCGAGCAGGCCGGCGTGAGCATGGGCCGCTTCGTCGTCGAGAAGTGGATCCTTCGCAAGGAGGTCGTGAAGGTCGGGACCAAGCGCGAGTTCCGCTACATCCTTAACCTCACGACGAACCCGCCGCACCTGCAGTACCCCGAGGTGTACATCGCGCTGCGCGACGCCAAGGAGAAAGAGGCCAAGGCGTGCTTGTGATCAAGGTCGAGGTGTGGCCGTTCGGTCGCGAGCACCGCGCGAAGGAGATCGCGCGCATGCACATCGCCAACATCACGCCCGACGAGGACGAGGTGGTGCACGGCGACTACAGCGTGGCGATCGGCGAGATGGTGCCGATGTGCAGCTGCAGCGAGATCGGCTTCAAGCCGCGATCCACGGGACGCGTCGACGCACACCCGCGTAAGCTGCCCGTCTGGTCGCTGGTGGCCAAGGCGCTTCGCAGCGTGGGGTTCAGCGCATGATCTGTCTATCCTGCAAGAAGGACCTCGCCGGCGGGCATGCGCTCTGGAACAACCGCCTCCTGCTGTGCGCAGGCTGCGTGCCCAAGGCGGACCGCGCCCAGGCCGAGCTCGAGCTCGCGCTGGAACGTGCACGCCTTCAGGCCGCGATGTTCCTCGAGCAGTTCATCCTGCGTGGCGGGCTGGTCGTCCCCAACAGCGGCATGGAGTTGCCGGGCTTGGGCAAGGGGGCACCATGAGAGCGGAGACGAGCTTCGATGGGCTTCTTACGACGCTCCAGACGCACTGCCAAAAGTGCAACTTGGTCCGCATCGTTCGTGACTTTCCTGTGTGCGGCAT
>JACCDR010317488.1_pt1 | contig 10897 bp, 9 predicted proteins | sample 7446431 | NCBI WGS metagenome assembly JACCDR01 (sample SAMN15323443, study PRJNA562643) | freshwater metagenome | isolation source: river surface water | place: USA:Blue River Watershed | collected 2017-08-17 | reverse complement strand
GGACAGGCCGTAGCCGGGTTAAGGCTCCCTCGACGATTGCTTGATGCACGCCTATTCCTTTTTTCACCAAGTCATTGATATAGGTAATCATCACGAGACCATTTAAAACAGCGATTCCCGATAACGCAATAAACCCAACCGCCGCAGGGATAGAAAACGGCATATCACGCAAATAGAGCGTCAAGATCCCGCCAGATATTGCAAGCGGGACACCACTAAATACCAATAAGGCTTGTTTGGCAGAACCCAATGCCGTGAACAACATCATAAAAATCAGGAAAAAGCACGCTGGAACCACCAACATCAGACGATCTTGTGCCGCAACCAGGTTTTCAAATTGGCCGCCCCAATCCAACCACAAGCCAGACGGCAACTTGGCTTGGGCATCGATCGCTATTTGCGCATCGACAACGAACGATCCAATATCACGCCCCCGAACATTGGCCTGGACAACCACACGACGTTTGCCATTTTCACGGCTGATTTGGTTGGGACCTTCAGATAGCCTAAAGCTCGCGACTTCTTTTAAGGGGACAAAGGCCCCTTGCTCACCATCTTCATGGGGAACAGGCACGGGTAAGTTCTCAAGAGCGGCAATATCTTGACGTACAATTTCTGGCAAACGAACAACAATAGGAAAGCGCCGATCACCCTCAAAGACCAGACCTGCTTCCTTTCCGCCAACTGCCGCAGAAATAAGATCAAGAATGTCCCCAACATTTAAACCATAGCGGGCGATTGCATCTTTATTCAGATCAATATCCAGCATGGGCAAACCTGTGGTTTGTTCGACTTTAATATCTGCAGCTCCATCAATGCCTCTCAGGATATTGGCAATTTTATTGGCCGTTGTCGTCATTGTTTCAAAATCATCACCATAGACCTTGACAGCAACATCACTACGCACACCTGAAATAAGTTCGTTAAACCGCATCTGGATCGGTTGCGTATATTCGTAGTTATTACCCGGAACTTGATCAACAGCATCAGCAAGCTTTTTGATAAAGTCTGCCTTGGTCATCTCCTGATCTGGCCACTCATCGTGGGGTTTCAAAATGATAAAGGTGTCCGACACGTTAGGGGGCATCGGATCAGCAGCCATTTCTGCTGTACCAGTTTTTGAATAGATAAAAGCCACTTCAGGCAATTTACTAACGGCTTTTTCAACCTGTAACTGCATAGATGTTGATTCAGTTATTCCTGTGCTTGGGATCCGCATTGCGTGCATCGCAATATCTTTTTCGTCCAAAGACGGGATGAACTCTGTCCCTAAACGGCTACCGACAAGAATTGATAAGACAAAAAATATGACAGCGGCTATCACGACTGTTTTAGGGTGTATCAGTGACCAGTTAAGCAATGGTTCATAACCTGATTTTGCTTTAACGATAATACGACTTTCTTTCTCCTCGACCTTACCCCGAATACACATGGCAATCATGGCTGGGACAAATGTAATCGACAGGAAGAAGGCGGCGATTAAAGCAATAATGACGGTCATCGCCATCGGCTCAAACATCTTACCTTCAACCCCAGTAAATGTTAGAAGGGGGAGATAAACTGTAATAATAATCATCTGACCAAATACAGCCGGTTGAATCATTTGACGACTGGCCGCCATCACTTCTTCGATGCGTTCTCGTAAATTGAGCAGACGATTTTCATGATGTTGGCGTTCTGCAAGACGCCGTAAACAGTTTTCTGTGACAATAACGGCCCCATCAACGATCAAACCAAAATCTAAAGCTCCCATACTCATGAGGTTTGCGCTTATACCCATTTTTAACATGCCTGTTGCTGTCAACATCATTGTAATGGGAATAACAAGGGCAGCGATCAAAGCGGCACGGATATTACCCAGCAACAAAAACAGGACAACAACGACCAGTAACGCACCTTCACCAAGATTCTTTTGGACGGTATGAATGGTTGCATCAACAAGTTTCGTCCGATTTAATACTGTTTTGGCCTTAATACCTTCTGGCAGCGATTTATTGATTTCAGTTAGTTTTGCATCAACTGCTTTGGAAACAATCCGGCTATTGGCACCTTTCAACATCATGGCGGTGCCAACCACTACCTCATGACCATTTTCGCTGGCACTCCCTGTACGCAGCTCTTTACCAAGCCCGACAGTTGCGACATCTTTCACGTATAACGGCACACCACCACGGGTTGATAAAACTACATTGGCGATTTGATCAACTGTTTCCAATCGCCCATCAGCACGGACAACATACGACTCGCCTTTCTGTTCGAGAAAACCTGCCCCCGTACTTGCATTATTGCGCTCAAGAGCCTCAATCACATCCGAGAACGTTAATCCAACTGCCGCAAGTTTTTGTGGGTCAGGCTGCACATGATATTGCTGGGCATACCCACCAATCGCGTCAATTTCTGCCACGCCAGGAACATTTTTAAGTTGAGGCCGGATAATCCAATCCTGAACTGTCCGCAGATACATGGCTTTCTCAAAATCGTTCGTTAGAACGCGCCCCTCAGGCGTTTTATACTCGGCTTCAGGCTTTTCGTATTCAACGGTCCACATATAGATTTCGCCAAGACCCGTCGAAATCGCGCCCATACGCGGCTCTGCGCCTTCGGGCAAAGATTCCTTGGCTTCAGCCAGGCGTTCGTTCACTTGAGCGCGGGCAAAATACAGATCAACATTGTCTTCAAAAATAACGGTGATTTGAGCAAAGCCATTACGCGAAATCGAACGCGTATAAACCAAGCCAGGTATCCCAGCCATCGCCGTCTCAATCGGATAGGTGACTTGTTTTTCGACTTCAAATGGCGATAAAGACGGGACCTCAACGTTGATTGCGACTTGATTATTGGTGATATCTGGAACGGCATCGATCGGCAATTTACTAAGCGAGAATAGACCATATGCGGCAAGTATAGCCGTCATCATCACAACCAAAATTCGATGTGTAATTGAGAAACTAAGAATTTTTTCGATCATGATAACGCGCCAACTCTTTTAATGTGCATGTTCAGCTTCTGCTTTTCCAAGCTCAGCCTTAAGGGTAAATGTATTTGAAACGGCGATAGGTTCACCGAATGTGATGCCAGAAATAATCTCGATATGTTGGCTATCTTCACGACCAACTGTTACGTCGCGTTTCTCAAAGCCCTTATCTGTACGGACAAATACAGCTGGCTTGCCCTCTAAAGTTTGAATGGCCTCTTTAGGGATAATCAGGTCCGTGTCTTGGGCTGATGTTGCGATGGCTGCAGTCGCAAACTCACATGGACGCCACTTTCCGTCCAGGTTCGTCAACTCAATAATGGCTTTAGCGGCGCGGGTCTCAGGGTCGATGGCCGGACTGACAAAAATCAGTTTTCCTTCTGTCTTGCCGCCACTTCCCATGACATTCGCTGTTTGCCCCTCCTTGACGAAAGGCAGATCGCCAGGGGCAATTGCCGTTTCAACCCAGACAACACTTAAGTCTGCGACCGTATAAGCTGAATGAGTCGTATCGACATATTCACCTAGAGTGATTTCACGGGCAATTACGCGCCCTGGCAAAGGAGACCTTAGTTCGTGAAACCGAAGTGTATCGGCTGCAGCAGCTGTATCAAATGATTTTAGCATATCTGCATCATGACCAAGGGCCTGAAGTTTTTGTTTAGCGAGATCGAGACGAATCTTTGATTCTTGATGTGCGTTCTTTGCATTCAGATAATCTTGTTCTGCCGTTATTTTTTTGTCCCAAAGTCCCTTTTCACGGTTAAAGGTTGTGCGTGTCAACTCTTCACCGCGTTTAGCTGCAAGATAATCGGCGACAGCTTCAGCCATTTCTCGACTTTCAATGCGCGCGAGAACCTCGCCTTTCTCGACTGTATCACCCAGATTCTTTTGGGCTTCTGTCACCGTACCACCGACTTTCGGAACAATTTGTGCCATGCGATCAGCAGCAGCAACAATTTTACCAGGAACAGAGACCTCACGGGCTAGTTGGCCGGGGCCAACCGCTACTACTTTGATACCTGCGGCAACGACTTGCTCCGCACTCAGTAAGATTCCACCTTCGTTATGTTCTGCTTCTTCGGCTCCATGACCATGGCCGTCATCTTTTTTTGTCTCTTGATGATTGTCAGTATGTTGCTCTGACTTACCCTCGTCGTGTTTTTCTTCACCTTCTTGGTGATCGTGACCATCGCCATGTTCTTCGGCGGCAAAACTTGGCTGCACACCATAATGCCACATGATGCCCCCAGATAAACTGAAAATGGCGGCTCCGCTTAGGAGCAAGAATTTAATTTTCGACTGTTTCATTTTCGGCTTCTTTCTGAATATTTTGATTGTCCAAATGGAGCCCGGTCATACGTTCAATTATGGCGCGTTGGCGATGATAATCGAGCACAGACTCGTTAAATTGTTTTCGGGTATCAAAGAGTGTCCGCTGTGCATCCAATACTTCTAGATAATCAAATTTCCCGGCATTGTAACCTTTACGAGCAAAATTAAAGGCTTCTTCTGCTCCTGGCAGCACAGTTGACTCTAAAGCACTCACTTCGCTAAACGCGCTATTAAAGTCGCCGTAGGCTTGAGAAAACTGTGCATCCAATGAAAGTTGCGTACTGTGCTTATCAAACACGGCAGCGTTCAAATCATGGCCTGCACGTTCGATCCCAGAACGGTTCATATTGAACACAGGAATTGGAAACGAGACCCCAGCAACAAATGCCTGAGAATCATCTTCACGAAAATCCTTTACACCAAATGTAAACCTGGGGTCTGGTACTGCATTGGCTCTCTCTAGAGAAAGATTTGATTCAGCCTGTTTTACATCCGCGCCCAACTTTTTTACATCTGGTGTTTGTGACAGTTGCGAGCGATATACCTCAAAAGCCTTAGGCTCTTGGATTTCTGGTAAGCTATCGATCGATACAGTAAAATCAGAAATATCTTCCCCCATTAATGTTGATAAGGCCTGTTTTTTTGCTATCAAATTCCGCTGGGCACGATCCAGTGCAATTTCACTCGATGAAAGCTCGATCTCAGCTTTTCTTACCTGAATTGGGGGTTCCTTACCTGCTTGAACTTTTGCGGCGACGCTATCGCGGACCTCGGTTGCAAGACCGCGCTCTTCTTCAAAAACAATAACTTCTTGCTGGGCAGTTGCGACTTCTGCATAAGCGATGGTGACATCGCGTATTAAATCAAGTCGCGTTGCATCTCGGATATAATCTACTTTTATTTTCTCGACATCTGCTATACGGGCGCGATTGCTACGCTTTCCAGGCATCTCAATTAATTGCGATACACCAATGGTTACTTCTGCGTTATCTAAACCGTCATAAGAGCCAGTACCCAGTATATTATCAGCTTCGACAGAAATCTCTGGATTGGGCAATGCGCCTGCTTGGGAACGGCTTGCTGTTGCTGCATCTGATCGTGCCAAAGATGCTCCTAAAACAGGAGATTTTTCGATCGCTCGGTTGATGGCCTGATCCAAAGTAATAACTGAGAGCGGAACTGATTTCTGGCCTTCTGTAATAGAGACTGCATTATCATTGTCTTCATCTGGCAATACAGAGACATATTCCTCAGTAGCTGATTGAGTGACAACAAGGCCCATCGTCTTATCAGCCGCAAATGTACCACTCGGAAAAAACATCACGGTGGATGCCATCAGTATTGATAAACTGAACGGTTTCATAAAATATCCTTTTACATTAAAATAACCTAAATATTACGACTGGCAGGGAATTCAAGCAAAGTTGACTCCGCAGAAAATCTTCTGCGAGATGCGAAAAATTACCAAATCGTAATAGTTATTTAAAAAGTCAAGATCGTAGAAAGGGTGCAGATTACCACACCCTTTCTTTATAATCTTAATTATCAGATTTATCGTGTGGCGTTAAATCTACATCATAGGCAACGCCGCCCGTGTTCAGTTTAACAACAGATGATTTCTTGACCCCTTCACAAGCAGCCAAAGAGAGTGCGGTAACAGAAAAGAGAGCAAGCATAAGAGTTGTTTTAGACATAGTTAACCTCGTTTAATTTGAATATTGTAAGAATTGATGAGTCTCGAGTAGAGAACCGCTCGAAAAGATTTTAGATCAAAAATTACAAGAAACGAGGCGGACGAAAAAGTCCTTTAAGAACAGCATCTTCTAACAAAGAACTGTTAAGAGAAAACTCTACTGACTTATATATCGAAACATCGAATAAGGGCAAATGATCCGAGTGCAGGCCACTAAAATGCCCATGTGCGACGCAACAGGGATGATCGTCTTTTATGTCTGCCGTTTTCTCTTTTTCTTTAGATAGAGAACCTAGGAAACAAACTTCGACAGTCGAAGATGATTTATCATCACACGAACTATATGCTGCATGAGCCGCCTGCCCCAAAAAAGACATAAAAAAGAACATGGCAATTAATGCCACTAACGCTTTTTTTGTTTTTGGTGAAAGAGCTTTCATAAGCGAACTTTAAATCTAGTCACAGAAATTGTCAACTATGTTTCAACCTGCTTCTCTCCGGAAACCAGAAATTGTTTCGTTGTCGTTCCCAACCATCTGGCACACCGGACATGAGGGTTGAGAGGCGCATGGTTTTGGCCTGGGTGCCTGTCAGGATCGCGCGTTTGATGTCGGGGGCAAGATAATTGAGGCGTAACATGCGGCTGACAAAGGTCGAGGTCAGACCTTCTTGTTCAGCGAGGCGTTCGATGTTGCCGACCATGTTATGCTCGATCATCTGTTGCCAGCGATGCGCGCGCACAAGAGCGCCAACCAAAATGGGATCTGGCGTATTCCCTTGGGAGAGAGATGGGTCTGGCGCATCATCAGGCGCGACAATTAAACGCCGTACACCATGACGTTTGAAGGCGACGGGAACCTGAACTGTTGTGCTCATGCCGCCTCCTTCAGCAACCGCGTCAAACTGCTCGGCTTAAACGCGATATCGACACGATCGCCATGGACCGTGATCTTGTCGATGAGGAGTTCCAAGATCCGCCGTTGTTCGGCGGGGAACAATTCCGGCCATAATTGCTCAAACTTGGCGAGTTCCTGGCGTACCGTAGCTTCTGTGATCGTCGGGTCGAGCTTTTGGATCTCTTTGGCCGTTTGTGCCACCATCTCAGGCGCAGTCAAAGAGGGCGCGATCTGTTTGATAATAAGATGATCAAGTTCGGCGGCGGGCACCCGCGCGATCGGGCAGCTTGGGCATTCTCGCCCCAGATATTTGTGTCCGGCGTAATAGCTGTAGAGCTTGCCCTTCTTCCGCGTACTGGTGGGCGTCAGGGCCGACGAACAGCCCCCGCAGCATGCCAAGCCCTTAAGGAGCGCAGGCGTCTGACACCGTGCCGTGTTGGCCCGTGTGCGTGGACTAGGGCCAAAGCTCGCCTGAACCTGGTCCCATAAATTTTGGTCGATAATCGCCGTATGTTCGCCTTTATATGTCTGCCCCTTGTACCGGACCTGGCCGATATAAACGGGGTTGGTCAGGATGCGATAAAGATACCCCTTAGAGATGGGCACGCCGTCCCGAATATTGCCGTTCTGCGTCACGATCGCCTTGGTGTGCATTCCTTGATCACGCAGTTCCGCTGCCAGGTACGTGACGGATTTGAGGACCAGAAAGCGCTCATACACATCACGGACGATCTGGGCTTCGTTCTGATTGATCACCAGTTTGCGGTCTTTGACGTCATACCCCAGCGGGGGATAGCCGCCCATCCAGATGCCTTTTTTCTTACTGGCCGCAAACTTGTCGCGAATGCGTTCGCCCGTTACTTCGCGCTCGAACTGGGCGAAGGAGAGCAGGATATTGAGGGTCAGTCGTCCCATCGAACTGGTGGTGCTGAACTGCTGCGTCACCGACACGAACGATACGTTGTGCTTGTCGAACACCTCGATCAGGCGGGAAAAGTCGGCGAGTGAGCGGGTCAGACGATCAATCTTGTACACGACCACGATGTCGACCAATCCTGCCGTAATATCCGCCATCAGACGTTTGAGGGCTGGGCGTTCTAGATTGGCCCCCGTAAAACCGCCATCATCATAGCGATCCGGGACCAGAACCCAGCCTTCCGCCTTTTGCGCAACGATATAGGACTCCCCGGCATCGCGCTGGGCGTCCAGGCTGTTGAATGCCTGATCTAACCCTTCCTCATGAGATTTGCGGGTATAGACCGCGCAGCGGAGTTTACGGACGATGCTCATGCGGCCTCCCGTCGTTTTTGGGCGAGACCAAAGAACGCCGGGCCAGAGACCCAGCTTCCCGTAATGTCGCAAGCGATGCGGGTCAGGCTGGAATAGGTTTTACCCTGGTATTCAAACCCGGCAGACAGGACGCGCACCTGATGTTCAATCCCTTTGTAGGTGCGGACTAACCTGGTCCCAACAATCGGCTTGATCCCGCGCTTGTTCTTGCGGGCATCTTGCTTGCGCACGTGGGCAGCCAGTTCGTCCAATCGACGGTTGACCCAATCATCCCCGCCATAGGCCAGTTCCTGCACGCGGTAGGCCAGGCGGTGGCGTAAATAGACAGCGCGGATCTTGGGCGGCGGACTGGCCATCAAAGCGACCCAGCGGGCACGCAAGCCATCGATATCCATCCGCTCCAGTTCACGTAATTGTTGCAATACCATCATCCGGTCGGTCATGTCTCCTCCTGTTCTGAAGGTGGATACATGCTTCCGTTTTCAGGTAAGTCCAGTTGTTTCTGAACGCGACGCCAAATGGCAACGCTAAGCAGTTTGGCAATCTCGTGCACGGGGGAAGATGATGCGGTGATCATGCCCATAATTGTGCCGCTCAAACCCAAGCTGCATAAGTCCGATATCACCGCCGTTTCACGCTAAACATTGCCATTCACACGGGTTGGTACAACAAACTGGATGCGCGGGGGAACCTTCGAACCCTTAACAGCCCGAAACCCAAAAAGATGATTCGTTTCAAAGACTTCCCAAACCCAACCTCTCGCGCGCAAGTCGGGTTTGGGAGTTCAGAGGTTTGGGCAAAAACACCAAAATACGGATTACGAATATCGGTTGGTTGGGATCCACGGAGTCGGGTTCGACGCGCAAACATATGTGCCGCAAGGCCAAATACCGCGCATGTTCACGTCCGGCAAGACAGGCATTCAGAACAGGTTTGTATCGTTAAATGGCGGACAGGGTGGGATTCGAACCCACGGTAGGGTTACCCCTACGCCAGTTTTCGAGACTAGTGCCTTCAACCACTCGGCCACCTGTCCAGTCCGCATATATCAATTTGTCATCCCGTATTATGTTGTCATCCCGGCGAAGGCCGGGATCCAGAAAAATTTAAATACTGGATCCCCGCATTCGCGGGGATGACAGATTTATGGTTGGCGTGTTTATACCTGTTGAAGGGGAAAAAGGAAAGGGAAATTTTTACGGGCAAAACCGTTCTTCGAACCCCCGGATCAGGCGGGAATCGGATAACCATGGCGACATTTTGGATCGCAGGTCGACGATTCCCACCCATTCAATCGCCGTGCCTTCGTCGGGGTTTAAGACCAATGTATCGTCATCGGTTTCAAACAGCCATCGAATATCATAGTGAATATGGTCTGGTTGGTCTTTTTTTGCCGGGAACCCGTGGATATCGAGGTCAAAGGGCGTTTCCTGCATCAAGCGCAAATTTTTAAATCCAGATTCTTCTGTTGCCTCACGTCGTGCCGTTACAATTAAATCGGCATCACCCGGCTCGGCATGACCGCCCATACCCACCCAAATATCCAATTTTTTATGGTGCATCAGGGCAATGGCGTTTCGGCCCCGGTGGTACACAAACGCCTGGGATGTGATGTGGCCATGAAGACCGGCCTGGTAATTATAACGATGAGCAAAGTGATCGGGATGGTCGGTGATAAGTGCCAAGAATCGATTTTTGTAATGGGCACTGACCACATCGACGGGGGTATAAGATTCTATGATATTTTTTGCCACGATGGGATCGAGTCTCGCGCCAGTGGGCAGGAGGTGGGCGGCAGAAGGGTTTGGGACAGTCGTCATTGTATTCATCCTATTTTTGCCTGGGGTTTAACGTAATTGCATAAAAGATGCAAGAACATTATTTACCAGAATATGGGTTTTTGAAGGTGGTAAAAAAAATGAAATTCTCCGTTACTTAACGGACCTATCCGTTACTTTATGAAAACAAAAAAATTTCCAGAATCCGAACCTAACAAGATTTAAAAAGAAGCATTTAAATGACAAAATATTTTGGAAATATTTTTTTATTTGAGTACGAAATCTCAGTCATTATGATAGGAGTATAAGCATAATTTAAAATGCAATACAAGAATAATTTTTTATCGGTGGTTTTATTAATTTTTAGAAGCTATGCGCAAAAAATATTTTGGGGAAAAACGTGAACGTTCCTCTTGCGCAGGGGCGAGTAGGGGGGTATAGGTTGTTGAAACGTCATCCCGGCGCAGGCCGGGATGACGTGAAAAATGTGTTCTGGATCCCGGCCTGCGCCGGGATGACAGCTCTGTGGATATTATATGTTTTTTTCGGAAAGGTTTTAGATAATGGCTGGTTCGGTGAACAAGGTAATTTTGGTTGGTAATGTGGGGAAAGACCCGGAAGTTCGCTCCTTTCAAAACGGTGGGCGCGTGGCATCATTTTCTGTTGCGACATCTGAGAGTTGGAAAGATAAGGCCACAGGCGAGAAAAAAGAAAAAACAGAATGGCATCGCATTTCTATTTTGAATGATAATTTGATCAATGTTGTTGAGAATTACGTAAAAAAAGGAAGTAAATTATACATCGAAGGGCAACTCGAAACCCGCAAGTGGACAGATCAGTCAGGCGTTGAAAAATATTCTACCGAAGTCGTGTTGCGTCCGTATCGTGGAGAATTAACCTTGCTTGACAGTAAAGGGGCCGGGGGGCAGGG
>JACCDR012566122.1_pt1 | contig 10898 bp, 13 predicted proteins | sample 7446431 | NCBI WGS metagenome assembly JACCDR01 (sample SAMN15323443, study PRJNA562643) | freshwater metagenome | isolation source: river surface water | place: USA:Blue River Watershed | collected 2017-08-17 | reverse complement strand
GTTTTGTGCGGTCGGTGTAAAGCCCGCATTTCTACGAAGTGTCAGCGGAAACATCGTCGCGTCATCGTTTACGTATTCGCGGGATGTGTCGTCAATCTGCCAAACGCCGTCGAGAATCGCGTCATCGGAAGTTGCGATTGTCACGATTGCACCTTTCACAAGGCGGGCGCGGTCTGCAAATCCAGTAGGCAGCTTCAGCGAAAGCGAAAGCGTTTCCACAAGGTCGAAACTACGCTCGCCAACGAGAACGCCGGATTCGTTGATGTCTTCGTTTTTGTTGCGGTAGTCCGGCTTGTAGCTAAGAGGTCCGACAATGCGAACGGTGCTACCAACTGCCGCGCCTTCGGTGTCAAGCGTTACGTCGCCGCCCGTAATCGGAAGCCCTTTGAGGTATGCCCAACCATGAGTTGTGTCTGCCATAGTATCTTTGGGCTTATGTCAAATCGTCGCAATTCAGAGCATCGATTTCAAACTCGTATTCGTGAAGTCGCATGTCTTCCGCTGCGCTTGGAGCCGCTGTGATAAAGCGTAAGCCGAGAATGGTTAGTCCGGTCGCTGGTTTATATGGTGCGCCGGTAAGTGTCATTTGTCGGATAATGTCTCCGTATTCGTCCGGTCGCTTTGTCACGGTGTCCATAAACACTGGCGCATTTGCGGAGGCTGTAAATGGTGTATCCACTGTGATTATCCATTCAACTCCACCGCCATCTACGCTCGCAACAACCTCGTATTCAGTTGAGTTGAATTGCAAAATGTCTCCAGCTTCGGGCGGGTTTCCTGCATCGAACACGCTGCCGATTGCGCCGTAGTCGAGGATGAAAGTTGAGTCGTTTGCAACCGCTCCCTGAATGACTCCAAGCCTCGTCGGTCGGCTAATAAGTTCTTCAAACTCTCCGCAGAATTGATCCATGCTGCTGCCGGTCATGTGCTCGCCAATCGTAATCCGCATGATGACACGTTTTGGCCCGCGCAAGTCTCCGCGTCTGTCGCTATCACTCCAAGGCGATTCGCTGCCAGAAAAGATTGTGACGAACGGCGGATTCAATACGGCTTCCTGCTTTGCCGTTGCTATCTGCACGCCGGAAAGCAACGTGCCTTTTTCGCCGGTCAAGTATGCCGCGATTGCGTCCTCTAGTTTCCTGCCTAGTCGTTGGTAAGCCATTATACGTTCCGTGTATCCAAGTTGATTTGATGCGTGTCGCCGTCTGTCTGTGTTTGACCGATGACGCGAAATACCTTGCCGTCGCTGACTCGCGTTACCAGTGCCCCGTGGGTAGGTGCCGTTGCGAGTGCCGAGATAGCTACTTCGATTGTAGCCGTGATGCTTTCAATCTTTCCGTGAACCTCAACTTGCTGAGTGTAGCCGAGCGAATTGAAGTCACACGCTACATTGCCAACAACGCCGGGAAAGGTGAAATTGACCGTGCCGAAAACCTCCGTAGAAGTTGTCCATCCGGCTGTCATGAAGTCATCGAATCGCGCCATATCGTTTGCTCTTAGTCAAAAAGAAAGCGGCTTGCAGGTTTCCCCACAAGCCGCCTACCAATGAATACTCCCCTATGAAACTTAGCCGATGATAATCGCGCAGTGTTCCGGTTTGATAACCGTCACACCCCAGACGCAAGCGACTTCATAGTGAACCATGCGGTCGCCGGGATACATCGAAAGCTCAAAACTGATTCCGCTGTTCGGGTCAGTAATGGTCTGGCGGTCCGTCGCAAGGTCGCCTTGCACGCTCGCTGGGAGTCGTGTCGAAAGCAGGATTGCGTTTCGGCTGAAAGCGGCGTTGCGGGTCGATGTCGCAAACACTGTGATTGCGCGGGTTGCTGCGGACTGCGCCTTGCGGAGACCGGGTTCCGCCAGCGTAATCGTGTCACCGCTTGCAGGGTTTGCGCCTGCGAAGCTAACCGATGCGACAACGTATTTATTCGTGTCGTTCGCGAATGTGATGATGTCGCCAGCCGATACAACTCCAGTGCCTGCGGTTGCCAGCGGAATTACGGTTTGTCCAACCGTAAAAGCCGCATTGCTTGAAGTCGCGCTTGCCATCGCCCCAGCCGTGGTCGTCTGAACCTGCGCCGATTCGCGGAGGTCAAATCCGAAGAGGTTCCCGAGAACACCTTGCCGCAAAAGCGAACCGCCGTCGCCAGCTTCGTTCACTTTGTAAAGGTTGCTAGTGCTGCGAAGCGCAACGCCTGCGGTAGTGTCGAAAACGCTCGTGCGTCCGGTGCTTGGTGCGCCGTTGTCGTCGAGAATCTTCTTAGCCTGAGCCCAATCCGTGAGAACAGGAGCGGTTCCTGCGGTTGCTCCGAAAGCGCGGGATGCGCCATTCTTCACGGCAACCGCAATGTCGGTTTCGATTTCGTTCACGCAAGCGCGGAGTGCCTGTGCAATCTGCTGCTCGTTGAGCGAGAGATAGCCCGGACCTGCATCCATATTCATGCGCTCCTCGTTCGTCCAAGAGAACGGGAATGCACGCTGCTTTGTGAGCGAGTGCGATTTCGTCGCGATGGTCTGATAAGCTGCGGTCGGGAATGCCATTGCAGGCGAGATGTCCTTACCGGCAGAGTTTACAGGAGCCTGCGGAATGTAGATTGTCTGACCAGCGGCGAGCATGTCAGCGGACGGGTCAAGCGTGACGGAAGGAATGAATCCAACCAGTTCACGGCTGATGACGTTAAGCGCACGGTATGCGCTTGGGATGAGGTTTGTTAGCGTGTTAGGCATGTTATTTTACTGGTTGTGTTTAGTCTTCGATTTTCCCGCCTTTTTGGGCGAAAGTCATTCGCTCACCAACTGGTAGCGAGTTAAACTCTTTCCGGCTGAGAACCGGCTTCTGGTTGTTGCTTGTCACTGGAGCCTTCGGTGCCGCTGCTCCAAACCGAGCGGACTGTTCGCGGAGAATCGCGGTTTCCTTTTTGCTTGCGTCGAGTTCCGCGTTGAGCTTGGCGAGTTCTGCCGTGTGCTGTTCTGCTTTTGCAGTTGCATCGGCTTCAAGCGTTGCAACCTTTGCGCTCAATTCGCCGCCTGCTTTTTCAAGGTCCGTGATTTTCGCCGTGAGTGAAATATTCTCCTTTTCAAACTCGCTGTTGAGGGCTGCGAGTTCCGCGACTTTGATTGTCGAGGCGTCCAAATTGGCTGTGAGTTCTTCGATGCTCATTTGTTGTTTCGCGTTGTCAAATAGTCCGCCATTTTAAGCGCGATGTTCTTCGCGTCTGTCATCGTGCCTAGGTAATCGACAAGCCCGTTCTCCATTGCTTGCGAGCCGGTGAAGACTTGGCCGCGCATTGATTCCATGCCGACTTTCTTCCGGTTCTTTTGCACGAAGCCAACGAACGCTGCGTTGATGCTTTCGATGTGCGATTGAAACCAACCTGTTTCCGCTGCGGTCGGTGCTCGCAATGACGTTCCAGCCGCTTTCAGGTCACTAGCTGCTGGCGTGAAGATATGAGGCGTGATTCCCATCGCGGCTAGTGCGTTGCCGAAGTCCAGAAACTCAATACGAGTGCCAATGCTTCCAACCATGCCGGAAGCCGGCGCGACGATAGCCGATGCGCCTGCCGCTAGGTAGTAAGCTGCCGACGCTCCAATCTCCCCGATATGTGCGACGATTGGTTTCGTCTCTCGGCTTTCACGAATAGCTTGCGCCGCTTCCGGTGCGCCGATTGCGCTTCCGCCCGGGCTGTTTATGTCGAGCACAACGGCCTTCACGCTAGGGTCACTCATTGCCTTGTCGAGTTCGCTTGTGACTTGGCTGTAATCGGTCATGCCGAGCATCCGGTCGATGCCGGTTGTATTCTGCGCGAGAACGTCGTTTACGTGGATTGTAGCAACGCCATCGGACACGGTGTAGTCACGCCGCTGGTTCACGAAGTCACCGATTGAAAGGTTCGTAGGCATCGCATCGCAACGGGCGCGGAGACTAGCAAAACGTTGAATGAACGCTGGAATCGCAGTCGGCAGCATCGCCAGCGGTTGCGTGAGAATTGTTTCAGGAATTGGAATCATCTTCGTCGTCTTTCGGTTGTGGTTTCTGTTGCTGTTGAGTCTCGCTCATTGCGCTTCCGGGCGGGAGCGGACGCCAGCGCGTTGCAAGTGCCTTTGCCTCTTCGGGAGTGTAGCCTTGCGCTTTCGCCTCGTCTTCAAACTCGCGAAACTCACGGATCCATTGCCGGATGTGAGTAAGGTAGTCTTCTCCCTGCTCGTCGTAGATTAGGCGCATCGTCGCCAGCCCGTTGTTTAGCTCTTCAATGCGGGCCTTTGAATCCCTGCCGTTGTCAAGCGTGACACGTCGCGGGCGTCTGTAGCTGATGCAGTCTCTCCAATTTTGGGGCGGTTCCGCGAGCAAGCCCGAGGCAACACGCCATTCTATAAAGCGTATAATGAACCGTTCAAACCACCCATAAATAACCTTGTCGGCCAGTAGCGAGAAAGCCGCGTCAGCCTGTGCGAAAATACCGCGTGCATTTGCGCCTCCTAGCTTGTCGCGACTCCAGAAAAACTCAACCTGAACGCCCGTGCCTGCCGCTGCGTCTCGCAATAGCAAATCAGTCACGTATTCATTCACAAGCGGCGATGGAGTGTTTCCGCTGATAAGCTCAACCTTGCCATCGTCACCCATGCGAGCGATTGCCGCGCCTGCGCCTTGGTAAAGGTTCTCCACGGCTTGCGTGTCCACTTGGTCCGTGCCTTCCGGTGGAGCCATAAGTGCGGACATTGCGCCGCGGCCCTTTGCCGCCTTCGTGCCTTTGATAATTAGGGAAACAAGCCGCTGCGTTTTTGCTGTCTTCGTTTCCAGCCGCTTCAGTTCGTGGATGTCAACGAGGTTGTTGACTCCCGGCGCAAGTGGCGAGATTCCGCGTGACTGGTTCGTTCCCTGTGCGTGGAAAATGTGCGATACGTCGCGAGCGTCATACTTCGCGAAGTTCTCGCTCGCCAGCCGGACATGATAGTAACGCGCACGGCCAAAGTCGCCAAGCTCGATGCCGTCGTGGATACCTTCCGACTGCGAAAGGCTCACCATCGGCGTTGCAACGTCGTTCGGCTCAATAGCGTAGAAAGCCGGACAGTCTCCAACGCCTTGCTTTGGCGATGGGAAGTCTGGATTCTCAGAATGTAGGACGAAAGCCTCGCCAATAATCGCGATTTGCTCCGCGATGTGCGACTGCATTTCGTAAGCGTTGCGCCTTCCGGTAACGTCGCATTGAATCGGGGTCATGCAGTAGTTTTCGAGCGCAAGGTTTGCCGCCTTGTTCCATTCTGCATCTTCCGTGTTGAACGAAGCGAAGATGCCTCGCCCTACCGTGTGGCGAGCGATTCCGCGGCCCCACTCTTGAACGATGCCAAAGTTTTGACGGCACCACTCTACTTTCGACACGATTTGCTTCCGTGTGTATGCGGAAAGGTAGAGTCTCGAATCCTGCGGAATGAGATATTGGACGTTTGCGCGGTCGATTGAGCTATCAACCGTCTCGCGGTATGAAGTGCTCCCGCCGCTTAGCTTGCGTGGCTGTTTCTTTGGTTTCATGGCAGGATATTCGTAAAGCTCGCCGCCGTGAACATTGGATTACCGTCCGTTGTGTCAGTGGTCCGAAGTGCATCACGGCAACACTTGGCAACCGTGGCCGCATCCATGCCGATTTGCATGGTATAGCTCTTTCCGTTGCGACTCCCTGATGTCATCGAATCAATGACGCCACCGCCAGCAACAATCTTCGCCTTTGCCGAGGCGAGTAGGTCCGTTACGAAGTCCTCGTTCCCGTCGTCAATCTCATCGATCAGGAATTGTGTGAAATCAGCGTTTGAAAGCGGCATCTTTTTGACGCCGCCTTGTCAAAACTAATCTGATTCAATAACCCTAACGCGATTGCGATAAAGGTTGTCCGCTATATACGTCGCCAGCTTCGTAACGTATTCCTCCGTTAGCGAATTGTCGAAACTGTGAACCAGTTCGTGAATCAGCGTGTCGAGCCTTGCCTTGCCCTTCAATCGCTCGTCTATTTCAATCAATCCGTCCGAATGGTAAAGCCCGTCCGCTCGTTCTCGGCCTAGCTTTCGCTCAACTATGCGCGGCTTTTTCGACACCTTAAAACACCTTGCCGTTGATGATTTTCAGATTCTTCACCTCAAAGTCTCCTCCCTTTTCCGTCTCCACTGTGGCGAATCCGTGGTTCCATTTGTTGATGATAGCGTAATCCGGCTGTAGCCCGCAGAGGCAACCTGTTGTCCAGCAAGAGACGACTTCTTTCTTGATTCCTCGCGCTTCTGTATGCTGTGAAGTCTGGTGAAAGTGTCCACACATTGAAGTCTCCGACAACCGCAGGAACATTCCGCGTGCCGCATTCACTGGATTGCTAATCCCCTTCGGTAGTTCGTGCCCGTGAATCACGTTGAGCTTTCCAAACTTCGCTACCTGCAAAAGCTCCACTTCCTCAATCCCGAGTTCGTCAAACCGTAGCAACCGACTAAGCTGAAAATCCTCAACTCCGAGAAGTTCCGGTGCTTTCCGCTTCAAATAGTCTTCACTCCGCGCTTCGTGGTTCCCGTGCTTGAACACAATCCTTGCGTTCTTGAACCGCTCGCGAATCCATCGTAGCCCTTGCCGTGCAAGATTGATTTCTTCCGCCAAGTCTCGCTTTCGAGGGTCCGGTTCCCATCGCGAAAGCGCGTAGTTTTCCACTGTGTCTCCGTTCAAATAAACGATTGTCGGTTTCACCTTCTGCCCGTATTCAATCGCCGCCTTCAACGCTTCTGTTGAGTGATGGGGGAAATGAATGTCAGACAAAACAAGAATTCTCTCTTTCGTTTCAATCACGAAGTCCTCTCGCTTTTCAACCTTAGACTTCGGAATTGATTCGATGAATCGTAACGGCTTCGGGTCCGACGCAAACCTACGCCTATTTCCAGAGAGCGTTCCGCGAGCATATCGGACAGTTGCATACGCACACTCTAGCGATGGGAATAGCTTTGGATGCTGTTTGTATAAAGCCCTAGCAACGGTCTTAGTTCCGTGATTAGGAAACTTGCGAGAAAACTGTTCTCCTATGCTCTTTTTTGTGAAGGCTTTCATTTTGCTCCATTTGCGATAAACGCTTTTGCCTTTGTCCGCAAAAGCTCAATTTTCTCCGTGCGTGTCAGAAAGTCCACAACGTTCTCTCGTCCCCAAGTGCTCACGTCGCGGTTTGTGTCGAATGAGAATTTCAGACTGAAAGGCATCGGTGGCAAATCGCTTTTCGGCTGCGGTTCCGGTTCTGGCAAAAGCTCCGCGTGTCGGTAAGCGTTTGTGAGTGCTAACGGTGAAGGCTCGCTTGCGAAGATAACCTTGTCGCGGTTCACCCATTGCTGCCTGAATCGGTTCGCTTGAACAAACGTGAACGGCATGTTGAGCTTGGCGTATATCTCCTCCCATTTTCCGCCCTTGTGCCGCTGGTAAAGCTCCTCCAATAGCTGCCCGAGTCCCGCTGTGGACTGAATTGCCGCTCCGACTGCTGCCATTGCTGCGGGCATGATGTCTCGTTCCAAAGGCGCATACCGTCCAAGAATCGCGTCGATGATGTCCGTTTCCGGCATCTTTTTAAGGGCTGCGTCGTCGTAGAATGAGAGGCTGAGTTGATTTTCGTTCATGGTATGTAAAAAGTAGGTTTCCACTTCGGCTTTTCGCGCATCTTCCGCTTGCCTTGCCGCCGCATTGCCGCTTCCTCGCAGTATTCTTCCGACTTGTCTGCTGGGTTGTGAATGCCGGGGTGAAGTGCCTTGATTTGCCGGTATGTGTGGCTGATACTTGCACGCTCTAACCCGAAGTCTTTCCCGATTTCCGCAAGGCTACGTCCCTCGATTCGCAAAAGGCGAAGATACAGCGTTGCGCGAACGGCAAAGCGTCTGTCAGTGTCTTTCGTAATCGCTCGCAATAGCTCCATCGCAACGCGGCTGTTATCCTGCCCTGAATGCGGCTCGATTTGAGCAACGCCAGCCTCTACAAGCTCCCGTGTCAGCGCGTGCCATTGTCTGCGGTCTATTGGTAGCGGCCCGTGATACTCCGCGAAAGGCTCATGCACTAGGTCTGCCGTGGAATCAACGTCCATGCTTGGCATGTAGCTTGCGCGAGGGTCATCTGCGGTATCGTGGTTCCTCATTTCTGTTCTGTTTTCTCGTTCCTACGCTTTTCTCGTAATAGTGTCAAGCGGCTCTCTACAAGTTCGGAAAGTGGTAGCTGCATCTTCTCGCAGTCTCCAAGGTGATTCATTTTGCGACGGCTAACCCACTCGTCCCCGTCCTTGTATTCGTCCGTGAGTTGCTGCTTATAGTCATCGTCAATATTTACAGGCAACCACCAATAGACCGGATCGTCGCCAGCCTGCCCGTATTTGATGCAATCGTAATACAGCCTCTCAGCGTAGTGACTGGACCAACAAAGCCAAAGTTTGAGCTGGTCGTCATATACGTCACGCGGGCGGATTCGATTCCAGTTTGTTTGCACTGGTCCACTTCCGCGATACGGGTCGAAAATGCGTGTGCGCTTGTGGCAAAACTCGAAAACAACGTCTTGGTCGTTGCCGGAGTCAATAAGCCCTGCAATGCAACGGAACTCGTAGGTCTTTTCGTTCTCCGTGTAGGTGAACGTGCGATACTTGCCGCTCCCGTCCGGCTTCTCGCCGGCGAGAACGGTCAACTCGTCCATGCTCATAGCCGTTCCCCAATCGACAAGCGCACTCCAAGTCGGCATATCGGGCGATTCCCATATGACTCCCCACGCCCGTATGACGTAGTAAAGGTGGTCCTTCTGCTTGTCCGCCGTGATTGTCAGCATCTCCGGCATTCGCGGGATTTGCCCCTTCACGTAACGCATCGGGGTTCTCGCAAGCACGCGGTCTAGGTCGCCTTCGTTGATTGCCGCGCCCGCACGAATGAAAGGCAAGCCAAGGCTCATGTTCGTGAACGTAATCAGCTTGCCGATGTCGCCCTTCGCTTCAAGAAACGCTTTCGCGATGTGATTCCATCCGCCACCTAGTTCGGGCGGTGCGTATCCTCGCCACAAATGAGCGGAAATGCGGTCCTTTGGTGCGCTAGGGTTATGCGCCTGCCAACGGTAGCGGTTGAGCATCCAACGCAATGACTGTTGCTCAATTTGTTTCCCGCAATGGCCGCATTGATACGTGGTTTGATGCTCCACCTTGTCCTCATCGTATCCGGTTTTGACTCGGATTGTTTTCGTCGCATCCTGCGGTGAGATTGCTTCCGCCCATATTTCAGCGCACGAAAAGTCGATACGCCCTAGCCTTTCTTCCATCGTTCCCTCAATCGGCATTAAGTCGTGGTCGAAAGGCAAATGCTTCGCGGGCTGATACGCGGGGTCATTCGTGAAAACCAACCGTTGCCACCCTACAAGGTGCGGGTCCATGCTTTCCTTGCTCCAACCCACGGGCATCTTTTCCGGCAATGGCCTAGCGTTCCCGCTCGCTTTTGCCTCCGCGCTGCAATGCGGGCATGGAACGTAACAATAATGCTGGCTACCGCGTAGAAAGCTCTGCCAGATAGGGGAAAACTCGCCAGCCTGACGGGGCGAACTGTTCTCGATGATCTTCCGCGTGAAAGGGAAAAGCTGCGTGCGTCCGATTATCTTATCGGCTGATGACGAGTCTTCTTTTCCGTCCTCGCTCGCCTTTTTCTTCACGACGGCCTGCTTGCAACTGTCGAACTCGTTTATGATGGCAAGCTCTGCGTTGAATCCGTGAAGGTTCGCTTCTTCTCCCGCTCCGATGAAGCGAAGAATCTTCCCTTTGAATGTCTTCCATGTGCTTGTCCACGTTGTGCGCCCGATAATCGCCAGCCTTTTAACCGGCTCGCAAAGCTGAATGAACGGGTCGATTTCGCTCTTGGATACCTTTTTCGCGCTCGCTCCCGATGGGTCAAGCCAAACAGCACTGCCAGCTTTTTCTGCCAGCCAATAGAGCATTACGATGATTGAAAACAGAGTTTTGCCAACGCGAATCGAAGCACAAAGGCTGATGAAGTGAACGTGCCCTTGTTGCGCTAGGTCGAAAAGTCCGCGAAACACGGGGAAACGTCCGGTGTTCAACCGTCCGGGCATGGGTCCGCTTGCCTCTGGGGGAATAGAGACGTGCTTATCTGCCCACTCCCAATATTTTAGCAGCGGGCGCGGGCGGATGATTTCGCGCAATAGGCGTTTCAGTAGGTCGCTTGCTGGGCGGTAGTTTATCATGTTTCGATCATCTCCGTCCGTTGAAGGTAAAACCCGCCAATCCGTTTCAACGCCGCGCGAACTTCTTCCCGCAAATGTTCCGGCGTCTCCTCGATAGCCTTCTCAAAGTCCGCAACCTGCAATGCGCCAAGCGTGCTTTGCATTTCACCGTGGAGGATGCGCGAGATTTCCGGCACGTCGCTAAAGCCTTGCACCATTGGAGCCGCACGGTCTGGAAACGAATCCATGCCGTTTTGCACCGCTGCCAATAGCCCGCCGAGGTTCGCTTCTAGGTCGTCCACGAGAACGGCTTTTTGGCTTTCTAGGTCCGCTTTAATCCGCTCGCGACGGACTTTCTCGCGGATTAGGGCGCAATTCCAATCTTCTTTTGTTTGCGGGCCTTCGTCTTCGTCGTCCTCCGTGTCTCTTATGTTCGTCGGCAACTCGTCGTCTCTTTTGCCCAATCCTCTGAGCTTCACGAAGTCTCGCCATTTACTTACATCATGGTCGCCATTCGTCAACTGTGCCGGAGAGTCAGGATGCGCCCTACGCCAATTCATTACAGCTTGGCGACTTACACCAAGTTCTTTGGCTACTTCACCGTAGGATGAAACGAATCGTGGCATTGATGGCTTATTGCAAGTTACTGGTAGTAAAGGCCGTTTTCACGTCAAATTTAGGAAAATGAAGGGAGAGAGAG
>JACCDR010075506.1_pt1 | contig 10898 bp, 11 predicted proteins | sample 7446431 | NCBI WGS metagenome assembly JACCDR01 (sample SAMN15323443, study PRJNA562643) | freshwater metagenome | isolation source: river surface water | place: USA:Blue River Watershed | collected 2017-08-17 | reverse complement strand
TTTAGGCAGTGCCTTTATCACCGGCGGCGACTTAACCCTTGTCAGCCGTGATGACATGAATTTGGGTGGTGCAGACATCAGCGGCGACTTGCACATGACCAGCACAGCAGGAAATATTGCGTTTGGTACAGCCAGGGTTCAAAGAGATCTCACAGCAGTGACACAAGGTGGTGTGGTTGATTTGGGTGCTGCCGATGTGGGGCGTCATTTGGATGTGCAAACCAACGGTGGCAACATCACTCAAAGCTCGGTGAACAACGCCTTTTTGAGGGTCGGTGGTGACAGCAACCTCAATGCATCCACAGGCGATGTGACATTGTCTAATTTGCCTAACCAATTTGCAGGCCCCGTTCGCCTGCAGGCCCACGATGTGGTGTTGGCAGGCAGCAATGGCTTGATTTTGGGCGACAGCACAGTCACAGGTGCGTTACATGTGACAGCTGACACTGGCGATGTGACACAAGCAGGTGCGTTGCATGTGACGGGACCGAGTACCTTCATCGCCACGCAAGGGGATGTGATTCTTGAAGATGATGCCAACATGTTCATGCAAGACGTTGTTTTGAATGCCGTCAACGCGAGCATTCACGCCAATACCGATTTGATTTTGGGCGCAAGCACCATCAGAGGCGATTTGTCCGTGCAGGTGATGACGGGTGATCTCACGCAAACGGGCCCCTTGACCGTGGTCGGCAAGAGTGAGCTCGTGGCAACAGCCGGTAATGTCGATTTGACCGATCCAGCCAACGTGTTTGGTGATGTGGTGGATGCGCAAACCAGCGGTGCTTTGAGTTTGACCAGTGCGGGCCCCTTGACGATGGGCAAAGTGATGGTTCAAGGTAACGCCGATTTGAAGAGCACGGGCGTGTTGAATTTGGGTTCAGGGACCTATGGCAGCAAGCTCAAAGCTAACAGTGGTGGGTCAGACATTCTGCAATCAGGCCCCATCAAGTTTGTGGGTGATACCGATTTCGATGCGGGCAGCGCGAAGATTGATTTGTTCAACCCGAACAACTTGTGGACCGGCATTTTGACGTTCAAGGGTGGTCTCATCATGATCAACCACCCCGTGTTGATGAATGCAGTTTCTGCGGCCACTTTGGTGGTCCGTGTGGAAACCGCGACGATGTCTGGTCTCGTGAAATCGACGACAACCAGCACCACGTTGGTTGATGCTTCATCGACTCAAAAAGCTGACATCGCTGTGTCGACGATTCGTCAAGCCACCAAAGGGGAAGTGGGCTTAATCACCGTGGGCTTGTCGCCAGACACTGCAGCACCCGGAAAGAGTTTTGCCATTGACATGTCAGATCACATTCCTGCAGCAGCAGGGGCGACCAACACAGTGAAAGTGACGCAAATGGATGGCAAGCCTTTGCCTGAATGGCTCAAGTTCGATGCCGCGACGAAGAAATTCACGGCCTCCAATGTGCCAGCCGGTGCGTTCCCGCTTCAGTTACGTGTGGGCGTGGGTGGCACAGACGCGGTGATCGTGATTCAACAAAATCAAGACGTTAAATAATGAATTAATAGTTACTAATAATGTTGTTTTTTGAGCTTTAAATTGCTAAAAATATAAATTAGATGTCTAATTTGACTTGGGTAGAGCAGAAGAAATAAAGTTTTTTCTGTTTTAGCCGATCCATTGAACAAGGCAACTAGGAATAACGCAATGTTTAAATTTTCAACTCTCCTTTTCGTGATTGGCATGGCTGTGAGTTCGCTCGCTCACGCTGACATGGGGACATGGACGGGGCGACAAATTCAAGTCAGTGGCGTGAATGGCCATTACGGCTGGAACTGCGAATACATGCTGTACGGCCGAGCGGTTTGGGTCACGACCACAGGTGTTTGCCCCACCGCCATGGATGTGCGTTAAATCACTGTATTTTTCGCCCCGCTGAGCCACCTTGATCTAAAGGTGGCTTTTTTTCTGGAAAATTCAGTGTTGTTATGACTGAATCTTTGTTCATTATTTATTTCCTTGTCCTCGTGGCCAGTTTGGTCATCAAGACCCCCATCATCAAAGGGCCGTGGCTGTTTTTGCTGCGCGCGTTTTTCCCGAACTGGAAGTTTTTTCATGCGGTGGGATATGTGCCGCACTTGTACGCACGCTCTGCGGTGGCTTTGGCGTCTGGCGAATTGCAATGGTCTGACTGGGTGTTGATCTACCCACGCCGCGTGCGCCGTTTGACCCACCTCGTGCACAACCCCGACACCAACATCGGCTTGGGTCAGCAAAACATGGTGGACCATTTTTGGGCCGACTTGCATGACCTGCCAGAGGGCGTAGACCCACGCGGTTTGGTGAGCTACAAGATGATGCAACGCCTGAGCGACCAAGTGCTGCGTGCACGTGATGTGAACTTCACACACCGCCAGTTTGAGCTGCGCATGGCGCTGGATGGCCGCGACGGTAACTTGGACACGCAGGTGATGATGACCTCGCCGGTGGAGGCCTCAGCATGTTGAACCTCGCGTTTATGCCAACCTTCATCCAAGCCTTGGTCGAAGCGCCCATGCTCATGGCCATACGTGCCACCGAGCTGGTGTTTGCTTGGAGCCTGACCATTCAAACGCTGGAGTATTTGCGCATGGGCAAGTACACCGCCAACGATGCATTTTGGTCATGGCAGCTGCAGCGTGACGATATTCCGAACGCGCCTGTGCGGGCCTTGTTGGATGTGTTGTTCATGCCGCGCATGCATCAACTGCATTTGTGGCTTCGCTTGGCAGCCGCAGTGACGTTGGCAGTGCAGGGGGCATCGCTCTCCTTGGTGGTGTTTTTGTTTGTCGGCAATTTGCTCATCCTCATCCGTTGGCGTGGTGCATTCAACGGGGGGAGCGACTTTTTGACCTTGGTGGTGCTCACGGGCTTGCTCATCTCACAAGTGGTGGGGGCCTTTGGCAACGTGCAGTTAGGTTGGCAAGCGGGCTTTTGGTACATCGCCATTCAAGCCATGACCTCGTACTTCATGTCGGGTGCGGTGAAGTTGCTGCGACGCGAGTGGCGCAATGGTTCGGCCATGACCATCTTTTTGAATGGCGCGATTTATGGGCCGTTGTCGGCCACGCATCCGCTGCGCAACAAGTGGCTCACGCTCTTGGGCTCGTGGGGCTTCATCGTGTGGGAAATTTTGTTTCCCTTCAGCTTGCTTGACCCGCGCTTAGCCGCTGTGTTTTGCGCCGTGGCAGCGCTGTTTCACTTCTTGGTGTTTTGGTTCTTTGGCTTGAACCGATTTTTCTGGGCGTGGATGTGTTCGTTCCCCGCCATCATTTGGTGCAGCGCGCAGTTCAGTGCACATCTTTAAAAATGGGTGACAATTTCACTCAATGCTTAATCAGGAGGTCAAGCTCATGAAACCATCTGTTGCTTTGCAAATGCACCGTTCAGCCATTCGTGCTGTGATTGAAAACCATCGCGGCCGCAATGCACGTGTTTTTGGGTCTGTGTTGCACGGCGTTGATCACGAAGGCAGCGACCTAGATATTTTGATTGACCCAACTGAAGACACCACTTTGTTTGATATCGGTGCTATGCGACATGAACTTTTGGAATTACTGGGTGTGCCTGTTGATGTGCTGACCCCCAATGCATTGCCTGATAAGTTTCGTCATCAAGTGATTGCTGAGGCACGTCCCGTATGACAACTGATGAATTGCGCTTGAGTGATTACTTGGGGCATATCCTTGAAGCCATTGAGCGGATTGAAGGATATGTTTCAGATATCGATGAGCTCAACTTTTTGACCAATCAATTGGTTCAAGATGCCGTGATTCGTAATTTCGAGATCATTGGCGAAGCTAGTAAGAACATCCAGAAGCGTTACCCGCAGTTTGTGAAAGATCATCCTGAATTGCCGCTGTCTGCGGCTTACCAAATGCGTAACGCTGTATCGCATGGTTATTTCAAAGTAGATTTTGAAATGGTTTGGAGAACCATTTGCAACGACCTTCCCAGTCTGTATAGATCTGTACAAAAATCGTTGCAATGATGGTGTTACTCAGCGACGGCTTCAATCGCTTCCATCGCCTCGGTCAGCTCTAGCCAGCGCAGCTCCAACGCTGCCAATTCATCTTCCACTACCTTCAAACGTTTGCCAGCTTCGGCAATCTCTGCAGGAGGCAGGGGTGTGGCGAGTTTGTCGTGCAGCGCAGTTTTTTCGCTTTCGAGTTTGGCCATTTGTTCTTCCACGCTGTCTTGCTCTTTCTTCAACGGACGTTTTTTCTCGTTGATGAGTTTGCGTTGCTGCGGGTCGTCTTTGCGTTGTTCGCGGGGCACGATGGCGGGTTGGGCCTCTGCAACCTTGGCGGCTTGTGCCTCAGCGGCAGCTGTGGCCGCTGCTTGTTGCACAGCGGCATTGGCGGCAGCCACTGCTTCGGCGCGCAAGCGTTTGCCTTCGTCCAACAGGTATTTTTGGTAGTCGTCCAAATCGCCGTCAAACGGCTCCACGCCACCGCGTGAGACCATCCAAAACTCATCACACACGGCACGCAACAAAGCACGGTCGTGACTGACCAACATCACCGTGCCTTCAAACTCGTTGAGCGCCATGCTCAGCGCTTCGCGGGTGGCGAGGTCCAAGTGGTTGGTGGGTTCGTCCATCAGCAAGAGGTTGGGGCGTTGCCATACCAACATGCACAGCACCAAACGGGCTTTTTCGCCACCGCTCATGCTGCCCACGGCTTGCTTGACCATGTCGCCACCAAAGTTGAACTGGCCCAAGAAGCTGCGCAGGTCTTGCTCGCGTGTGGCTTGGCCAGCCAGCTTGCCGTCGGCAGTGAGCTTTTTGCACAGGTCAATCATGTGCTGCAGCGGGTTATCGGCCGGTTGCAACACATCGAGTTCTTGCTGCGCAAAGTAGCCAATGTTCAGGCCTTTGCCTTCGGTCATGTCGCCGCCCAAGGACTGCAAATCACGCGCAATGGTTTTGACCAGAGTGGATTTACCTTGGCCGTTGGCACCCAAGATGCCAATGCGCTGGCCCGCCAACACCGACTTGTTGATGTTTTGTACGATCACCGTCGGCGGTGTGCCAAGAGGCGCATCGGCAGGGGCGGGGTAGCCCACGCTCACGCCTTGCATGCTCAGCATGGGGTTGGGCAAGTTGGCGGGCTCTTTGAACTCAAAGCTGAAGTCGGCATCGGCCAGCAACGGCGCAATTTTCTCCATGCGGTCCAGCGCTTTGACGCGGCTTTGCGCTTGTTTGGCTTTGCTGGCCTTGGCTTTGAATCGGGCAATGAACTTTTGCAGGTGGGCAATCTTGTCTTGCTGACGCGCAAAGGCAGCTTGTTGCAGCTCCATTTGCTCAGCGCGCATGTCTTCAAACTTGCTGTAGTTGCCACCGTAGCGCACCAGCTTGCCATGGTCGATGTGGATGGTGACGTTGGTCACCGCATCCAAAAATTCGCGGTCATGGCTGATGACGACCATCGTGCCTTCGTACTTTTTGAGCCACGCTTCGAGCCACACCAAGGCGTCCAAGTCCAAGTGGTTGGTCGGTTCATCGAGCAACAACAAGTCAGACGGGCACATGAGGGCGCGGGCCAGTTGCAAACGCATGCGCCAACCGCCGGAAAAGCTGTTGACGGGGTTGTTCAGCTCGGTGGTTTTGAAGCCCAAGCCCAAGATGAGCGACTGGGCGCGTGCTGCGGCATCGTGTTCACCCGCATCGTTCAAGGCCATGTAGGCGTTGGCCATGCGCTCGTAGTCGTCGGTGGCTTCGGCGGCTTTGACTTCGTTGCGGGCGTCGTTCAGCACGGTGTCACCCTCAATCACGAAGTCGGTGGCACCTTGTTCGGTCTCGGGCATGTCTTGGGCCACTTGGCCCATGCGCCATTGCGTGGGGATGTAAAACTCGCCCGCGTCTTCGTGCAAATTGCCGTTGAGCAACGCAAAGAGCGACGATTTGCCCGCGCCGTTGCGCCCCACCAAACCGACTTTTTCGCCAGGGTTCAGTGTGACGTTCGCGCCTTCGAGCAAGACCTTGGCGCTGCGGCGCAAGGTGACGTTTTTAATGGTGATCATGAGAGATAAATAGTTGGTATGCGTCGCTGCGTGGGGCGGGAATGGAGCCGCGAATTAGCGGGGTAGTTGTTGCAATGCTTCGCGAGTGATAAGCAGCACTTGGTCGTCGCCCGCGCTGGTAGACAGCCACACCACGTCCAGCGATGGGAAGGCCGCTTCAAAGTAATCGCGTTCATGGCCAATCTCGAGGACCAGAACCGCGTGTTTGCTCATGTGGGCGGGGGCGTCACGCAAGAGGGTGCGAATGAAGTCCATGCCGTCATCGCCACCCGCCAAAGCAAGTTCGGGCTCGGCTTTGAACTCTGCTGGCAACTCAGACATGCTTTGCGCGTTCACATAGGGTGGGTTGCACAAGATGAGGTCAAACACACCATCCGCGTTTTGCAAACCATCCGATTCAGTGAGAGCGACACGGTCTTGCACGCCATGACGCGCCACGTTGATGTGGGCCACCGCCAAAGCGTCTTTGGACAAATCCAAGCCTTGCACCGTGACGTCGGGAAAAGCCAATGCGGCCAAGATGCCCAAGCTGCCGTTGCCCGTGCACAGGTCGAGCACGCGTGAGGTGTTGGGGTGCAACCAGGGGTCAATGCTGCCGTCGGCCAAGGCTTCGGCAATGAGCGAGCGCGGCACGATGGCGCGTTCGTCAATGTAGAACGACACGCCTTGCAACCACGCTTCTTGCGTGAGGTAGGCCGCAGGCTTGCGCGTGGCAATACGCTGCGCAATGAGTACTTGCACGACTTCGATCTGGTCGGGGCTCAAGGCTACATCGTGCGCGGCATCGGTGAAGTCGGTGTCCAGCGGCAAACCGAGTTGCCACAACACCAGCCAAACGGCTTCGTCGTCGGCGTTGGTGGTGCCTTGGCCAAAGGCGACTTGTGCGCGGGTGAGTTGTTCGGCGCTTTGCTGAATGAGGTGAGAAATATTCATTGTTATTGTTAATTCAGCTTATGAGGGCGTACTACAACCATGCAATTTACGGAGTTAATTCCGTGTTTTGCATGGTTTCACACTGAGGTGTGATTTAAATTTTCCAGCACACGGCGGTAAATGTTTTTGAGCGGATCCAAGTCGGCCACCGCTACAAATTCGTTGATTTTGTGAATGGTCGCGTTGGGTGGGCCCAGCTCAATGACTTGGGGGCAGACTTGCGCAATGAAGCGCCCATCGCTGGTGCCACCGGTGGTGGAGAGTTCGGTCTCGATGCCCACTTCGTCGCGGATGGCGCGTTGCACCGCACCCACCAAATCGCCGGGCGTGGTGAGGAAGGGCAGGCCGCCTACGGTCCACTTGAGATTGAAGTCCAAGCCGTGTTTTTGCAGCACCGCGGTGAGGCGCTGTTGCAATTGCTCAGGCGTGGATTCGGTGCAGAAGCGGAAGTTGAAGTCCACCACGCACTCGCCCGGAATCACGTTACTCGCGCCGGTGCCTGCGTGGATGTTGCTCACTTGCCAGCTGGTGGGCGGGAAGAAATCGTTGCCTTGGTCCCATTCAATGGCCACCAACTCGGCCAAAGCGGGGCTGAGCAAATGGATGGGGTTTTTGGCGAGTTGCGGGTAGGCAATGTGGCCTTGCACGCCTTTGACGGTGAGCTTGCCGCTCATCGTGCCGCGTCGGCCGTTTTTGATCATGTCGCCCGTGCGCTCAACCGAGGTGGGTTCGCCCACGATGCACCAGTCCAGTTGTTCGCCACGCGCCTTCAAGGCTTCACACACCTTGACCGTGCCATCGACGGCAGGGCCTTCTTCGTCGCTGGTGAGCAAGAAGGCAACGTTGATCGCTGGGTCGTTGCAAGCGGCCACAAATTCTTCACACGCCACCACCATAGCAGCCAGTGAGGCTTTCATGTCACTGGCACCACGGCCAAACAACTTGCCATCGCGATGGGTGGGGGTGAAGGGATCGCTGGCCCATTGATCGATGGGGCCAGTGGGCACCACATCGGTGTGGCCTGCAAACACCAAGGTTTTGGCGTGCGCGTGTGAACTGCGTTTGACAGCCCACAGGTTGCTCACGCGAAACGTGTCTGGCCCGCTGTCGATGCGCTCGCACTCAAAACCCAAAGGCGCAAGCCTTGCGGTGATGATGTCCAAACAGCCCGCGTCCTCGGGGGTGACCGAGGGGCGCGAGATGAGTTGCTCGGTGAGCTGGAGGGTGCGAGACATCGACGAAGACCTGAGAATCAGTCGCGCAACAAGTCGTTGATGCTGGTCTTAGAGCGGGTTTGTGCATCCACGCGCTTGACGATGATGGCGGCGTACATGCTGTAAGGCGTGCCGTTGGCAGCCACTTTAGGAATGTTGCCGCTGACCACCACGGAGCCAGAAGGCACGCGACCGTAGGTGATTTCGCCGGTGGCGCGATCAAACAACGGGGTGGATTGACCGATGTACACGCCCATGCCGAGCACGGAGTTTTCTTCGACGATCACGCCTTCAACAACTTCAGAGCGTGCGCCGATGAAGCAGTTGTCTTCAATGATGGTGGGGTTGGCTTGCAGGGGTTCTAGCACGCCGCCCAAGCCCACGCCACCCGACAAGTGCACGTTTTTGCCCACTTGGGCGCAAGAACCCACGGTGGCCCATGTGTCGACCATGGTGCCGCTGTCCACATAGGCGCCAATGTTCACGTAAGAGGGCATCAAAATCGCGCCAGAGGCGATGAAGCTGCCGCGACGCGCCACGGCTGGAGGCACCACGCGCACGCCCGCGGCTTTCATTTCTTCTTCGCTCAGGTGTGCAAACTTGGTTTGCACTTTGTCGTAAAAGCCCAAGTCGCCAGCTTTGATGACGGCGTTGTCGTGCAAACGGAAGGACAGCAACACAGCTTTCTTGAGCCATTGGTGCACGGTCCATTGACCCACGCCTTCACGGGTGGCCACGCGCAAGCGGCCTGCGTTCAATTCAGCAATCACGTGCTCGACAGCATCGCGCACTTCGTGTGTGGCGTTGTCAGCCGTGATGTTGGCGCGGTTGTCCCAAGCGTTGTCGATGACGTGTTGGAGTTGGTGTTGAGTCATGGTTGTCTTCTCTGCGTTGAAATAAATTAAGAATGGTTTTTTTGAATGAACGCCACGATGCGTTGCGCGGCTTCTAAGCATTCGGCGGTTTCGGCCACCAAAGCCATGCGAATTCGACCGGCGCCGGGGTTGAAGCCCTTGGCTTCGCCAATACCGTGACCTTCTCTGGCCAAGTAGCTGCCCGGCAGCACCGTCACATTGTATTGAGCCAGCAAGTCGCGGGCGAAAGCCACGTCGTCCCCACCGGGCACGGCAGCCCACAGGTAAAAACCAGCGTCGGGCAAGCGCACATCCATCACGGCTTCGAGCAGTGGGGTGACGGCCGCAAATTTTTGGCGGTATTGCTCACGGTTGGCCACCACATGGGCTTCATCGTCCCACGCGGCAACGCTGGCTGCTTGCACCATGCCGCTCATGGCTGAGCCGTGGTAGGTGCGATAAAGCAAGAACTGTTTGAGGATGTGGGCGTCGCCCGCCACAAAACCGCTGCGCATGCCCGGCACATTGCTGCGCTTGGACAAGCTGGTGAAGGCCACCAAGTTTTTAAAGTCGGTGCGACCCAGTTTGGCGGCGGCTTCCAAACCACCCAAAGGCGCTTCCTCGCGGAAATAGATTTCGCTGTAGCACTCGTCGCTGGCAATTACAAAGCCGTATTTGTCGCTCAAGGCAAACAGTTTTTCCCAGTCGCTCATGGGCATCACAGCCCCAGTGGGGTTGCCGGGTGAGCAAACAAACAGCAGTTGCGTCTTGGCCCACACGTCGGCGGGCACGCTGTCCCAGTTGACGTTGAAGTTCAAGGCGGGGTCGCTGGGGGCGTAATAGGTTTTGGCACCAGCCAGCAGCGCCGCGCCTTCGTAGATTTGATAGAACGGATTAGGACAGACCACCACCGCATCACGCGTGGGGTCAATCACCGTTTGGGCAAAAGCAAACAAGGCCTCGCGCGAACCGTTGACAGGCAGCACTTGCGTGGCAGCATCCAACTTCAGACCGTAGCGGCGCTGCATCCAGTTCACACAGGATTCGCGCAAAGCAGGCAGGCCTGCAGTGGCGGGGTAGGCGGCCAACTGCGCGGTGGCTTTGGCCAATGCGTCCAACACCAATTGCGGTGTGGCATGGCGTGGCTCGCCAATGCCTAAGCTGATCGGCGCATAAGCGGGGTTGGGTGTGACGGTGGAGAAAAGTTGCTTCAGCCGCTCAAAAGGATAGGGCTGCAGACTCGAAAGCAAGGGATTCATGGCTGCTATTATCCCCGCGCTCTGTGATCAATCTGAATCCTATGTCTACTAATTCCCTGCTTGACTTGACCCGTGCCAAAGAATTTGCGTTCGAGGCCGATCAACTGCGCGAGTTGGTGGTGACGTTTGAGCAAAGTTTGACGCAAGAGATGGCAGTTATTCAAGCAGGCTTGGCGGCGGGGGATGCCTTGAAAGTTGAGCACGCTTTACACGCGTTGAAGGGGTTTATGCCTTTATTTGCTAACGAATCGTTGGCTCAAACCATGACCGACCTTTACAAGACCAGTCGCGAGCACGCTTTGAGCGTGACAGGCCCTGTGTTTACTGCATTAGTTCCTAGTTTGGAAGCCTTATTGGTCGAAGTGCGCGCTTGGCTCGCCTTATGATTACACCCTCATAAAAAGAGGCTTTTCAGTGCGTCTGAATTCAATCAAGTTATCGGGTTTCAAGTCGTTTGCGGAACCCACCAATTTCTTATTGCCCGGCCAATTGGTCGGCGTGGTAGGCCCCAACGGTTGCGGCAAATCCAACATCATGGATGCCGTGCGCTGGGTGCTGGGCGAGTCCAAAGCGTCCGAGCTGCGTGGCGAGTCCATGCAAGACGTGATTT
>JACCDR012054678.1_pt1 | contig 10899 bp, 12 predicted proteins | sample 7446431 | NCBI WGS metagenome assembly JACCDR01 (sample SAMN15323443, study PRJNA562643) | freshwater metagenome | isolation source: river surface water | place: USA:Blue River Watershed | collected 2017-08-17 | reverse complement strand
TTGCGCCGCTCACTGCCCATCATTCACCCCCAGATGATGAGCGTAATGATGACGACGAATCCGACGATTGCGAAGAGGCTTCTGAGCGCGAAGTACGGATGCGGCCTACTGCGTCTGCTCCGAACGGTGCGCCCAGTAACGTCGCTGCCAAGATAAGGAACGCCTCGTTCAATTGGTCGGTGGGCACGAATAGCGCCTGTTGCCAAATCAGGCACCATGCCATGATGGACGTTGCCACGTCTCGCACGACTTGAAGGCGAGTCGGCTTTCCGTCTGTAGCCACTCATGTCAGCCGTTCGGCTGTTCGAGTTTGGCGAGAATTTGTCCCACCTGTTCTTGTAGTGCACTGACCCGGCCAGCAAGCTCGGTGATTTGCTGCGTGGCTTTCTCGATATCCTGAAGTTCTTTCAAGATAACCGCGCGAGTATTCACGTGCAGCGAATCGCTGTAGCGCAGGAAAGTGCTAGCGTTCTTCACTTGATCAGTGTTTGGGTCAACCATGTCGGTATCCCACACTGCCTTTGCTATTTCTGACGCGCTGGGCATGTCTTCTTCCTCTTTCTGTAGTTCGATCTCGGCAGCAACGGCGCGGCGAAAAGCGGCCATGTCAAAGGTTGGGTCACTCTTCGCCCCTGGCTGGTGTTCCTTGTGTCCTGCCACGCGACCCACTGTTACATTCCAGCCGCTTGCCTGATGACGCACCAGCGCTGCCACGCCGCGTACATAGCTGTCGTACTGCGTGCTGGTCCAGCTTTCACCAGCGCCGCTATGCTGAGCCTCGATGCCCAGTAGCGCATCATTGCCGTAACCTTCGTTAGGACCTCCCCGGCCAATTTTGTTGTGATAGCACAGTCCGGCAGCAATCACATGCCAGTCGCCTGAGCGCGACAGGTAGAGCTGTGCGATCGGCGGTGGGGCGCTGCTGCTGCCATTCAGCAGGACTTTGATCTCACCGGCATCGGTGCTGTTCTTGCTGCCTGCAGTGTGATGACAGGTGATCCCACGCACGGGACCATAGCTGTCCGCACCGCGCGTCTTCCAGCCGCTCACCTCATGCACGGTGAGTCCGGCGCGGCGCAGCACATCGGCCAGCCAGGTGTATCTCATGACCATTCACCCCTCTCTGGTCAAGATCATTCAATGTACCTACATTGGTACAGCTCTACGTGTGCACGTCGTTACAGTGGTCGGATAAATTCGCATTCAAACACACTGGCGAGTCCGGCCGCAACGCTGGTGTTCTGAGCGCCGCCACTGTTCTGCTGGCCGATGAACTCAAAATAATCAGTGCTGCCATTAGCCGTCAGTGTTACTGCTGTTGCTGGTGTCGAGTTGGCGCTAGCGCTCGCAGCGTCAGGACGCAGCGTAGTAAGGGGACTGACATTGCTGCCATTCTTGCGAAAGCCTGCCAGCGATTGCGTATATGTCGCGCTCGACATACTGAAGCAGCCACTCAGTCGGTAATACCCCGCTATCGTGGGGGTAATCCTCGTGTTGTTGACACTCACGTCATGAAAGCCGTGCGTGTCGATGTCTTCCGACCCCGTGCCGAAAGTAAGAGCAGCGGCGGTGCCGCTGGTCATACTTTGTGCCACCTGTTGAATAAGGCGCACAATCGGCTTGCGAATGGTGTAATCCTCTACTGTAGTAACATCGCTGCTCTCGACAGGATCACCGGCAGCAACCATCACAACCCCCAACGTGTAGGCTGGAATAAACGCACACGCGCGCCAGCGGAATGACTTTTGATGATTCCATTCACCGAGCGAGTTACCGTGAAGCTCTGCGGCGAAGTGCTGCCACTGATAGAAGTAACAGTCATCCGCTCCCCGCCAATCATGATGTCAAACGGAAAAGCGCTCACATCTGTTGTCCACCTGTCAACGGTGGTTGGAGTACTGCTATTCAATGCAACGCTTAGTGTAGTGGCAACACTGTTGACGCTGCTATTCAACGTGCTAGTGCCATGATCATAGCGATTGACTGTCTGCACTTCTGTTCCGTCGTCATACCGGCCAGTGTCAAATGCGCTAGCAGGCGTAGTATTTAACGTGAAATACCAGAGAAAGCGGCCGAGCTCCTCTGTGTAGCCACGTACGATCTCCAGCAGATCATCAGGCGGTAGCCATACTGGCATACCGGTCACTGCGGCCGTGTCGCCCAGTTCCAGGGCAATCATTCGCGCAGTGACATCCGAGTTGGCAATTAACTGAGTACGATGTAACGCCACGCTCAGATTCGGGATGCGCGGTTCATCAACACTGCCTTGATTCGCTTTCCAGGAAGCAATCTGCGGCAGTCGTGAATCGTAGGCAACGGCCAGGGACGGGGCCGTCTCATATCGTCCGATCCCGTCAGGCGGGTCTTGCACGCCAGTAGCACCGCTTTCGATAACATACCTGGCCGATCCGCCACCAACGCGAGAGACCGTGACATCGTTGGTGACCCCCTGATCATCTTCCGTGGGAGATGGCACCTTATCCAGGTGAAATGACGTATAGCTCAGCGAAACATCGCGGCGATGCTCCATGCTGCTGCGCGTCCGATAAGCAAGCGCCAGCCTGTCCCTTGCTTCGGCCAGGAGTCCCCCGTCTGCGTCAGCACAGGCATACATGAGATCAGGGAAAGTTGCGACCTGCTGATATCCCATAGCTTCCGTGTCGTCCCACTTGCCATTGATCTCGACTGCGATGCCTTCTTCTTCTGCCAATCGGATCATGCGCGCAGCGGCAGGCTCAGAAAGATAAGCATTAGCGGCTTGCGCAATGCCGGGGTTCACGAAGTCAAGATCCTCGTCACTGCTGTGCATATGCGCGAAACTGCTGTTCACCAGGTTTGCATTGTTGGCGCTCAGTGCGATGGTTTCCAGCCTGCCTACCGTTCCGGCGAAACTCGTGGGTCCAACCCCTACAAAGCTTTCTGCTGCAACGTTGCTCCAGCGGGCATACCAATCCACGTTGCCACCGTTCTGCACTAGCAGAACATTGAATGCCAGCCATTGCCCATTGGGCGTAAACTCTGCTCCACCGTACGTGATGCTGCTATTGCTGAGCACCGTTCCGTCCGTTGAGTAGAACGTAAACACGAATCCAGTACTGTTCATCGAGACGTTGAATCGCCGCGCTGTGCCGGACAGGAGCAACTGAAAGAAAAGCGCATCAGTACTTGGCACCGCGCCAGCAAGACGCACATAGAAGGTCACATACACCGTGCCGGTATTCGTTGTATGCGCAGGAGTAAAAACAAGCTTGCTGCTCTGCTCTGCCATCGAAACACAGGGGGCGCTGCCGGGTAGTGTGCTTTCGCTGGCGTACGTAACACTGACGGCGCTTCCTGCTCGGCCACCCGACAAGGCGCTGCTGGGCGAAGACGTGCCGCTGGAATCCTCCAACGGCCAGTAGCCGGTAAGGTCCTCCAGCTTGCCGATCACAGCACGATAGATGGGACTATGCAGGGGTGAGGCACCCTGTGTCAGTCTACGTAGCAGGCCACTAGCAGTAACGGGAACTCTCACATCGGTGCCCGTGGTATCCCACGTTTGCGGCATGGACGACAGTTCTCCGAAGAAACGATAACGATCGCTGGTTATGCGATTGCCATCACCTTCTACGTTCCACGTACGTCCAGCACTGTCAACGAAACTCGTTGCCCCATACGTCTGTGTCGTGAAGTCTGGGTTAGCAACGACGCTACCTGCTATCCCGTTATATAGACGTAGCTTGTAGAACTTCCCCGCAAAAGGCCAACTGCCTGTGAACGGATTTGCGCTATCGTCGCTCATACCAGTGCTCAGCTCAGCGCTGCTACTGAAGATGCTGGAAACCCCGGCATTCACTACATTGCTGCCAAGTTGCGTATAAGTGCCGTCAATGCTGCTGGCAGTATAAAAGGCGGTTGTGCTGCCTCCTGCGCCGTTGTTCACGTCAAGAGTTACTTTGATGCTCAGCCTGCCCGAGAGCGGCGGAATAGCAGCCGTGCTTTCAGCAAACACGCGCGTTCCTGTCGTTCCGCCCGTACTCCAGATAAATTGCAGCTTGCCGTCATTTTGCAGCATCAGGATCCAGCTACGCTGGTCCCCGCTCTGTTTGTACTTCGCTGCAATTACGGAATACGTTCCATACGGACGCCAACTGGTCGGCCAGATGTCAACGCGCAGTTCCATATCTCCAGTGATGTCCAGCGAAGAATGATCTACCGTGTTGCAGCTATCCGCGTTGGTGCCCAGAAAGTCTTGCCGATAGCGGAGATACATCTCTCCCGTTGTCGGACCGGCACTCACGCGCACTTGCGTACCGCGAGGAATCTTCCCGTAATACATGCTCAACGGGTTGCGATTACTGTATTTGCCATCACTGTTCTTGATGCTGTATTCACACGTCTGCGCACTGATGCGCGTTTGCTCGTTGGCGGTACCTCGCGTGATACGAACTGCGGGCTGGCCGTCAGGTGCAGCAATGCGCCCATCGGCACTAACGTTCACCCACGCGCCATCGATATACATCTCGACTATGGGGTAGTCGCTGCCAGGAAACGCCATCACTTAGCTCCCCAACACTGTCTGGACGTTGCCGCCCCGTCCCCTGATTTCCATCTGCAAGAAAGGCAAGATGGCGTTAACGAAAGCCTGATATGCGCCAGGTTTGGCGCTCACCAGCACAACCGCTGCCCCGTCTCCCCGCTGGCTGTTCACCATGCGCTGGCTGTCGGGATTCGTCCGCACATGTGTGCCAGGAGGCAACTGCATCAACTCGGGACCGCTTTCCCCCACCCATGTCCAGTCGCCACGGATGCCGCCTTCTGCCGCCCCTACGATGCCGCCGTGTGCGCGATTCTTGCGAATAGTTGCGGCAGCACGACTCACGTTGGTTTCACCCGTGATCTGCATACTAATACGCACCGCTCGCGGAATATCATCAATGATGTCTTTGACGCTGTACAGCGAGCGCCGCGCTGCGGCTACACCTGTCACTCCCACGCTCGCCTGGTAGCGCTTCGCAAAACGTCCACCTTGTACGCGCGCGTCGATGAACTGCTTTTCCAGCTGACCGATCTGCTTATCTGTCAAGCCTGCGGCGCGCAGCGTGGCGCGCAACTCCGGCGTAAGGCGGTTGTTCAACGTGCCACCCAATTTTCCGGCAGCGCCTTGCATGTCAATAGCAGCTTCCGCGAGGTTGCGCAAAGCTTCCTTTGCTTCCTTGCTGTTGCTGCCGTGCTTCTTTGCTGCCGCCCCTGCGGCCTTCTGTGCATCAGCAAGCTTGTCCTGTGCACGCATTAATCCGAACACGGGGTCAGCTTGCGCTTTCATTTCGTCGCTAAGCTCAGTCATGGCGTCCAGGTGCCCGCGTGCAGCCCTGGCCGCTGCTGAATTGGATTCGGCAAAGTTCTTGGTGCCAGCGGCAGCCTTCTCGCTTTCCTCTGCAACTCCGTTGTAGTGCTTTTTCAGCAAAGGTAACAACGGGCCGACAATCCACTCATTGTCAGAAATCTCGTTGAGCAGGTTGAGAAATGAGGCAGTGTGGCGAATAAGGTCTGCTGTAGCGCCAGCTACCAGCCGAATAGAATTTCCCGCCTCCTGGCTACCATCGGCCATAATTTCAAAACCATCGGCCAGTCCATCCGTGAGCATGCGCCATGCATCACCCAATGCGTCAATGGCCGGGCCGCTTTTGGCAGTCACGTTCACGAAAGAATCGATGATGCGCTCAGTGCCTTGAACGAGATCGGTAATGAAAGGCACAACCTGAGTACTCAGGTTGCTGAACATCTGCCCAATCTTGCCAGTGACGCGCGTTGCTGCAGCGTCTACGATATTGAAGCTCTCCGCTACAGGCTTAGCAAAACTCGTCTTCGCGGCAAGCTCCAACCCTTTCATGAGTTTACTGCCCAGCAGAGTGCCAGCGGACTGGAGCTTAGGATCCTGCGCAATCGTGAGATAGATGCCAGCGCCAATACCGGCAGCGGCGATACCGCTGGTCACTGCCGTAGTGACAGTGCCAGCAATTTGAGGGGCGAGACCCCCGGCCAGGGCCGCCCCCACGCCGATTCCCAGACCGCTCAGCGCAGGCTTGATCTTCGCCAGACCATCCAGCAACCCGCCGCCGACACTATCTCCGATGCCAGCACCAATCTTAGGTGCCGCCCTTTTGGCCTCATCAGCGATGCTATCGCTAGCTTTCTTCGCCTTCTCTTTGGTGCCGCTGAATCCCTTTTCATACCCCTTATCGATGGTTTCCGCTACGTCATCGCCAAACACCTTGGCTTGCTGGCGCGCACCATCGAATCCTCTGCCCCCATCATCCTTGACGCGAACATGAACAACTACTTCACTCGCCATTCTTGTTCGCCTTCCCTCTCGATGGCTATCGCCTGCAGGAAAGAGGCATCTTCCTGCAGGAGCTGACTAGGGAGGCAATGAAACTCCCTGCATAGGCTGAGAATCCAGCGTGCTTCTACTAGTTCGTCTGGCTCGGTGACAACGCTTCCATCGGAAGCGATACCTCCCCCAACCGATCGCCATCGCTCGATGGCGGATCTAAAGGGGCGGTGATCCCCACCGCAGCCTTATACCATTCCCGGCAAATTTTTGCGAGAACTGCTTCTTCCATGTGCTCACGAACCGATTCCACCGAAACCGGCAGCGGATCACCACTGGCCGTCTCCAGATTCCATTCCGTCACATGCTCAACAAGCAACTTCGCCAGTAGCGAATTTCGCTCATCCGCATTCATCGCATCTACGCTGCGAAGTTGTTCTGTAACGCCGATGGTCGTGCTGCGCAGCAAAATCTCTGCGCCTTCCATCTGCCCTTCAAACATCAGGCGATAGGTGCGCCCCAAACGAAATCCCACTAGATCACGCCCACGTAGGAACAGTGCCGTCGGCCAGCACGCCCGGCACCGAGAATGTGAGTTCTCCGCTCTGGGCGCGGGTGAAGTTGTAATCCGTGTACAGCAGCTCACCGGCAAGCGTCTGGCCGGACACAGTAAGCGTGGTTGTGCGTGCCACGCTAGTGCTTGGCACAGTCTTGAAAACATCGTGACTCTGGTTGGCCGCGTCGTTGAAGACGCCATTCAGCGTAATAGTGAAGTCGGCCAGCAGTAGAAGGCGCTCAAACGCGCTCTTGTCCACGCCCGTAACATCCTGAACGCCACGCGGTGTAGCGAACTGAAAGTTGGTGATGTCGTTCTTGATGGCGCGCACCGTGCCACCGCTATCGTCCACGCTCAGCGTTGTCCAGCCGAGACCGGTTTCTTTTGCCATGCCTGCTCTCCCTTATCCGCGCTCGATACGCCGAGCTATGCCATCCTGATGCGTAGCAAAATCGTCTACCCAGTTCTCCGCGCTGGCGTGCACAATCGGTGCCGTCCCGCGCGGATTCCCGCGATGATCCCCACCGCGCACGATGTAGACAGGTTCGCGTTCTAGCGACACGCGGTGATCTGCTGCACGGAAACACATCTGCCCCGGTGGAAAGGTAAATACTGCCATGTCTCCGTTGCGCGTCTCCGTGAAATGCCTACCACTCTTCGCCCTGATGTACTGCGCCTGAGCGCTGCCGTGTTCCACCATCGTGCGCCAGCCGTTAACGTAGCCTGCGCACTCCACTTCCTTGCAGGTTGCAGTGCGAAAATGCGTAGAGACGGGGGCTATCATCTGATACGTCTTGAAGTGCTCAGCGCCAGCAGCGGGATCGATTCGCATCAGAAAGTCACCGCCGTAAGATTACGATCCGCGTTCACCAAGAACTGAGCATTGCTGAAAGTGCCGGTAGTGGTAACGCGAATATAGCGGCGCACCGTTCCCGTCACGGCAATGCGCTGACTGGTGCGCCCCGTGGCCGCCGTGAAAGAAGCACCCGACAAGTCAGCCCACGCGCTATTGTCTGCCGAATCCTCGATCTTCACTGTAACGCTGGTGCCCGTGAAGGCGATGACGTGAAGGAAGAACTGAGCACCGAACGCCGATGACGCACCGCCGTCGATAGACGCACCGCTGGCCGCGCCGGTATCCGTACGCATCCCCGGTGTGAGCTGGACTCCCCAATCTAATCCGTACCCGTTGGCCTGCGTATTGACCGCGATGCTGAGCTGCCCGTCCGCGCCGCGCGTAGGGTCATAGCTGATTTGCTTTGCTACACAGCTAGCTGCTGGGCTTCCCAATCCATACCCGCGACAATACGTCACCACGCGATCGGTCGTAGGAAGCGCACTCAGTACTGGATGCGCGGCGTTGGCCGCATCATCGAACCATGCCGTGAAGTCAATGCCGCCGTCACGCAGCCCGCCTTCACGATCATAACCGCTCTGTGTGATATCAGTGAGATCCAGCGCCACAGGTCCACCCGCTACGCGCTGGACACTACCGATGTCTCCCGAGAGATCGTAACCGTCAACCAGTAGCCGATCACCCATGCCTGCTTGCTTCGCCATCACGCACCTTCCGCATACACGTCATTGACGATTACGGGAATGAAGATGTCCATCACGCGGAATACAGCGCGATCCTGCGAAAGGTAGCCAGCCTCTGCGCGCAGCCCTTCACTCTCCATGCCCATGAGGTCCACAGCCCTGGCCGATCCACTCAGCTCAAAATCGCCGCACAACCCAACCATCATGGCGTCAACGGCATCGAGAATACGCGGGTCAATTTCGTCAGCAGGTTCTTGCAGCATGCTCGTGTAAACACGCATCTGAATTTCCAGCACCATGCTGACCGATTCAAGGCCACTAGTGCGTTGCGCCGCGCGATAACGCTCCACCCATATCGAAGCACTGACGCCTGTGCGTACAGGCGCACTGCGTGGTTCGTGGCCGGTCACCGTATCGAATAGACCGCTGGTGTACGCATACGTTGCGATCTGATTGAGAATGCTGCGCGAATCCAGATTCGCCATCACACACGCTCCATATATGAGCGCACAATCTCAGCACACAGCTTCTCTGCTTTTTCGCGCATCTTCTGATACGTGTAGCGCAAGTGCGCGTATCCCTTGAATCGCGTAGTGCGATTGCGTGACCCCGTGCCGTTCAGCCATGGACCATAGATGCACTTTTGATCCCAGACCTTCCAGCCCGGGTGGGATGAAACCGCCTCCATGCGCAGACGATAATGCGGAGTCTGTTTTTTCAGCACCGTGTTAAGAAAGGTGCGCATGACAACTGCGCCAAGACGTGCGATGCTACGCTCACTTTCCTCGCACGCATCCTTCAATGCCTGCTTTGCGCGACCGTCAAAGACGGGACCGTTGTAGTTAACGCGCGTAGCCACATCACACCGCCCGGAAACGATAGCGGCGACCGTACGCGCCATACACTTTCTCTTCCAGTTCACGCATGCCACGCCCGCTCACCTGGCGCAGATTGTCATCCTGACCGACTACGCGCGCGTAACCGGTACCTTCCTGGAAGAATTGATCAATCGCATAGGCGCGGTTGAGCTGAGCAATCAGGCGGGGCGCTTCATGAACAAACATGGCGTCGCCTTGAGTGCCAGCAGTTGCCGTAGTTCCCAGCGCTCCACGCTCTACCTCAAGCTCCCGAGGCCAGTAAAGAGCAGCAACGGAATGCGCGGCCAGGGTGCTCCCGGCCCACGCCCGGCGCACCATCAAGCTGTTTCCAGCCACCGCCACGACCAACAGAAATTCGCTGCCGATCATCAACTCTTCACCTGGCAAAAAGGCGGTACCGTCAGACACGGCAACAACCACCGCGCCAGCGTTGGCGGCCAGGGTGGCGGTCTGCCCGCTGTCCAGCCAGCGTTTGCCGCTCACCAGCATGCGCTCATTGCCAGAGCGAATGGTGTGACCAACGCCAGCCACTCGCGCGCTGGGCGTGTATTGCACGGTCTCTGCAGAGCTGTTGTAGTCCAACGCTACGGTGCCAAGAGTTCGCTCTGTGTTCTGATATCCCCACAGACCTGTGACACTGATGCTCCGCTGGCCGATGCCCTCTGCGTACGTGAAAGCCGCGCCCGTGGCGCGATCGATGTCCATGTGCGTGTACGGAGGACCGCTGGCTATCGGCTCCAGGAAAATGGAGCCGGTGAGGTCGGCACCCGCAACGGTGATAGAACTCGCACTGATCAGATCGTGCTTGTCAAACCAGAGTCGATAGCTTCCCGCGTCCTGCTGGCCGGGCCAGTCAAATTCCCGCGTGCCTAGCCATGGGTAGAAAGTGCGATGCATCAACTTGTCAACGGCGTCGGCACCCGCGCACACAGCATCATCGATCTGTTCACTGACGTACGCACTGGCGCGGATATCGGGAGCGTTCATCACGCTTTCTCGCGTGCAGTACACGGCACGGTGCATGGTGTTGCTCCTATCCGCGCTGGCATTCGAGCGCTGAGCGCGCCGTCTGCGCGCTCATCTGAGCAGCTTGTGACTTACTCAGGGTCGGGCTGTGGAGATGTTACTACAGGCGTCTGAACTGGCGCTATGGACTGAACGGCTGCCGGTAACTCCTGCCGGGCGTAGGCCACAGCGTCAGCAGGAAGGAGGTAGCGCGTGCGCGCTCCGTCACCGGCTACATACTCCGCCGTCAACCATCCACTGTGGAGCTGCACGCTGCTCACGGGAACATCGACGTTGGCGACTCCGAGAGCAGTAGCCGCATCGCCCTTCAGCCTCAGCGCCACCACCCGATCAAGGGCGAACACGCTCACAGTCTCAGCAGGCACGTTGTCATCTCCATCGCCATCCATCAAAGGGACACCACAGCACGCCATTCACATCCTGCAGAGGCTCACCGTCGTTCGGGCAAGCAACTGGGCGAGTGGCACGATCGTCGGCGTACTCCGATCTCGCCTGATGAATGATGGCCTGCAGCTTGCGCCAGCCACCCGAAGTCTGCTCAGTAGGCGGGGCTGGCGTGCTCTCATTGTCTAGCTCACCGGCCAGCA
>JACCDR010206608.1_pt1 | contig 10899 bp, 12 predicted proteins | sample 7446431 | NCBI WGS metagenome assembly JACCDR01 (sample SAMN15323443, study PRJNA562643) | freshwater metagenome | isolation source: river surface water | place: USA:Blue River Watershed | collected 2017-08-17 | reverse complement strand
TCGAGCTGTACACCTTCGTGACCGGCGCGATCACCAGGCGCTACACCTCGGCCGATGCCGACATCGTGGTCGACGGCAACAGCTACACCGCCGCGGTGCTTCAGCGATCGGTGATCGCCACCACCGCCGAGCGCGCGCGCAACGCGCTGCAGATCACCTGCGCGCGCGACTTCCCGATCGCCGAGCTGTTCCGCGTGGCGCCACCGTCGGAGATCATCGCCCTGACCGTGCGCCGGGTGCACCGCGGCGACACCGACGTGGCGGTCGGCTGGATGGGCCGGGTGGTCAACTGCGAGTGGCAGGCGGGCAGCACCGCGCGGCTGAACTGCGAGCCGGTGTCGGCCTCGCTGCGGCGCATGGGCCTGCGGCGCAAGTACCAGCGGCAATGCCCGCACGTGCTGTACCTGCAGGGCCCGGGGCAGTGCAACGTGAACCGCGCCTCGCACAGCACCACGACCACGATCACCAGCGTCACCGGCAACCTGATCGGCGTGGCCTCGCTGCCGTCCAAGCCCTGGCCGGGCGGCTTCGCCGAGTGGACGCTGCCCGACGGCAGCATCGAGCGGCGCTTCATCGAGGCCGTGCCGTCGGCCGGCGTGCTGCGGATCACCCAGGCCTTCCAGGGCATCACCATCGGCCAGACCGTGACGATCAGCCCGGGCTGCGACCACACCACGGCCACCTGCGCCAGCGTGTACAGCAACCTCGACAACTACGGCGGCTTCCCCTTCATCCCGCTGAAGAACCCCTTCAACGGCACCCCGGTCTACTGAGAGCGCACCCATGGACGGCTGGAGCTACTTCATTGTCATGATCATCTCCGCGCTGGTCGCGGTGGCGCTGGCGCCGAAGCCGCCGTCGCCGAAGCCGGCCAGCATCGAGGACTTCGACATCCCGACGGCCGAGCAGGGGCGCGAGATCCCTGTGACCTTCGGCACCGTCACCGTGACCGGCCCGAACGTCATCTGGTACGGCGGCCTCGGCACCGAGGAGATCATCGCGTCAGGCGGGAAGAAGTGACCACCGACGACCCGCTGGTGATGGTGCGGCACTGCGCCGCAGACGGCGCGCGCTACTGCGCGCCAGGCCTGCGCGCGTTCTGCCGCCGGCACGGCATCGACTTCCGCGCCTTCCTGCGCGACGGCATCCCGGCCAGCGTGGTTGAGCAGACCGGCGACGCGATGGCCATGCGCGCAGCAGCCAACGCGCGAGCAGAAAGGGCGACCCATGGGCAGCAGTAGCGGGGGGAAGGTCGCGGGCTACCGCTACAAGATGGGCCTGCACTTCGGCATCTGCCAGGGGCCCATCGACCGCCTGCGCTGTGTCATCGTCGGCGAGCGCACCGCGTGGCAGGGCAGCAAGACCGCAAACGCCAGATTTCGCATCCAGGCGCCGCAGCTGTTCGGCGGGGACGAGCGCGAGGGAGGCATCGCCGGCGACGCGGTGGCCTTGTTCGGCGGCACGACGCAGGTCGTGTCGGGTGCCGTTGCGGCGGCCTTGCCATCGCCGACGCCATCGTTCCGCGGTGTCTTCACGCTGTTCTACGAGGGGCTGATCTCCTCGAACAACCCCTACATAAAGCCCTTCGCGTTCAAGGTGCAGCGCACGCTGGCCGGCTGGAACGGCAGCGCCTGGCTGCCGGAGAAGTGTGAGATCGGCGAGCTGGGGCCGGAGACCTTTTCGCTGACCATGCTGCAGTCTCGTTTCATCGGTGGCAGCGCCGCCGACGAAAGTGGCTTCCTGCACGGGTCGCCGACCCAGTCTGGCGGAATCGTGTCTTCAGGCGGGTTCCGAGTCGACCAGGACAACGCCGCAAACCCGTCCACGCCCTCGACGCTCACGTACAACTGGCCAGGCTTTGGCGATGCCGGGCCCGGGCCGCTGACGCTGGAGTTCTTCGTGTCGTGGGAGGCGACGCCGAACATCGACTACACGCCCTGCGTGCGGCTGATCACCGACACGACCAGCGTCTCCACGACCACAATGGACTTCGGCTTCACCGGCAGCGCCGGTGCGATGACGTTCAACGACAGCGGGTTCGGCATCGAGTACACCGGAACCGTGGCGCCGCCGTTCCCGGTGCACTGCGCGGTCGTGATGGACAGCGGTACGAAGCGGGTCTACATCGGCGGCGTGCGCGTGTACAACGCGACGGGCGCCACCGACCCGGGCACGAACCCGATGCGGCTGATCCTGGGCGACCCGGCAGGCTACACATCCGGCCTCACGCGCTTCAGCATCAGCGGCTTCCGCGTGCGCCGCGAGGCCCTGTACACCGGCGCCACGATCACGCCCCCGACGTCGATCCCAGACCCTGACGCGGCCGCGGCACAGACCGGCAACGTCGCCATGAACCCGGCGCACATCATCTACCAGTGCCTGACGGATCCGGTCTGGGGCATGGGCTACCCGACGGCCACCATCGGGCCATCGTTCGAGGATGCGGCGAACACGCTGTTCGACGAGGAGTTCGGCCTGTGCCTGCTGTGGAACAAGCAGGAGGAGCTGGGTGCCTTCATCCGCGTGGTGCTGGACCACATCGGGGCCGTGCTGTACGCCGACCCGAAGACCGGCCTGTTCGAGCTGAAGCTGCTGCGCGCCGACTACGACCCCGAGGACCTGCCGGTCTTCGGCCCGGCCGAGATTGTTGAGGTCCAGAGCTTCCAGCGGGTAGGCTACGGCGACACGATCAACGAGGTGACGGTCGTGTTCCGCGACGTCGAGACAAACCGCGACACGCCGGTCACGGTGCAGAACCTGGCGAACGTGCAGGCCCAGGGCGCCGTCGTCAGCACGACGCGGCAGTATCCCGGCCTGCCGAACGCAAGCCTGGCCCTGCGGGTGGCGCAGCGCGACCTGATCGCCGCATCGACGCCGCTGGCGAAGGCGCGGATTACCCTGAACCGGGAGGCCTGGAATCTGGTCCCGGGCGCGGTCTTCAAGATGAATTTCCCGAAGCTGGGCCTGTCCAGCGTGGTGATGCGGGTGCTCGACATCGACTATGGGACGCTGGCCGACGGCGCCATCTCGGCCGAGGTGGCCGAGGACGTGTTCGGCCTGCCGGCCAGCAGCTACGCGGCGCAGGAGCCGATCGGCTGGGAGGAGCAGGACAACGAACCCGCGCCCATCGTGCATCAGGAGATCATCGAGGCGCCTTACCGCGGCCTGGTGGGCGCGATGACCGTCGCCGAGCTGGCGGCCGTCGACGAGGATTCGGCCTACCTGTGCGCACTGGCGGCCCGGCCCTCAAGCACCGCGACCGGGTTCACGATCTACAGCAGGGTCGGCGCGGCCGAGTTCCTGCGGCGCGAGTCGGGCAGCTTCGTCCCCTGGGGCGAGCTCGACGCCGACATCGGGCACACCGACACCGCCCTGGTGCTGGCGACCGGCGCCATCGACCTGCAGGCCGTGGTGCTGGGCAGCCTGGCCATCATCGGCTCCGGCCCGGCAGCCGAGTGGGTGCGGGTGGACGCGATCAACGTCGACACGCGCACGCTGACCGTCTCGCGCGGCATGCTCGACACCGTGCCCGCGGCGCACGATGCCGGCGCTCCGGTGTGGATGGGCGACGGCTCGCTGGGCGCCGAGCGCGTCGAGCGCCTGACGGCCGAGGACGTCGACTTCCGGCTGCTGACCCGCGACGGCCTGGGCAGCCTGCCGCTGGGTGCTGCGACGACGATCACGCTGGCCGGCGACCAGCGCCAGGCCAGGCCCTACCCGCCGGGCAACCTGAAGATCAACGGCGTCACCTATCCGGCCTCGGCCAGCGATGCGCTCACGATCACTTGGTCGCACCGTGACCGCCTGCAGCAGACCGCCGACTTCATCGAGCAGACCGCCGGCAGCATCGGGCCCGAGGCCGGCACCACGTACAGCGCCGAGCTGCTCAACGCGGCCGACGTCGTGATCGCGTCCGCCAGCGGCCTGACCGGCACCAGCTGGGCGCCGACGATCACCCAGGGCGGTACGTACAACGCCAAGCTCCGCCTGTGGTCGGTGCGCGGCGGCCTGGAGAGCTGGCAGCGGCACGCCTACACCTTCAGCTACACCAGCGCAGGGGTCAGCATCGGGGCCACGGGCAAGACCGGCGTCGTGACGGCCAGCCTGGTCTTCCCGGCGGCCGGCGCGTCGCTGGCGCTGGCCTACACGCAGGCGCCCGCAACGGCATCGCCGGGAGCGGCGATGGTTCGGTTCTTCACGCCAGCTCTGGTGCTTGCCGAGCCGGTGCCGGCCGGTCAGACCTTCGTGATCAACTTCGGCGAGCGGGCAAACAACGCCGGGCCGACGTACTACCTGGTGCAGTACCAGACCACAGTCCCAACGACACGCGAAACGATCGTCGAGGATCTGAAGGAGCAGATCGACTACTTGCTGGCGAACACCACGGCGCCACGGCTGTCCGACTACATCGAGCTGGTCAACGTCAGCGACTACCTCGGCACGAAGTGGCTGCACATCATCGGTAAGTTCGGCGTCGAGTTCATGGCGCAGGACACCGGCGTACCTGATCCGCCCGGGGTTTCCAGGCCTACCGTCACAGGCCAGAACACGTCGATGATCTCCTGGGCCAATGGCGCAGCGGTGGTGCCGGCCGACCTGCCGCAGATCATCACGGCAACAATGAGCGGCACCCCGAACCCGGGCGACCTGTACACGATCACGCTGAACGGCACGGCCTACACCTACACGACCCAGGCCACCGACGGCGCGTTCGAGGTGATAGCGGGACTGGCGGCAGCCATCGACGCCTCTCCCAGCTTCTCGGCTACCGCTGCCGGCGCAACGGCAACGATCAGCGGCGTGCTGCCGTCGAACGTCTTCACCTACTCGTCGAACGCCAGCGGCGCCCGGGCCTTCGGCACGATCGCGGCCGACCCGAACTGGTCGAGCGTGACCTTCCTGCTGAACACGAACGGCGCCGACAACTCGACGACGTTCACCGATGCCAGCACCGGTGCGCACTCGATCACGGCGCTGGCGAACGCGAAGATCACGTCGAACCGCGCGGTCTTCGACACCATCAGCGCGCTGCGGGTGCCTCGCAACGTCGCGCACCACTTTGGCAGCGGCGACTTCACGGTCGAGGCCAGGGGCGACTTCACGAACCAGGAGCTGACTGGCGACGTGGCGATCGCCGCCGTGTGGAAGTCCGGCGGCCTGTCGTGGTTTTTCGGCATCGACAACTCGCGGCGCCTGGTCTTCTACTACTCGACCGACGGGAGCAGCGGAACCTTCAGCGCCTTCACATCCGTCACCGTTCCAACATTCGGCACCGACTTTGAGGTCGCTGCGTCGCGGATCAGCGGCGTGCTGCGGCTGTTCATCAACGGGGTGAAGCGATACGAGGGGACGCATTCGGCGGCCTTGCACTCACCTGCGACGACCCCGCTGACGATCGGCGGCGTGGACTACTCGGCGCCGCAGTTGCGGGGAACCATCGTGCACCGGCGGATGCGGATCACCAAGGGCGTCGGGCGGTACTCGGCCGACTACACGCCGACCTCGGGGCCGTTCGGGGTGGGCTGAGCAGTGGGAAACGCCGCCCGCTGACCCGCGCCGAACGGTGCCCGCTTCTTGGGCAGAATTTCCCACGGGAGGCTAGCGGGCCGCGCCAGTGCTCGCTTGCGGCGGAGATTGTGATTCTGGTCGTCGTGGGTTCGAGTCCCATCAGCCACCCCAACGAATCAACGACTTAGCGTCGATGGCCTGCGCGCCGTAGGAAATGCGCGCCGGGCCATGGGAAATCAGAGCGCCCGGCGGCGCACCTCTTTCGCGCGGTCGTACACCCTGGCCGTGGTGCCCGGGTCCTTGTGCATGTCGGGCAGTTCGCCCCGTAGCCGCTTGTGCTCGGTGACGTAGTAGGCCCGCAGGTCGTGGAAGTGGAAACGCTGGCCCTCGACCAGCACCGGCGGTCCCGCGCTGGCGTCCATCGCGTCGGCCATCAGGCGCGACCAGGCCGACTTGAAAGCCCGCTCGCGGTACGCGCCGCCGCGTGCGGCCGGGAACACCGGGCCGGTCTTGTCGCTGCCACTGATCACCCGCATGCGATCGAGCAGCGCACGCAGCTCGGGCGAGATCGAGATCACCTCGATCACTGGCGGCGCACCTTCGCGGCCCTTCGCGCGCCGGAGCCTGATCACCTCGTCGCCCACCTGGGGCCAGTGCAGCTCGCGGAACTCCACGCGGCGATTGCCGGAGCGCGCAGCGAACTCGGCCATGCCGGCCAGCACCGCCGCGCTGCCGCCGCGTGCCCAGGCCCAGGCGATGAAGCGCGTGAGGGTCTGCACCTCCGGGGCCTCGTTGCGCGGCCGCTCCTTGTTGCGTCGCACGTGCCTGCAGACGTTGATCTCGACGTCACCGGTGTCGATCGCCACGTTCAGCAGGTTCGACAGCAGCGCCATCTCGCGGTTCGCGCGGGTCGGCGCATCGGCCCGCTCCTTGCGCAGGTAGCGCCGGCAGTGCAGCGCGGTGATGGCGCGCGGTTGCATGGCGCCGAATCGGGGCTCGAGCTGCGACCAGCACAGGCGGTAGTCGACCTGCGTGCCTGGCGCCAGCGCCGCCCAGTCCGACGTCTTCAGGTACATCCGCCAGATCTCGGCGACCGTGCCGCTGTCGGGTGCGCGCCGGTTGAGGTCCAGCACCATGCGGATCACGGCCTCGCGGTCGGTCGTCCAGGGTGTCGGCTTGCCGCCGATCGGGTGGTAGCGGTAGCTGACCGTCTTGCCGTCCTTCCACGGCCTGGACTCCATCAGCGGAAGCAGGCCCTCGGCACTGGCGCGATCGCGGCGGCGGCTCATGCGTGGCGGCTCCAGTTGGGCTCGTTGGAAGCGGGCACTGTACCCCCTGCGCCAGGCTGAGCCTGCTGGCGCTCCACGTCGACACGCCAGACCAGGGGAGTGCCGTCGGCCCGGCGCGCCACCTTCAGCCCCAGCGAACGCAGGTAGCGAATCTGCGCGGCGCCCTGAGTGCGCGGGCGGCAGATCTCGGCAATCTCGGTGTCGGTGAGGTAGGGCGGGGCGGTCACGATCAGAACAGCCCCTCCTGCACCGGCGCCGCCTCGGCCACGTGCACCGGGCACAGGTGCCGATCCGGCCCGACCTCGGTGGCGCAGCTGGCGCACAGGTGCTTGTCGCAGGTGCCGCTGCGGCGCTTCGACGGCGCGTCGCACTGGAAGGCGCCGGGCTTGCCGCAGGCGCACCGGGGGCGCGGGCTGCGGGTGCACAGGAAGCCGCGGCCACCGCCGGGGAGTTCGAAGGGCGTGCAGGGCATCAGAACAGCTCCAGCGTGCCCGACTTCAGGCGCCGCGTGGCCTGAGCGTTCGCGCGATGGTGATCGTGGTCATACGCGAGGTGATGCCGCTGGCACATCGCGGCCAGGTTCTCCGGCCGGCAGTCCTCGGGCTGGTGGTTCAGGTGGGCGACGGTCAGCACGATCACCAGCGGCCGATCGCCTTCGGACCATGCCCAGCGGTCGATGAAGTCGCGCGCCTGCTTGTAGGTCCATCGGTCGCCCTGAAAGTCGCAGCCCTCGCCAGCGTTGTCGAACTCATGGTCCTGCGCCGTTGTGGGTGGACTGTTGCCCTCCACCGGTCGCCACTCGTGCGGCCCACCACCGAAGCAGATCCAACGCCCGACGCTGTACTGCTTCGCGGTGCAGCCGGGGTGCTGGCAGCGCCAGCGTGCGCGCTCCTTGGCCGCGAGGCTGATCGCCGGCCAGTCGGCCGGGTAGCGGGCGCGGTTCTCGGGCTTGATGGGCATGGTCAGGCCAGTGTGTCCAGTGGGCTGCGGACGCCGCTTGCGCCCACCGTGGCCACGTGCGTGTAGATCATGGTGGTCTCCACGTTCTTGTGACCCAGCAGCTCCTGGATCGTGCGGATGTCCTTGCCGCTCTCCAGCAAGTGCGTGGCGAAGCTGTGGCGCAGGGTGTGGGGCGTCGCGGCCTTGGCAATGCCGGCGGCGTGTACGGCCCGACGCATCAGGTCCTGCACGCCGCCTGGGTGCAGGTGGTGCCGCCGGATGACGCCAGTGCGCGGGCAGACGACGTGCTTCTCGGTGGCGAAGATGAACTGCCATTCCCACGACGCCGCGGCGCGCGGGTACTTCTTGGCCAGCGAGTGGGGCATCTCGACGTCGGCCTTGCCCGTGGCCAGGTCGACGTGATGCCAGCGCCTGCGCCGCTCGAGCACCCACTGCAGGTGCGGTACCAGGCTGGCCGGCAGTGGCACGCTGCGGTCCTTCGCGCCCTTGCCCTGCCGCACGATGATCTGCATACGGCCGATGTCCAGATCCTTCACGCGCAGCGACAGGGCCTCGTCCAGACGCAGGCCAGTGCCGTACATCAGCTTGAGGATCAGGCCGCGCTCTCCGGTGAGATGCGGCAGCAGGGCCTGGATCTCCACGCGCGAGAGCACCACCGGCAGGTGCTGCGACGGCTTGGCCCTGACGATGCCGTCCATCCAAGGCAATGACAGGCCCAGCGCATGGCGGTAGAGGAACAGCACCGCGCTGAGAGCCTGCCGCTGGGTGCTGTCGCTAATGTCGCCCTCGGTAGCCAGCCAGCTGAGCCACGCCTCGACTTCGGGGCCGCCCATCGTGCGCGGGTTGCGACCGCCAGACCAGTCAATGAATCGCTTGATCCAGCCCAGATAGGCCCGCTCGGTGCGCAGGCTGTAGTGCCGCACGCGCAGCGCCTCGATCACCACGTTGCGCAGCTTGCGCGGCTTGGCGGCCGGTAGGCGTGATATCAGGGCAGGCGCCTCGGTGATATCGGGCGCTGCAGAGGGAATGGCAGCGGTGTCCATGGGTACGTGTGGCTTGTTATGCAGGCTGGGGTCTGGTCACTTAGCGTTATGCCGCTTGGCTACCATCGTTGCCAATCAACCGCTGTCCCATGCCAACGACTCTGCCGAAGTTGTGGGCCCGTCCCTCGGTCTGCAGGGCCAGCTTGGCCGCGTTGATCTCGACCTGAATGTTGTCGTTCAGCGTCTTCATGTTGGCTGCGATGGCCATGCCGGTGCTTGCCGGCATCTTCTCTTCGCGCAACTGCACGATGGTGTCCACGATCATGCGGCGCACGTCGCCGAAGGTCATCAGTTGGTTCGCGTCCATTGATAGGCTCCTTTCTTGAGCACAAAGTTGAGGACTTCCAGCTCGCCCAATGCGAGCAGGTCCGTCCGGTCTTCAATCTTCTGCAGGCGGCGAATCAACACCGCCCGCTTGGGGTGGAATCGGTCGCACACCTCTTGCCCGCGCAGCATCCCAACGTAGGGCGCCATCTCGGGCAGCCAGGCCTTGGCGGTCCACGATGGGTTGCCGCTTCCGTACTTCCAGCACAAGCGCTCTGCCAGCTCCACAACGCGGGAGGGCGGCAGCCACTTGTCTCTACTCAGGCGCGCCATCACCCTGCGCATGCGGGGCCCTGGCGCGTCCTTTCCGTGCCGTCGCTGTTCGCGGTGCATGTAAACCCCAGCGGGCGGCATAACTGATCGCTCAACCGGAACCCCAACGGCGGGTTGTCCGTCGTGGCGCTCGGTAGCGGTGTCATCGTGCATCGTTCTTCTCCCGCCGTAGGGTTCCGGTTAGCTCCGCGTTAGATGGCGGCCTCACGCCTGCGCCAGTGCGTGCGAGCGCGGCACCTTGAAGCCGGCAGCCTTGGCGTGCCCGCCGCCGCCGTACTGCTTGGCCACCTCGGACACGTCTGCTCCATCGTCGGTGGCGCGCAGGCCGAACACGCGGCCCTCAGCCGTGTCCCAGTAGCAGGCCGCAAAGGGCTCGCCCTGCGCCATCTCGTGCGCGGCGTCGCTCACCAGCGTGTAGGGCAGGCTCGCCACCGGCACGTCGTGGCCGCCGATGACCATGCGCCGCTTGCACACGCCCACCAGCTCGGCCACGTCCTTGTGGTGCTTGCGCTCGATGGCGGCGCCGGCCGCGGTCATCTTCAGCAGCTCCACCTGGTCGGCGCTCATCAGCTTGTCCCAAAGATCAAAGCTGTACTCGTGCGAGAACACAAACGCCTGAATCTCGCGCGTGCCGGCCAGCTTGAATCGCCACAGGTCGCGGTCCTCCACATGGCCCAGCAGCAGGGGCCGGTCCTCGCCGGGGAACAAGTAGTCCCAGGCCAACGTGGCGCCGCTGCGGTTCAGGTCCGTGAAGTGCGCCAGTTGCTTCGGCTCGCCGGTCCAACTGTCCTGCATGAACAACGGCTGCAGGTCTTCTATGGCGGTCTTGTGGTGGTCGATCAGGCACACGCTGTTCGCGGCCTTCAGCATCTGTTCCACCACGGGGCGCTTGTAGCTGAAGTCAACCAAGTACACATCGCGCCCGGTCACGTCGGGCGGGTCTTGCTGGTACACGCCGGCCACGTAGTCAGCGCCAGTGCCGTACTTGCGCCAGAAGCACCACGCGGCGCTGAAGCCGTCTGCACAGTTGCCGTGGTAAATCACAAGGGGTCGCATGCCATATTCCTTTCAGTTTTCAAACAACCATCTAACAGGCGGTTGCACTCGGACCGGCCTACGGCCGGCCGGTGAACCTGTCGTCAGACCTCACTGCACCGCAGCCGCCCGCCGCCCGCGCCGCCCCCGCGGCTTCGTCTCCGCATCCGGGTGCCCGCCCTCGCTGTCGTCGTGGCGCTCGTCGTCGGGCCCTTCGCCATGCGCCGCAGCGAACGCATCGCCGGCTTCCTCGGCGCCATCGTCCAGCAGGTCGGCCTGGCCGCTGGCGCCCGGGTGATCCCGCTCGAAGGCCTCAGTGCTGCCGTCGATGGCCTTCGCTGGCGCCTCCGGCGGCGTCACGGTCACGAACACCTTGCGCTTCTGGCGGCCCCACAGCATGCCCGCGCCGGCCTCGTCGCAGTCGGCCGTGCTGACGCGGAAGTCCACGTCCATGTGCCCGCCTTCGA
>JACCDR012595996.1_pt1 | contig 10902 bp, 8 predicted proteins | sample 7446431 | NCBI WGS metagenome assembly JACCDR01 (sample SAMN15323443, study PRJNA562643) | freshwater metagenome | isolation source: river surface water | place: USA:Blue River Watershed | collected 2017-08-17 | reverse complement strand
GTCGAAAAATGGCCTCATCAAATGAAATTCAGATTGGTGATGCAGGAATAGATTTAGAAAAGGTGATCGGACAAATTGAAAAGGAACTTTTAGTAAAGGCCATTCATCAAGCAAATGGCGTAAAAAAGCGCGCGGCCAAGCTCTTGGGGATTAGCTTTCGGTCCATGAGATATCGAGTGGAAAAGTACGGCCTTGGCAGTGCCGATGATTTGGATGATGAATAAACTTTTTTAGTTTATTTTTTAAGTTTAAATCCAAGTTTCCTTCGGAAAAAATTCGAGACTCTGACATAGTAATAATAAAATAAATGACTCACATGAATTGGGTGAGGACTGTCAAAAAACGGAATATGTGGGGTGATGTAATCAAACCACTCATTTGATGATGGTTTGAGAATCTTTAATGTCCTTGGATTTGCCTTTTGTGATTCGACAAGCGAAAGCAAAGACATTCGATTTTCTTGCTCTTCGAGCCACTGTGTTGATTGGTTCAAATGTTCGCTGAGGAGCTGCCGACGAACCTTGGAAATAAATGCCTGGGACGAAGAATCCGTGGCCTCGAGAAAAAGATCAATTTCGGTATCGAGCCCCATTGAGCGGTTATTGATGTTTGTTGACCCGAGCTTGAGATAAAGATCATCCACGATCATTAATTTTGAATGAACATACAGGAATGTTTCTTCATTGGGAGCAAGTTGTGGGTAGTACACTTGAAATCTGCCGTATTTATCTTTGCTTCGGATTCTCTGGATTGATCGCGCTTGTAAAATGGCAATGGTGATTGATTCTAGCCAGCCGAATGGAAATTTCGGCAGAACAACAATAATCTCTGGTCCATCGTGTTCTTGGAGTCGTTTTTCAATTTGTTTTTTAATTTTTCTCGAGGTGAGGTATTGATTTTCAATGTAAACAAATTGCCGGGCAACTTTCAAAAGTTCCAATGTGAGAAGAAAATTTTCTCTGGATCTTTTTTGGCTTTCGTATTTTGGTTGAGTACGACAAAAACTGATCTTTACATTTTGAATGGTGAGATTTGTATTTGAAAAAAAATCTTCGATCTTAACATCGGGTGAAATAGGCTTATGAATGACTTCGCTGGTGGCAAAATACCAGCGTTCTCTAAAGAGCAATCCCAGTCTCTGTGCAGCTTCGCCAGAGATCATCGCCTGAATGTCATGCCAAGGGCGATAGTCGTAGCCATAGCAATTTTTTCTTTTTTCTGAGTAGAGATGATGGGCTGGGGTGTCCCACCTGTTTTCACAGAGATCAATTCCTCCAATAAATGCGATCTGATCATCGATCACAACAAATTTTTGGTGGTGTGAGCTCAGCAGTGGGTGATGTTTGTCCAAAACAAAATGAATTCTCTCGCCCCAGGATTTAAACATGGGCCAGAGCTCGCGCTCGAGGGAGAAAACCAGTGAATAGTTCCAGCACAGCAGATAGATTTGTAGTTTTTTGTTTTTTGCAACGAGCTTGCGTAAAAAGTAGTAAAGTTGATGGTCAAGAGCTGCTGATCCATCGGGATTCTTGATGAGAGCGGTTCGGCTATCAATGTCCCAACCGCAGATAAAAATGGTTTGTTTTGCCTGTTCACAGACTTCATAAAGCTTACGAAAGTAGCTTTCTGCATCAATAAGTATGGAGAGCTGATCAGCTTTTTCTTGAACCCATGTAGTTTTGCCGGGCACAGCAAGACAGGGGTAACCTCGATCTTGCAAATATTTGTTGTTCATGGGATTCATGAGGGCATCCTCAGTGTTTATCCAAGTGTAATCCAAAAGACCCTATAGCTCAAATGGATAGAGCAATCGTTTCCTAAACGATCGATCCAGGTTCAATTCCTGGTGGGGTCACCAATTTCCAGCACAGATTTTAACGACACACTCTTCCTTGAGTTCGCCGCCATCGTGCCCTTAGGGCCCGAACGCATCACGCTTGGCGGAGTTCGTTAAAATCTGTGCTGGAAATTGGTGCGTGGTTTTTTGGGGGCCGGAGGGCATCCTAGAAACGTCCCTTTTATTGAGTCGATCGTGAGGTCAATGCGTTCTGGCTTTTTCGGTTAAACTTTAAAAAATAAAAAAATCCGGCGTGATCGTGCTGTGCTCTTGTGAAGAATCTAAGTGGATTGAATCTAACTAACGATTGATGTAATTAACGAAGCCACGCTTAATGTCCCCACGATATCCGTTTTCCTCAAAGAATTTATGTGCTTCGGGCCTTTTAGCATTGCTTAAAAGCATGATCTTCGTACACTTATGCTCTTTGCAAATAGATTTAATTCGATCCATGAGCTTACTGCCAATTCCCTTGCCCCTCGCGGCTGAAGTCACGACTATATTTTCAAGAATGCCGAAAGGCTGATTGTTATACATCACGTCCCGACACATTGTAATAAACGCCGTGCCAACAACTGCACCTTCGTTTTCGGCAACGATAAGGAAATTACTCGAATCATTTTCGATGGAGAAAACCGCAGTCTCGGTCACATTAATATTGGGATCTTGCCCCACTAATTCGATGTACAATTGCTGAATAGATGAAGCATCGGCAGAGCGCGCGCGCCGGATCGTTAATTTCATAATTCTTTGTAATTCTATTTGTCCGTGATTTCACGCTCTAACGCCAATGTGATCAGCAATCAATCGTTCAAACCTGGCGCTGCGCTATAAACGAATTGGCAACTAGGCAACGGGTATTTTTTGAAGTGCTACCCGAAGTCATATCTTAAAATTCAGTGTATTCCAAAAAGTTCCCTTTTATTCGGATGAACGTGAAGTCGGTGCTTTTTGTTGCATTAACGGAAAGTATCCAAAAACAATAATTCCAACGCAATCACGTTGGAATCTCGTTAAGGATCAAAGGGATTAAAACTGCCTCGTCACTAGATCATTCTGTCCAATCGGAGATTCGCGTCGCATAATCGTTAGGTTGCAAAAATGAATTTGTTGGATTCATAATGATTTAGAATGCCGACTAAGGAGCACACAATGAATAGCAAATTTTTTTCTCTGTTTTTTGCGATCATCCTAATTTCCATCAATACAATTGCTAGCCCATCCCACTATCTTGATGAAAATGGTATAGTCAGAAAAGCCGATGGAAGTGTGTACCTGATGAGTTATTTTGAAGCCATGGGAGCCGATAAAGATGGTAATGTGATCGGTCCCAAGATTTGCCCGGTGGGCACTCATATTCCCAGTTTAACTGAATTGACTGTTGATATGAATCCAGCAGGAATGAGCGACACAAAACAACCAGGTTATTACGTCATTACAAGCTTCAAAAACGGAAAATTTATTAAAGAGTTTTATTATTCTAATCAAAGTTTTATCAGACCAGCCGGAGATCTTGGTAACTACGATTTCTTATCATCTTCCGTAATGGGTAATATTAATGGTTACCGGTCAAACTGGTTCTTTAAGGGAACCACGGGGTTTATTAACTACTGGCCACAAGCTCACGGCGGATTTGCACTTCGCTGCTTTTTGGACAAGTGAAAAAAATCAAATCCTTCGCACCTGGTCGGCGCAGATCAATGCCTCGAAATAGATTATTTCGAAGAACCAAAAATTCAATTATTAGAGTGAGCTTCGATCCACTTCAATCCTGAATGAGAATCCAACACAATCACTTTGGAATCTCGTTAAGGATTGAACGGGTTGATGATCTATGGATTGGGAGGACATTGACTTTCAGCGCCTCCAATATATTCGATCTCATCCGCTTGAGATTTGAAGCAAGCTACAAAAGACTTATCCATGTATGGTCCTTGACCAAATTCGTCAGGGCACTCAGTGTTTGGTTTTCTGTCATAGACCACCATTATGCATTGTTTCGGCGGAGATGATAATTGTTCTACTTTTTGAACGTCTACAACAGAAGGAATTTTATTACCTTTTTCAATAATTGCTTTTACTGCTTTTGCAGTCCGCACCATATCAGTTGTTGTGTCAGCCAAAGCAACCGTTGTTACCAATAGCGAGAACACGAGAAAAAAAATTTCATAAAGTCTCCTGTAAGAATAGTTAAATGGAGGTTTGAATTTATTGTCAACAAACCATAGCTTTGAAGACTGTCTGATGCAAATCTTCAATCCGCTCTTTGACCAGAGCCGAAGATGAAAAAACGAGGGGTGATTGATAAGTCACTTTCCCATCCCAAAGCCAGCAATTTTCTGCCAAGATCTTCTACATTGTAGAATCGCTTTACAATTTCGAATTCGGTTCCATCGTTCAGCTTTCGTTTCACAATGTCTGAGTCTTCATTAACCGAGTGGTCAATTGCTCGAGAAAATTCGTCAGGCCGAGAGTCAATTAGGAACCATTTGCCGCTTTTATTCAAACAACGCGAAACTAAAGCCCAGAATTCAGCAAACTTTTCTTCCGGAACATGGGACATCCAAAAACTAAAGAAGACAAAATCAAATTGACGATGTGGCGACCAATCAAAAACATCTGCAACTTCGTAGGTCAAATGATCTGTTCCATTTTTCTTTCGATTCATTTCCAAAACTTCTGGCGAAGAATCAATAACATGAACGGATGTGGAATATTCCTTCAAGAGTCCTGTCCACTGACCGGTTCCTCCGGCGATCTCGAGAACATTGCCCAAAGGTTGACATGACGTGAGAGCCTTCTTGATTTGATCTATCTCGGAGAACCACGCGGCATTGTTCTGGGGTCCGCGATCGTACCGACCTTGCCGTTGAAACCATTCATCGTATTCTCCGGCTCGCCTCTGGTAGTAAGCTTTCTGATCTTTCAAAATGTTTGTAATGCTTCGGTTCATGGGTGCTCCCTAACAGAAAAAGTTAGCGTAGCAAAACGTTATTGTCCAGGATCGAAATCCCGTTTCAGGTATTCCAGCACGGCGGCTGTTTCGTTGATGACTCGTTGATTAACAAATGCTGAACTTCCGTCATAGCCAAAGGATCGAAGCATCGTGGTCTTTTCAGGATTTGCGGTTAGATTAATCAAATTATATTCTGATTTAAATGAAACAGAATCAATATAATGATCTAGTGTCAGTGCGGGTAAATGATTGATGGACCAAATTCGCGCGGCCTGTGCAATGTGACAACTGACACAATCAATCGTGTGAGGGTTGTGAATATTCGGATTCTCAACCTTTGCAGCTCCGATCACAGAATGAATAATTTCTTGTTCATTCTTAGAAGAGACATCTGATGATTGAGTGATCAAAATATTAAAAATATCTGGGCCAGCGGGGGCAGGTACGGGTCCGCCGTCAAAAAAATCCAAATTGGTTTTTGAACCATTGTAAAAAGACTCCTTCGTAGAACCAATACGTGGAATAACAATTGGCTGAGCCTGTCCAGCGATCAAATCAAAGCCTCCGAATTCCCAAATTCCTTCCCCGGCAAGAATCATAAATGTCATTTTAATTAATCGTTCACTCCCCGTAGATGCTAAAATGATCTTTTTTAGTTCTCTAAAGTATGAACCGAGCAGACCTTGCTGCTGAATGATGGGATGAACTCCCAGGGCCGAGCCCTCGACAAAGCCATTCGTTCTTAAGGCCTTCATCTTTGAAAGCAGTTGGTTAAATTCCTCAGGCGGGAGTTGGTAAAAGGTATGAATCGATTCATCGAGGGTTTTGGTTTTTTCATTGTCAGCAGTGAGGATTGGCTGCCAAATCATTCTGATTTGAGAAGTACATTTTTCCACAGCTGTGGCTGCAGGAAAACAAGGATCTAGTCGAATGCTCACCACGCGGAGCTCTTGGATCGTCAATTCTTGGTTTTGGTGTGGATCAAGAGGGGGAAGAATTTCTATGAAGTGTTGCGGAATTAGATTTCCCCATGTGCCTTCAGAATTTATAGAAAGAAGATGGTTGTCATCGTGCCCTGCCGGCAGCGGAAACAGAATCGAAACTTCGTAGTTTTTCAAATCTGTATTTCGGAAACGGTCTGCTTGGGCAAACTGAAAAAATAAACAAATTGAGATTAGGAAAGACACTTTTATCATTTTCATTTGCTCCCTTGTCGAAGATCAATCACTCGCTTTAACTTTCCGGTCCTTGAATTCACTTCCATTTGATTTGAATTTACCCATTCAACATAGGGTCGACCAATTTTTTGGTCATCAACAAGCTCCTTGAGCATTGGTCTTTGACTGAGAAGTTGTTCAATGAGAACGGGGCTGATCTGTTTTTGCTTTTCCACTTCATCAACTCCCATCATACGCAGAATTAAAGTGTCCTTATGGTCCTCTCGCCGAGTCACCAGCTGAAGTCCGCGCAATCCAAATTCTTTCCGCAAATTTTCTATGATCATATAGACATCATCATAATAAATGGTTGCAGGACCAACTCGCGCGCCCAATTCGGATCGCCCTACAATTTTAAACCTTCTATCTTTTGCATGAACTGGTTCTGTCCACTGTGCAAGGTCACCGGCTGGATAGCGAATAATGGGCATCAGTTTTCGCGTTAAACTTGTAACATGCAACTGGCCAATTTTATTCATTTCTAGAATGGGCATTCCATAGTCATCAATAATTTCTACAATTGTTGATTCACCGAAGCATCGGTGTTCATCAGGTTTGCAAGATCCATCGGCATATCCTAAAAGACCACCATCGACACTTGCGTAACCAATTGATAGAATTTTTGCTGAAGGAAATATCGTTTTTAAAAATTCTCGTTGATCAGCGTAGAGACTTTCACCGCCGAATAATATTTTTTTAACTTCAGGAATTGTTATTTTCTGATCCGAAAAATGTTGAGCAAAGGAGATAATCGTTGTGGGTACCCCCGCCAAAACTTGAATTGAAAACTCTTTGATCAAGTCGGCAAGGTGGTCTGCTTGAATGTGACCGGCGATGGGAAAGTTGACTGTTGCTTTTGATGCTCGCTCTAAAGAGTCATGTATAAACAAAAAAGATGCATACAAGTCACCTGCATAAAATAAATTGGCCACACGATCCCCCGGCTCTATTGCATGCCTAGCCATTCCATCGCCAAAAATCTGAGTAAATGCACGCCACTCATTTCGAGTGTAGACAGAAAATTTTGGATTCCCTGTTGTTCCGCCACTTTTGAAAACAATGGCATCTTCAAGGGGTGCAGTTAAAAGATGATTGTCAGTCAATGAATTCATTTTCCAAAACAAGGATTGATCGACGAGAGGCAGATTTTTCAACTCGATGTCGTACACGTCTTGATAAAGATGTTTGTAGAAATCAGATCTTTCCTTGGCATGCATAACAATTTCAGAGAGCGAAAAAATGTTCATAAAAAATTTCCTAGTTCACTTTTCTTTGATCCACGACGGACTTTAGTTTTCCACTTCCAAGAGCAAAAGTCAGATCTCCGGTCTGGCACTGATGGACCGAAAAACGTAACATTTTATCTCGATCAACAACCAATTCTAGATCCGGATATTGGGAAAGACAAAACTGTCTTATTTCTTCAGTGGGCAGTGTTGTCGAATGGACAACTTTCAAAATCAGCTCCTCTTCGGTTGGAATACAGATTTGAAAGGGTCCAACAAAATTCGGGATTTGGCTCAGAATGGCCTCGAATTTTTTAGAATTCAAAAAAATAGTCCCGACTTTAAAGACATCTCCATATCGACCCAAAAGTTCAAAACGGGGACTCGATCGTCCGCAGGCACATCTTTCTTGCGGGAGCCATCGGCCCAAATCTCCGATCTCGTACCTATGAATATTTTGTCCTGATCTGACTTTTGAGGATAACAACATTCGGCCAACTTCTCCGACTGGAACTGGTTGATCTTTTTCTAAGTGGATGATTTCCAGATGTTGAAGTTGATCATGTAAATGATGAACCGAACCTTCGCAGGCTGAACATTGAAAGCCCATCGGTCCGGTTTCATTGCTCCCGTATGCGGCCGAACGAATACATTCAACACCGAAACGCTCTTTTAGATACTGCCGCTGAGCAGGAGGAAAGTGCTCTCCTCCAAAAAATATTTTTTTTATCCCACCATAGGCTGTCAAAACGTCTTCATTTTCTTTCATCAGTCTCCACAAATAAGTGGGCATTCCTAGAAGCACGTTGATCTTCTGGTCAATGATCCATTTTCCCACGGTTTTGAAGTCTGCTTCTGCGGCCATCGGGAATTGCACGGCTCTCAGGTCTGCAAGGATCGAAAAAAAGCTTAAAAAACCTCCGTACAACCCTCCTGCAAAAAACAAGTTCATACATCGGTCTTTGTTTGGGTCTAACCCTGCTGCAAGCAATCCTCCTGCCGCAAACTTCATTTGAAGTTCATAATCTGCATAGGTGAATATTGAGAGTTTTGGAGAGCCTGAGCTTCCGCCTGTTTTAAAATAGATTTCTGCATCATCAGCTTGAATTTGGCTTTGCAGTCGTGTGAAACCTTCGCTCGTCATGATCTGAGTCTTTGGAGATTTTTCATCATGATCTTGGATCAATGGATTTTTCGCAAGGGGATCAGATAACTCCTCCAAGTATGAGATCCCCTTTGGGATCTCTGGGAAAATGACACTGACTCTTTGGGAGTACCTTTGCAGGGAATAGACGCCATCATGAGGCTCTCCGGTGTAGCCAGAAACCATTTCGCCAACCCTTTGAATACGAGTTGCACCGACTTGAAAAAATAATTGGCTCAGGTCATAGACCTCTGCCGGACTGGCTTCAAGACCGACGGTCTGTAAATAACTGCGAAGCGGTCTTAAAACTGAAGTGATTTGATTTCGAAGTAAAGGTTTAATCCAAACAGTGCGGTAGAGTGGAGAGGCCTGAAGTGTGGATCTCGTATCAATGAGAATGCGCCAAGAACTGTCCTCAGATCGAATGACCGTTGCCCTTTTTTCAGGATCTAAAGCTTGGTTCATGCGATGAAGAAGTTCAACCTGCGAAATCTCGGCTTTTTCATGAAGACTTGGACTCTTACTCGGGAACTGTGCTGAAATAGTTTTAAGATCCAAAGCAAGCATTTCAGCAAAAGCTTGGAGATCTCTGGGATTGGCAGTCTCCAGATAAACAACTTGTGGACTTGAACAAGATTGTTGATCGTAAATGCAAATATCCTGCGCAAGCTTTTCTAAGGATTTCAATTTAGAAATTTTTTCTTGACTGAAGTAGGCAAAAGAAATTTTTGGTCCCCAAGCAATCAACTGTGTGTGCAGCGGAGTGATGTTGCGAATGGCTTCAACAGCTTCTTCGTTTCCCCAGACGGCAACACCGTCAGCTTGATGAAGAACTTTTTTTAAAAGATCGTTCTGTGAAATCGATAGATATCCAGCATACAAAGCTGGAGCAAGCCGATGGCTTGAGTCAAATTCAATCAGAGCAAGTAAGCATGAAATGATGAAATCACCGCGATCATGGGGCAATTTAAGAAAATTGCAATTCCCGCTCAACAATCCTTCGATAAGTGAAAGAAAAGGAACATTGATTGAATTCGACGGACTAATGTGCACTAAAAGCCCCAATGGTTTCCATTTTTCAAAGATCTCTCGTTTTGCATCAAAACGTTCACAAAGAAATGGCATGGATTGGTCTTTGCCCAAAGTTAATTCGCGTTTAACTTTTTGTTTTAAATTTCGTTCCGAAAGAAATTCGGCGAGCTCAAAAAGAGTTGTTTCGATTTCTTTGGATTCAAGCTCAGGTTGTTCGTTTGATAAGAGATCAGCCAGGCGTTGAAATATCTTTCCTTTTTCTAACAGTTCGGCGCTGAATCTTTGGCAGGATTTGAAAACATCAGAAATTTCAATATTTTCAGCAAAATTGATTTTTTCGCTTTCAAGTTTTCTAAGAAAAACATTTTTTTCGACAAGTTGTCCGCTCCAGAGATATTTTGGATTGATCATATGTTGTTTCCCTTCAGCAGCTCTGCTGCAGCCAAAGCACAACTTTTATTTTTTGCTTTGGAGGCCCGGCCTAAAATCTTAAAAAAGGGTGTTTGAATTCCGCAAGGGCAATTTGACCCAGGATAGATTGCGGCCAAATCATCCATCAAGACGCTCTGGGCAGGCACTGACGTGATGTAAGGTGAAATAAACTGTAAAAATCCAGCTTCACCATAGGGAAGTGGTTTTAAGCTACCGACATCTCTGATAATGACCTCAGACCAAACTGGGACATGAAATTGATGCTCGGGGCATTCAACATAAGGGATACAATGCTCGACGGAGCCATAGCCATCGCGAATACGAGATAATGGGATGCCTAGCATCTCATTGATCAAGGCGTATAATCTCTCAGATTGGATTGATTGTGCTTGAGCGCCCTTCCAGCCTCCACCCAGAAAAACGAGTGAATCAGGGTGCAGGCGGAGAGGCCGTGATTTAAGTGCTTTCATTCGCTCAATGGTTGCGTACAAAAAAGATGGAAATCCAAAAATTCGAACGGGCTTTCCATCTGTTTCAAAATCACCGAGCCGCTCAATCGTTCCGAAGAGATCAAATTCATGGGTTCCAAGGCCGGTTGTTCGAAGCGCTGTAAACACTTGATCGCTTTTTGCAAATCGGCACAAAAAGTGGTCGGTGTAAGCTGTGCCAAGCTTGGACTCCTTATCTACTTCATATGTGTAGAGGAGGTAATTGACTTTTTTTTCTTCTTCAACCCAGCGGTTCCACCAAAAAATTGCTTCAACCATCCTTTGCGGAGCATGAATTGACCAATCATCAAAAAACATTTGTGATTTTTGCCCACTGGTTCCAGAAGAGGTCAAATTTAAGATGATCTCTTTTGGAGCTACTGAAAGCGTTTTCTGTGTTTTAAAAAACACGGCGGGTATGAATGGAATGTGTTGCAGGTCATCGATGCTTTCCAGGCGATTAAAATAAAAATCAGAAATATTGAGCAGATTCTTGTAAAATTGATTTTGATCCAGATGCCATTGAATATTTTCCTTCATTGCTCTGACAAACAAAGAGCTGGTCAAAGC
>JACCDR011205154.1_pt1 | contig 10902 bp, 17 predicted proteins | sample 7446431 | NCBI WGS metagenome assembly JACCDR01 (sample SAMN15323443, study PRJNA562643) | freshwater metagenome | isolation source: river surface water | place: USA:Blue River Watershed | collected 2017-08-17 | reverse complement strand
GCGGGGTGGGCGGCGTGGGGTGAGGCGCGGGATGCGGCGGGGGGTGCGGCGCGGGATGCGGCGAGATATGCGGCGCGGGCTGCAGCGGGGGCTGCGGCGCGGGATGCGGCGAGATATGCGGCGCTGGCTGCAGCGTGGGATACAGAACAGGCATGGCAGCGCGAACAGTTCGAGCGGCGCTTCGGGGGTATCTTCGACGTTTACTTTACCTAAGCTTAACGTGGGCTATGGTAATGTCCCCGCGTCACACAAAAAGGGGGACCTGGCATGGACTGGGTGTACGATGACGGCGGCCGGGCCAGCGCAGGCTACAAGGGCGAGGCCGGGGATTGTGTATCGCGTGCCATCGCCATTGCCACGGGCCTGCCCTATCAGCGGGTCTACAGCGATCTTTCCGAACAGATCAAGACCGCTCGCCTAAGAAGCCGGAGAGTCCGGCGGAACACCAAGGGGAGCTCTCCTCGAGATGGCGTGCCGCGTGAGGCATACGAACCGTATTTGGTTGCACTTGGATGGCAGTGGACCCCGACCATGAAGATTGGCTCTGGCTGCACGACGCATCTACAGGCTAACGAACTGCCCGGCGGCCACCTCATTGTTCGGCTCTCTGGCCACATGGCCGCTGTCATAGACGGCGTGGTTCATGATACTCACGATCCCAGGCGAGACGGTACGCGCTGCGTGTATGGGTACTGGTCAAAACAGCCCTAAAGCCGTTCTCACTCCTTCTTCCACACCCACGCATCCGTCCCCGTAGCCTTCCACGCCTCAGCATCGAAGCTCCACAATACCCCACGCTGCTTTTCCACCAGCCTGCTCACTGTCCCGATCTCCACGCCGAGCTCCAGGGCTATCTGTCCCTTGCTCCTACTCTCCGGGTACACGGACTCCAGGTAGTCGTAGATCCGAGAAGCCAACCCGGCGGGCTCCTCACGCTGCTTGCCGGGCGATAACGTGATGGGACCATTGGTGCCGGTGAAGCTCATGTGGATGGGGATAGGCTTGGGCCACTGGCCGTTGCTCGCCTTCTTGCACACGAGCGATACGTCCACTTCGTCTTGCCCTTCGATAGCCGACGTGCGCTTTACCACCCATATCCTCCCGTGAGGCATATAGAGGTAGTACTGATTGCCGTATAGCCGTTCTTCGTCCGCTGCTGGCACCTGACCGATGATGAGCGCGGTACCTCCAATCCGCTTCAGCGCCGCGAATAGACGCATCGTGGCTTCCGGGCTGAACATCTCTCCCCCGGCAGCCGGACCCAGCGAGTCAACGATCACCAGCTCGGCACCCATTGACAGCCTGGCCCTCCGGATCGCGTCCGCTTGCTCCACCAGGGGAATCCCCTTCCCGTCCCAAAACTTGATCGGCAAACGGTTTAGCTCTGCGGGGTCGAGACCCATCCCCTCCATGAGGCGTTCCATCCTGGGCTCATGATCCATCTCCCGGTCATTCTCCCAATCCACGATCAGGACAGGGCTGTACTCACAAGCCAACCCGCAGAAGTCGCTGCCCCTCGATACCGCCAATGTGATAGCTGCGACGATAAAGCTCTTGCCCACCGCCGGGGGGCCGTGCAGGATCGACTGCTGCCCCTTCGGGACCAGCGTCTCGATGAGAAACTGCATGGGCAGCCGCTCCGGGTTGTGCTCGAAGGACTCCAAACGGTCGGCGTTGCGATAGGCCGCAACTGCACGATTGACCGCCTTGGTCGTGTTCAACTGCCAGTTGAACTCCTTCCCGAACTGCCGCTCGAGGGATTGCCTCATGGCGTCCCGGGACGATGGCGAAAGCAGGTTGAGGCGCTGCCAGTGTGGCTCCGGCTCAGTCCCCGGGAGCGTCAACCACACACTCGTCTCGGCCCACAGCTCCCCTCGTCCGGTCGTGTGGATCTCATCGAAGTCGTAGATCGCTTCCCCCATCTCCGTGGGGACATGGACGCGCCAGTGGTCCAGGGCGATGCATTCGGTCACAGGCTCCCGCCCCGCCAGCAGGGCATCGAGGTCGCCACCCCCGGCGAAGTAGTCCACGGCGTCATCCTTGGGGTTCCCAGGGGCCACCACCACCCGTATGTCGCGGGCAATATACCGGAGGGAATTTCGCATTCGCTCCGCCCATTGGTACCCGGCACCGTCGTTGTCCCGCCAGATGATAACCTCGCGCCCCCTCAGTGGCTCCAGCACTTCTGGCCTGGGGATCGTGTTGCTGCCCCCACCCGTACACACGGCCAGCTCTTGCCGGGCTCGTAGCGCGTCACAGGCCATCTCCCCTTCTACGAGGAAAACCCGGGCATCGGGCTTCTCCTGCATCGCAGGGTCGAGCAACAAGGGCATCTGGTCCAACGGGATAATGTCCCCGTGGGCAATACGCCCATCGGGAGTCTCCCAGCGAAACTTCTTCAGCGGCTTCCCGCGCTCATCTACTTCCCTGACGTGATGCAACCGGACATGGTGGGCGACCACCTCCCCTTCCGGGGTCACATAGGTCCAGCGGCGGAACTCTCGATAAGCGTCAGTGGTTCGCCTGGGGACAGGCCGTTCTCCACGCAGCTCCGGGAAGCGGTCGCGCAACGCGCGCATCACCTGCGAAAAGGTGCATCCTCGATAGCACTTGAGCACCCCCTTCTCCGAAAGGCCAAGGGACTGTTTTTGCCGATCATCGTGTGCCGGGCAGAAAGCTACGTGCCATCCGCCCACATGCTTGTATCCGTCAAGCTGTTTGAAAACCGGGAGAAGTGTCGAGATGTCAACCAGTTCGTCAGATGCCACCTACTTTCTCCGGCGTGGGTTGTCGGGCTTGCCGCCACACAATGGGCAACCGCTATACCTTCCGCGACTGTCGGGACTCAGATGGTCCTCTTTCAGTAGCCTGGTTCCGCCCACCGGACAACGATGCTTCCATGTGGGCTCATAGAACCCCTCTTTGTCTCGTAGCTTCCCAAGGTAGACCCACTCTGGCTCGCGCTCAGGGAATCGTTGCTGTGAACTGTGGGTGATATGCCGCATTAATCATCTCACTTGCCTTTCTATGGCGAAAAGGGTTGTGATCTGATTTTGAGGGCTATTCCCACAAGTGGCAACTCTTTATTGACGCGCCCCGTATTGAGTGAGGACATCCATGGTTGTTAGCCCCAACTTCATCACAGTAAGGGGATCGTATGAGTAGTCGTTCGGGTCGCTCGCAGGCCAATACCTGTCCCGCCGCTCTCCACACTCCTGGCATGTACCACCAACCATCGGGTGCCCGTCCACTTCATCTATCCGCCATCGATGCTTGCAGTGCTGCATAACGGTGCTTCCTCTGATACTCTGTATTGGCCGCGCGGCAGGCCCCACACCGGCAGCCATAAATATACATCGTCCGGATGCCGTGCCTGCGCTCCGTTATTGTGGCAAACAATCTCCCATCCCTGAGCCGCTTCTCCCACTCGGCTACCTCCTCCGGACTCATGGTCGGGATTCCAACCTCACCACTGCTTCTTTCACCCTGCTGTGCCATCATCGCTTCTCCTTCATCTCGACAACGTTAGTGGGGGAAAAGGTGGGGTCCCCTATTGCGCTGAATGTTGACTCATCTATCAGTCGAAGTGTCTGCCTCCGCATGTATTCCTGGCCGTCACGAAATCCGCGTTCGTACTCGTGGGCAAGGGACTGGCGCAGGTGGTCGATCATGTCGAGCAGTGCCATGACATCAGGCATCGACAGCCTCCTGTTCCCCGGCGGCCACGCTCGCCCCGTTTACAAGCAGGCGCAGGGCCGCGCTCACGTCCCGCTGCCCGCTCTCATCGATAAACTGCTGGATAACTGCGCCCGTGGCCCGCTCCGCCTTCAGGAAACGCGCCACGTCATCTTGCGATACGCCCGCGTCCCGGCACAGGGCGCTGTATTCTGACCACCACGGCGGCGGTCCGGACTTCTGCGCCGGTTGGGGAGCAGGAGCGGCGGGCTTATCGGGGGCCAACGCCCCCTCGTTGAGCCAGGCGATGATTCGCTGCCCAACCTCCGGGCCGGGCTTCTTGATCACGGCGTCCTGCAGGTCGGCAAACCGGCTCTTCGTCACGATCATCTGGTGGTCATGATCCATGTCGGCCACCACGGAGAACTCGTACTCCAAACCGTCTCGCTGGATGGGCTGCATCCCTATCTTCCGGGGCGTGCTCTTGCCCTGGGCATCCTTCTCGATGACGTACTCGACCTTGCTCCGCATGGTCACGATGACATGCATCCTGGCCGCAAGGATGGCGTCTACCAACTGGTTGTGGAGCGGTGTCGCCTTGCGCCACACCCCGAAATCGTTGCCCCGGTTGCGCGCCTTCTCGGCGTCCACAAACTCGAGGATGCCATCCTTCCCCGCCCACGCATGGGACAGGGAATCGATGATGAGCACGTCGTAGCCCGCCTGCTCCGCCGCCCGGATCGCCTCGATGTACCGCTCGGGCGCAAAACTGGTGAGCTCCAGCACGTCGAAGTCGGCCACGTCAGAGTAGAGAGACGCGCTGCCTTGCTCGGTATCAATGAGGGCGATCTTCTCCCCCAACCCCTTCGCAATTTGAAGGGCCGTCATCGTCTTGCCTGACCCTGATGGGCCAATGAGGGCCAGCCGTAGTTTGACCCGTGTCCGAGTTGCCTTCTTGAATTCAACCATCTGAGCTCTGAAACCTCCTTAGCGAACGAAATCTTAGCTTAGCCCACAACGGTGGGCAAGAGAATAGCCGCCACTACCGCTAAAACGAGGGCAGCCACCACATCCCAATAGCTGTTGAACATTCAGGCTACCTCCCTGTCCACGTAGGTCACCGGCCGGGACTCGATCATCCTGCGCGCAGCCTCGTCCGAAGCCCCTTCCGGTACCCCGTGTTTATCGATCTCCACAACCAGCGCCCTGGCCCACTCCGGCGACAGGATCGCTGCCCGCACGCCAATGGCAAACATCGCCGCGCTTGCGCCCTCCAGGATGTTCTCCGTGCTATGGTCCTCCTGCTTATCCCACTGTTCGGCCACCCGCCAGAGCAACTCCGCAAGAACCTTGCCAGCAACCTCTTCAAAGGCCCGTTCTGAACTCCGGTTAAGACTGTACGGCACCGCTTTCCTCCCCACGGATTCGATGGACGTTCACCCCTGGAGTACCCCGCTCCTCGACGGTGTATGCCCCCTCGATGAGTTCCTTTACCCTCCCGCCCTTGCGCCTCGCCGCAGCCAGGAGCTTCTGGGTATTGACCTTGTAACTTGGCCTGGTGGGAGGGATCTCTTCGACATACTGCTCCCACTCGCCCGGAGCCAATAGTGCGCTCACTTGCAATAGCTTCGCAAGATCCCAGCGATAGCTCTTATATGGATCTTTGCGGGAGATAACGAAGTGCTCAGTCACGGTTTCCCCTTCCCCCTCCGCCGCAAGCCTCCGCAACAACTCCGCCATCGCCCGCCCGGCCGCTTCCGAATAGACGGCCGCATCCTCGGACCACATCGAGTAAAGGGCGGCTACCTCGTCCGTTGACAGCTCGGGGATTGCAGCCGTAAGCCGGGCTACTCGCGTTGCGATGTCCGGCGTGCTAGAATGCTCGGTGTTGGGCATTGGGTTCTCCCCTGTCCGACTGTGTGACTCTGGAAGCCCCCGTCCCCCGGGGGCTTCCGCTTTCTCCCCTGAATTCAAAAGCAGATAGCCACGTACCTCCAATCCCTTGATGTCACTGGCCTTGCGCGGGATTTCGGCTAAGCCCACGGAAAGCCAGCTATGCTGATCTTTCTACACCTTGCAAAGCCCTATTGCAAGTAGGGAATTTCCTCACACGCCCGTACTCTGCAATACCTTGAGGCTTGACGGGCGCGTATGTCACATTTACCTTAGCCCGTGTAGCGCCAATGAGGGGATTTGATTTGCTAAGCCCCCGCCGAAAGGATCAGCACATGCCAAAGAGAATTGCTCTCGTGGCCAGCTCGCCCGAATTCAAGAAGCACCTGGGCCGCCGGATCTACGACGCCAGGAAGGCAGCGGGTATGACCCAGGCCGAGTTGGCAAAGCAATTAGGCGTCTCCACCTCATGGGTGACCAACATCGAGCAGGGCGAGTACGGTGTGGACCTCCAAACCATCGCCCGCATCGCCTCCATACTCGACTACCCCATCGAGTGGTTCCTCAGCGAGAACGGGACTCCGCCTAACCCCTTCAGAATTCCGCAAAGCCGAGCCGAATGGGAGGTCGCTTTCCCCAACGAGCCCGCCCGGGCAAACGCCCACTGGAGCATCGACCAGGTATTCCGGAACCAGAACCCTCAGTTGAAGTAGATCGGGTAGATGGCCTCGACGGCACGCTTCTCGCTCGCCACCAGCACGGTCTGACACGGACGGCTCATCGTACCGGTCTTCTTGGTAAACCAGAGCGAGCCGCCGTCGATGGTGCCGTTTTGCACAACCGTCACACCGTTGACCTCCAACACATGGAACGAGTGCCGATGAGCAGTAAGCAACACGTCGGGTATCCCAGGGAACACCCGGCCCAGCACCCACCGTGGCAGCAGCTTCTCGATGTGGGGCAGCAACGGCCCGTCCCAGGCATCACCATGCATCGCCGCGAACTGATGCCCCATGATGGGGAACATCGAAAGCCAGCTCTCCTCGATCTGCCACTCGATGTTCGGCTGGTTGGCACACTTGTCGATGGCCCAATAGGCACAGAGAGAATCAAAATTGTCCTCCGGGTCTGCGAACTCGTTTGGCCCGTTCGGCCTGCCGTGATTCCCCGGCACCGAATGGACAACAACCCGTGACACATAGGAAGCCACGTCCGTAACCACGTCGGCAATGGCCCCGGCCGTTACATATGCCTGCCGGGTGATACGGTGCGTGTTCCCCGTCCGGTCAAGGCCCGCCACCTGCTGCCCTCTGTAAATCCAACAGTTCCGGTGGACAATGCCATTCGCAATATAGTTGTGGTCCACATCAACCGTAATGTTGTAGACCGGCTGCGCTATCGGATTGGCCTCGATACTGACCACCCTGAAATACCGGCAGCCGGGTGGCGGCGTGGCAACCATCGGCACGCGCCCTGCCCCCATGGACCTTGTCCTTCGCTTGTAATCACGAATACGCCGCCGTCCTGCTCCATTCGCCTCACCATGATCAGGCAATCGATCAAGCCCTACTACTACATCGCCGGGCACAAGGTCTCCCGCTTCCACCCACTCGTGCGAGTACCCGGTCGCGGGACGCCCCTTCCCAGTGGAACTGCGCTTCACCCGTCGCGTCAGGACAGCATGATTACTTGTGAGGTAAAAATCCCGCTCTAATGTATGTACCTTCAAAACCGGCTTGATGCCAGTCTGGGCGGCATCAAGGACAGTACGCAGGTGAAGGCCGGAATCGGACTGTGCCCATACCCTCTGCCCAATCTTAACGTCCTCAATTGGTACCGGCCCATGCTCGGTAAGGATAGGAGTACCGGCAGGCACACACCCTTCGACCATATCCCCGGCGAACACAACGTGCGCCTCGTTGACTGCATACCCGGCGTTCCGGAAATGGGTGACAATGGCACGGGTGGCCTCGAGGATGCGGGGAATACGCTCTTGCTCCATTACCCGGATGCCGACGCCCTGCTCTAACTTCCCCATCTGCCAGTCACTGCACAGGAGCACGACCACCCGCTCGCGTTTCCCCTCTTCAGGCTTCGGAGGCTCCAGCCTCGGGTAAACCAGGTGCGGGTTCTCTCGCACAAGCTCCGACATCTCGTACCGGAGGTAGTCCCGTAGCCCGGCCAGGGCCGATACCTTCCGCAACGCACTGTTCTTCTGACCGAACGCCCGCCGGGCAAGTTCCAGGTGGTTCGCCTCGGGCAGAAGCGACCCCTCTTCTTGCAAGATCTCCTCAGTGGTCCACGTGTCCGTGGAGCCTTTGCACGCTGGCGAACAGAAGAAGTGGTTCGTATTTACCGGGACAAAGCGGTTGATACAGTGCTTGTTGCGGCAACGCCGCGTGAACGCCGGGGGCAACCCGACAACGCCCTCTTCACCGGGCTGCGGGTCATACCAGATCGCCCGCCTCGCCATGTGTTTCTGGATCGCATCCTTCGTCCGATGGTACCCGTTTGCCTCCAGCACCGCCTGTGCTGCGGCCGGGCCTCCGCCCGGGTAGACCCTCTCCGCCTCCGCCCATATCGCTGACGGTATCTTCTCGGCCATGGCCTCCCTTCTCCGCTCTGCTGGGCCGCTTCTGGTAGCGGCGGCGCGCCCACTGCTCAGGGCTCCTCGTCAACCCCGCTGTGCCTGGATTTGCCGGATACGCTCAACACAGAGCAGATACCCGATGGCGTCCACCCTGTTGTCACGCTTGGCCCGCCACGCTTCACGCACGAGCTTCAAGCCCGCCATGCACAACCCGACCTGTACCGGGCTCACGTCGATGCCAAGGATGCCGCTCCACACTTTCCCGATGAGACGGAAATCCTCTTCGGCATCCCCGTACTGGACATTGCGGTCACCCGAAACCAGCCTGCGAGCCTCCTCCTCGATCTCCTCGTGATAGAGCGCCGGGGACGCCGGGTCGCTCATCGCGTCATACACGGGCTTATCGATCGCATTCGCGATTGCCACCTCTAAACTCGCCCCGGAGGACGATTGCCACCCCGGGAGGACCACAAGCCCATCCACCCCAAGGATCTCTGAGATGTCCCACCGCATATAGACAGACTTGGGCTTCCCCTGGTCGCCACCGAAGGACTCTGCCGGGTTGACGATTGTGTGCCCGGCGCTTCGCCACCGGGCCGCAGCCTCGTGGAACGCCGGGTAGTTATAGTCCTCGATGCCCGTCATCGGGCCAGCAAGGTATAGCCTCATTGGGTTCTCCCCGGGATGTGTGACTCAGGCTTCGGCTGGGGTGAGGAACTCCCGCACAAGCCGGTAGACGGTCGTGCCCGCCGCGAACAGCAACGCAGCCCCAAGCGTGTCAAGCCCCGGGGTCGGGTCAGTCTCCCATGCCCCGGCCGCCGCGAACGCCGCCGCAGTATCGCGGATCGCTTTCACGATGATGTACGTCAACCCTTCGGCGTTCAGGATCTTGTCCAAAAAGAAACTCACTTTACCTTTCCTCCTGTCTTCGCACGGAAGACGATGCCAGGCGCATCAACCTCGATCTCGTGTTTGTGATCGGAATCTGCTGAACCTCCTGCCGGGTGCTCATTGATATGCTTGTTCAGCAACGCTTGCGTTTGCCCAAGGCCAATCGAAAACCGAAGGTCGTTTGCCTCATAGCTCTCGTAGAACGGGAGAGCTTCCTCAACCGTCTTGAACTCTTCGCCATTTGGATGCCCGGCCAGTACGGATGCCATCAAAAGCATCAGCCGCCGTTCCTTTTCATTCATTTCGTTCTTGCCCTCCGCCATGTATGACTGCCAGAACAATGGCCCCGGGTCAGACTTCCCGGATTGCCTGCCCTGGGCGGTATCCTCGTGGCCCACTTCCCCGGGCCACCCACGATTGTCCCCGTCGACAAACGGAATCCGCCCAAGATGGAACCCATACCTGCTCGATAATTCCTCCGCCAGCTCGTGGCATATCTCGATGTCCCGGGGGTCATAGGGCGTATCGTTTGTGCCCTGGCCCACTTCAATGCTAATCGCCCGGAAATCATGGGTGCCCGCTGAGAAACGCGGGACATACTCTTCGGGCAACACCCTGCACACTCGCCCACCGCCCACGATGTAATGCGCCAACCCGCCATACCACGGGTTGCCCGCCGAATCACGCACCACGTTGTTTGGGCTCTTGAACCAGTTGAGGGCGGAATAGTATTCCTGTAGACCGGTACGATTGGGAATGCCGCTGCGTGTGGCATGCCAGATGATACCAACCGTATCGATACGCCCCACCTGCCACTTCCACTGGTGAGGCCGCACATCGTTCCAAATGTCGTCGTCAATCCTCACGTAGCCAGCCCTTCAAGCAAGATCACAATGACCATGCACAGGTGGCTCCCAATCGCCAGCATCACGATGTCCCGGTCAGTTAGCTTCCTGAGCACCATCCCTCTCCTGCTGCCCGCTACGGGCCAGCAACCCGTGAATCGCCTGCTCCAGCTTGCGCGTATACGCCTCCACCACCTTCCGCTGGCGGCGCTCTAACATGAGCTGGGCGTAAGTCGTCTTATCCGCCGTCCGCCCTCTTGCGCGGCTTGAACTTCTGCCCGGACGCTTTCGCGTAGCACTCATTGCAGTTACCCCCAGCAGTCCAATTCTTCCGGCACGTCAAACACACCCCCCGCGACTGAAAGGTGCTGTTGCAACGAACCTGTGCCTTCTCGTTTTTGAACTTGGGGAAGGCTTCCCACCCGTGGTGATCGTCGAGCGGCCTGCTGCACAGGGGGCAAACCCCTGTCGGCCCCGGAGGTTCCTGCACTGCCATCTATCCCAGGCTCCTCAAAAGGTGATACCGCACGCCCAGGAGATGGACGATCAGAAAGGCCACCCCAATAGCGGCGTGCGCGTGGACCAATGCCAGGAAAAGTTGCTCCAATCGCCATGCACGAGTCCCCGGCTCTCGCTCTCCCAACAGGATAGCCCTCATTATCACAGTTTAGCGCACAACGGACAACCTACAGGTTCCCGAGGATGAACCCCGCGATGCTTCCCCCACCACCTGCCAGGAATCCCACCACCCAGTTCGCCCCGGAGAGGAACCCGGACGCCTTCGACTGAGCCTTCTCGATGATTGCCATCCGCTCATCCATCTTGTTCTGCCGGGCCTTGATGTCCTCCAGGTTCTTCTCGAAGGGATCGAGTTTTACGTAGTTGGCTACGAGAAGGTCACGATCATCGAACCTCCCCAGGTCATCTGTGCTCATGTGGCTGGCCTCTTGACAGCAGTGATAGGATAGCAACCGGCATGTTGGCTATGCTGCTTAAAATGATACTCGG
>JACCDR010163530.1_pt1 | contig 10902 bp, 10 predicted proteins | sample 7446431 | NCBI WGS metagenome assembly JACCDR01 (sample SAMN15323443, study PRJNA562643) | freshwater metagenome | isolation source: river surface water | place: USA:Blue River Watershed | collected 2017-08-17 | reverse complement strand
TTATTATTTTTTTTTTTTTTTTCTTTTTTTTTTTTTCGTAAAGTAAGTTTTTTTTTTTCTCTTTTTTTATTTTTGACGACGTTAGTTTTATGGCTTAGTTTTAATTCTTTTTTTTTTGGTCCAAGTTTGATAACTTGTTGGGCTTGGTTTGAAAGTTATACAATTTGCTTTGGGGTCGATTCTCTTTCGCTTTTTTTTGTGTTATTGACAACTTTTATCTTTTTTTTATGTATTTTAGCGAGTTTTCAATCGATAAAAAAAAATCTTCATCAATATTTATTTTTAATGTTTTTAATGGAATTTCTTTTGCTGGGCACGTTTACTGTTTTAGACTTTTTTGTTTTTTATATATTGTTTGAATCTATTTTACTTCCGATGTTTTTATTAATTGGTTTTTGGGGTTCAAATGTACGTCGGATGAAAGCTGCGTATTATTTATTTTTATATACTTTATTTGGTTCTTTATTTTTGTTATTAAGTTTATTTCTGATTGGTTTTCAAGTTGGAACATTTAATTGGTATTTTTTATTGTTTCATGAAATTTCTAGCGCTCGTGAATTGATTTTGTGGCCTGGTATTTTTTTAGCCTTTGCAATTAAAGTTCCGATGTATCCGTTTCATATTTGGTTACCGGAAGCTCACGTTGAAGCACCTACAGGTGGTTCAATTGTTCTTGCAAGTATTTTATTAAAACTTGGTATTTATGGTTTTTTACGGTTTTTATTACCAATTTTTCCTTTTGGAACGACCTATTATGCATCTGTAGTCGTTATTTTTGCTCTTATTGGCGCTTTTTATTCTTCCTTTGTTGCATTAAGACAAATCGATTTAAAACGTATTATTGCGTATTCGTCGGTTGCTCACATGAATTTTGGAGTTGTTGGTCTTTTTTCGTTAACTTTAGATGGTTTTTTAGGGTCTTATTATTTAATGCTTGGTCATGGATTAGTTTCAGGAGCATTATTTTATTTAGTTGGGGTTTTGTATGATAGATATAAAACACGTATTGCTTTTTATTATGGAGGTTTAGCTCTCCGTATGCCTTTATTTGCCGCATTTTTATTTTTTTTTACTATATCAAATATTGCCTTTCCTGGTACTATTAACTTTATTTCTGAATTCTTAATTTTTTTAGGTGTTGGGGTTTCAAATGTTGCTAGTTTAGTTTTTCTTTTAGCTTCGATTTTTGGAACAACTTTATTTACTTTTTGGTTGTACAATCGGGTTGCTTTTGGTACACTGCGGTCGTTTGCGATTTCTTCGCAGTTGTCGCTTTTATATTTTGATTTAACACGTCTGGAGTGCTTTATTTTAGGATTTTTTGCTATCTTAACTTTATTAGGCGGGTTGTATCCAAACCCAGTTTTAGTCGTATTAGAATCAAGTTTATTTATTTATTTTAGTTAATAATTTTTTCCATGTTATTTTCACCATTAGAACAATTTGCGGTAGTTTCCATTTTTCAATTTCCAGCTTCTTTATTTAGTTTTTATTTATTAACGAATTATTCTTGGATGTTGTTAATAGTCCTTGGATTTTGGGGTTTTTTAAGTTTATTTTTACTCCATCCAAAAAAACCGATTTTTTTAAATACTCTTTATTTTTTGATTGCACAATATTTTGCTTTTTGTGTTACATTTGTAAAAGAAAATTTTAGTAAAAAAGCATACTTTTTTTTTCCTTATTTACTAGTTCTTTTTACTTTTGTTGTAACGGCAAACGTTTTTAGTTTAGTGCCTTATAGTTTTGCAATTACAAGTCATATTGCTATTACTTTATTTTTATCTTTTTTAACGTTTTTTACCTGTGTTGTTGTTTGTTTTTATCGTCATGGTTTAGACTTTTTTAGTCTTTTTTTACCTAGTGGGTCCCCTGTTCCGTTAATTCCATTACTTGTTGTTTTAGAACTTTTATCTTTTATTGCTCGGTTGTTTAGTTTAGCAATTCGGTTATTTGCAAATATTATGTCGGGTCATACTTTATTAAATATTTTAGCAGGCTTTGGGTGGATTTTAGCAACAAAATTAAGTTTAATTTTTGTGTTTCCTGTCTTAATTGTTTTTTTAGTTTCATTTTTAGAAATTGGTATTTCGATTTTACAAGCTTATGTTTTTTGTGTTTTATCGTCGATTTATTTGTATGAAGCTTTATTTTTACATTAAACAAATTTTTAATGATTATTTTCTTGTTATTAGTCTTTTATGGTCTCTAATTTTGTTATGTTGTCATTTTATACTTCATTGGTTTCATTTTTACTGTTTTGGGTTTCGCTCTTATAATATAGATGAGGATTTAAAAAATTCTCGTTTGGAATTTTATTATCCATGGATAATAGCTTTTATTAGTTTAGCGGTTATATTAATTTTCTTTAGTTTAGAGTCATTGATTGCGTTAGATGCATATTATTTTAGAGAATTCTAAAATCCGTATAATTTTTGTTTCAGCCAAAAATATGTTATTAAAACATTACTTATTATTATCAGAAATTTTTAATACAGCGAGTTACGCCTTATTTGGAAAAGATGTTATTTTAGCTTTTTATTATTTAGTGTTTATTTTTTGTTTAGTTTGTGTTATTCTTCTCTTATCTTATTTTTTATCTCCCCAATTTAGGTTTTCGACCGAGAAACAAAGTAGCTATGAGTGCGGATTTGAGCCATTTGGTGATGCGCGTATGGCATTTGATATTCATTTTTATATTATTGGAATTTTATTTCTTTTATTCGATTTAGAAATTGTTTTTATTTTTCCTTGGTTATTTTCATTTACGGAATATAGTGATTTAATGTCGACGAACGTAAATACGATGGTTTTATTTTTAGGATTACTTGGATTTGGATTTGTGTATGAGTGGGTTAATAATGCCTTAATTTGGGTTCCAGTTCGTTTTGAAGATTAGATAGTTTTATGCCTCAATTAGACTTATATTCGTTTTGTACTTTAATTAGTTGGTTTTCGATTTTTTTTATTATTTTTATTTTGGGTGGTTATTTAGTTTTTTTTGGTTTAAGTAGTCGTTTATTATTAGGTCGTTTGTATTTTTCTGTTGCTGATTTATTTCAATATATTGGTGGTGTTGGTTATGTGCAAGGGTTGTCTTTTTTTTTATTAAGTCGTGAATTTATATTATATCGATTTACAGGTTTTGTGTCACAGCAGATGTAAGTTTATCTTTTTTTAGGGCACATAGCTCAGTTGGTAGAGCAATAGGCTTTTAACCTATTGGTCTTGGGTTCGATTCCCAATGTGCTCATTTTTGCTTTTAATTGGACTTGAACCAATAAATTGGGATACCAATAACTGATTTTGAGTCAGCCGCGTCTACCATTCCGCCATAAAAGCTTAATAGGGATGTTTTTAAAATACAAAATTGTAAAAACTTTTGAGTCTTTGCCAGTTGATTTACGTTTACATTATTTTTGGTCAACGGCAGAATCGTTATTTTTTAAGTCGGTACTTGCAGTTGCACCTTCTGTGATTTCTAATTTCTATAAACAATGTTTTGTTATTTCACATAAAAGTTTGTCTGTTTCGTCTATTATTTACGATATTATTCATCCTTATTTGAATTATTTTCTATTTTGGTTTTTTTCTTCGGCTAGTCGGTGGTTTAGATATATTCATGGCGAAACACGGTGGAGTTTTGAAAAAACTTTAGGCATGGCATGGTCAATTAAAGATTTTTTGGCAGATACTTTACGCAACCGGCGAACATTTTTAATGCATTTTGGGCAACGCCGTGTTTGTACGCGGGCTTCTGTTTGGTCTTTACCGGGTTTTTTTGCTCAATTACAATATGATTCTGAACCTTATAGTGCTGTTCCTTCGAATTCATTTTGTTTTACGTACAAACATTTGCATAAAAGTAATTCCTATCCTGCTGGATTATTATTGAATCATCCAAATTTTCATTTATTTATTCATATAATGTCAAACCCGTATTTTTGGTTAATTATGCAACAGACGATGCATAGCCAATATCGTTATTAAAGCTTGTTCGAGGGTCTACTAGATATTCTTTAAAGCGGAGCGGTGACCGAGTGGTCTAAGGTGGTAGACTGTAAATCTATTGGTTTTTGCCAACACAGGTTCAAATCCTGTCCTCTCCAATTTTTTCTTTTTTTTATTTTTAATTATGTTTCAAAACTCTATTTTAATTAAAACAAACGAGTTTGGCGATTTTGAGGATTTTAGTTTGCCTTGTTTTGCTACAAACGAGTTTTATACGATCGTTAACTTAGTTTCTGATTTGCAAACACCTTATACTTTTGATGACGTGGAAAGTCCAAAAATGCAAAGCGTTATTCGTTATCTTCAGTATACGGTTTTTTCTGGGCAGTGTGAAGATAAGTATAACGGTCTTAATTTGGTTTGCACATTTATGCTTCAACCAAAACTAGTAATAATACCTTTTATGTCTTCTCAGCTAGGGTATTTTGCCGATCGTGTAGTGAATGAGGAGATTCAGCTGAACCGCGATAATGTTAATGGTTGCTTATTTTATGCATTAGTTTTTTGGCTTTATTGGTTTACCCCCGTTTTTTGCGAATTGTCGTCGTTAATTTTGCGTCTTGAAAATCGCTATCTTTTTGTGGTTGCTCCGTTGAGTTCGATGTTTGCAGCTCGGGTGGGAGAGAATGCTTCAGTTTTGAAGCGTAGTTTTATGTTACGGTATGCACATAGTTGGCGGATTTTAAATCGTTTTTCATTAAGTGGTAGCATCATTAATTTATCACCAAAATTGTTAAGGGCTGGTCAATCACGTTATTTTTTTCGGTTTTTAAGTTTAAAAACTACAAGCAGTTCGCGTTTTAGGTTTTTGTATTTTACGAAGTTTAGGAAACTTTTACGTAAGTCGTTTTGGTTTCGGAGTTCTAGGTTTAGATATTCTCTCGCGGTGCGTGCGAAAATTCGGTATTTACGCCGTTTTTTTCCTCGTCAGATCTTACGTCAATTTCGGTTTGTGCGTAAATTTCGGGCGCGTTTTACGGTTAGAGCTTTGCACACTAATTTATTTTTTACAATCCGTCAGGGAAATAATTATTTTTTAGCAAGTACTGGAATGTTTGATGATTTAAAGCGAGGAACAAAACGGAAACGTACTCTAATGGCCGGGTGGTTTTTAGCAGATCGTTTGTTCTCAAATGTTAGTGATCTTTTAAAAATAAAATCTATTTTTAGAATCGATATTTATGGCCGGACGTCAGGTCGTCGAGGTATTTGGTTTAGTTGGCGAACTAAGCAATGGCGAATTTTTCAAGTGTATTCCCGTACTCCAATTGCATTTAACGGTACTCGGGCTCGCCGTAAACGTCGTTTATAGTCGTTTTTAGTTAAAGGAAAAATGGCCGAGTGGTTGAAGGCATTGGCTTGCTAAGCCAACCTACTAGTTGGTGAGACTTGGTAGCATGGGTTCGAATCCCATTTTTTCCGATTTGATAAAATATTTTTAATTTTTTTGTAATGCCTACGCTTAACCAACGTTTTAAACAATCACGTACTTTTTTTTTTTTTAAAACACATCGTCGGCGAGTACGTGGGACTCAAGCGCTTTTGTATTGTCCACAGCGCCGAGGGACTTGTATTAAAGCGGAGATTGTAAGTCCAAAAAAGCCAAATTCGGCTGAGAGAAAAGTAGCTAAATTATTATTAACTACAAAGTTTGTTATTCGAGCAGCAATTCCTGGTGAAGGCCATAATGTTCAACAATTTTCATCTGTTTTGGTACGTGGTGGTCGTGTTCGCGATATTCCAGGCATTCGTTATAAAATTATTCGGGGTGTCGGTGATGTTAGCGCTGTTGCGCAACGTGCGCGCGGTCGTTCAAAATATGGAACAAAACAATGGAAAAAAAAAAACACATAATTTCGTTACTACATTTATTTTTAGAAAATGTTTTTGAATTGTATAATACTAGAACAGATTTGTTTGTTAATAGATTATTTATTAAACGTGTTGTTGCAGTTCGTTTTTTAAGTATTAATGTTATTGCAGTTATGTTTTTATGGTCTGTTGTTAATTTTTTTGGCCAGACTACGAGTAATTTGGTATTTAATCAATTTTATTCGCGAAAATTGGGCTTGGCGTTGCAAAAATTATGGTTATGTTTTATTAGTTTTTGTGGAGATCGTTGTTTAATTGGAACTCGTCGAATAGCTTTACGTGGTTTATTTGTTAAACAACGTTATGTTACACGGTATAATTATAAAAGTTATACTCAATATCTTTGGCGTAGAACTCAACGGCGAGCGCGTTTATTTTTAATGCGGCGTCAATCTCGGTTTTTTGTTCGCCGCTATAAAAAGTTTCGTCGTTTGCGTTACTCGTTATCGTACCATTTAGGAGCTAGAGTAAAGCGCGGTATTTTGTCATTTCGTTTTAGGCGTTCCGGGCAATATACGCGTTTGTTTGTACGTGGGTTTTTGTTTTGGCGTTCTTTGATTTTAAATAAAGCCCGTTGGAAATTAAAAAATAGTACAATTGATTATTGGAAGAATTCTGCTCGTTTCTCTTTAATGCGTTATGGTCATAGGAATGTTCGAGCATACAAATTGCAAGCGTCATTAATTTCGCAGCCACGTCGTAAATTTCGGTTTTTGCGTAGTAAAAGAACGAATCGCTTGGGTTTTTATAATCAATTGCTCAGGAGACCTATAAAAAACAATTTTTATAAAAGATCCACAAGGTTAACATTATTAGGTGGGATCCAAAAATATCGTCAATTTAGGTTAAAAGCATTTTTAAAAACCAGCGTTTCGACAAAATGTCGGTTATTTTCGATAATGAAATTTCGTCATGTTAGGCATTATGTTCGAGCTGAGAAAAACAAGCTTATTCGTTTTAAACGTCAACGTTTACGGCGTCGACGGTGGCCGCGACCGATGTGGAGGTTTTATCGGCGCCGTCGGAAATTAATACGTTTAAAAATGGCGACATTTATCATTAAGCGTCGTCGTTTACACCGGCGACGTATTCTGATGTTACGAAAGACTCGTTTTTTTCGACGTATTAAACGGCGTTTAAAGCGTCGAAAAAAACGTCGAATTCGCTATTTTGGTCGTTGGGCAAGGCGCTATTTGAGCGCTCGACGTCGGAAATTTCGTAGTTTTGTGCGTAAAAGAAAAAAGAGTTTAATAAAAAAAGCAAATAATGTTCTTAAAACGCGTTCTATTGCGTCGGATATTTTGTTTAAACTACGCTCGTCTCCTTTATTATTTTTAATACAAACAACTCCAAGTACTATTCCTCTTTCAAATCTTTTAAAATTTCAAGGATCGTGGTTAAAAAATCGTATTACGGGAACTTCTTTAAGTCGATTTAATCGTCTTTTAAACAGACGATATTTAAAATGGGTTGAAGATTCTATTCCTCGTACTGCAAATTTAGTCGGGTTTGCTCGTTATCGTCGATTTTGTACATCGGGTCGATTGCGCGGTTGGATGAAAATATTATTTGTAAAAGGAAAACGTCTTTACTATTATCGTGAGTTAAAACAACCATTTGCCCAATTGTTTATAAAACGAAATTTGTTTTCGACGTTAAAGTATCGTACTGTTACTTTTAATGGTAGTACTATTGCTTCAACGTTAGTCGCACAATTAACAAAAAAACGGTATTTGCGACGAACCCGTTTTGCATTTTTTAGGCGGCGTTATCAACAAAAACGCGGTTATTTGTACAATTTTAAATTTCGAGCGCGTTTTCGTCGTCGACGCTCAAATTTTAGAATTAATTGGTACAAAGCAAGGTCTCGACGTCTATTTTGGGGAAAACAAAAACAACGCAGATTGCGTGTGATGGTGCGAAATCGTTTTTCTTTTTATCGCTATTGGTTTTCTCGCCGGCGTGGTATTTTATTATTATTGCGCCGGCAAGTGTTATTACGTCATACAATATTTCGTCAAAGGTATAGAACGTTAAATTTTTTTCGTCGTTTCTCGAATTGGCGTTTTGCTATAAAACGGTTACGTACAATCCGTAAAATTCGGTCACGTCGGGTAATCGAACGTTATTTAAGTTACCGAAATCGGCGTCTTTTTTTATTCCGTGTTCGTTTTTTACAACGTCAAAATCATCTTCCATTAGTCCGTATTCGTCAAAATTTAGTATTTCGGACAGCTTTTCGTCAGTTTTTAATAAATATTACTAGACGACGCAAAACCCGTTGGTTTCTTTTTTTACTTCGACGTCGTTTTTTAATTCGGTTTAAAACAACATTAAAACGTTATTTAGCTGGTGTTGGCCAACGTAAAAATCGTCAATTCATTGGAAACCCCGAGCCGGCGGTTCGATCTGTTCACCAATTAACAAAAACTTTTACAAAAAATCGTATTATTTCTAATCTGCTTCCGGTTTCTGATGCTGCCATACCGACAAATACTGGCGTTAGGAAAATCCGGTCTCCTTTATGGCCTGTTAGTCGGTATTTTATGCGACATGGTTTTAAAAGCTTAAATTCTCATTTTTTATTAACACGAAGATATCCTTCGGTTTATGATTTTGAAACGTTTAATTACTTGTTTGAATCCACTTTTTTTTATAAAAAGTTTATTCAAATGGGAAAGCGTTGGCGGAGCCAGATTCTAATTTTAAGTGTTTTACGTTATTTTCGCCCATATTCGTCATATCATTTAATCCGTTTTATTAAAAAATTTTTGGTTGAAGGCTTTCCGATTTTTTTTGAAATGTCATCCTTAAAGCAATCAAATAAAGAACAACCTTTTCCCGTTCCTATTAATTTAACTTTTTTTCAAAATTACATGTTAAAAGCGTTGGTAACAAGGTTTCGAGCGAAAAGGCATTCAGTTTGTTTTCAAGCGGCTTTGTTGTTAGAGTTATGGGCATGGCATGTTGATCCAACGGTTAGTATATTACATGAGTTTTTAATGAATCATTATGCATTAGGACTTGATTCGCGGTTTTTTGTTCATTATCGTTGGCGTGTTAATCGTTAAACGCTAACTGACAGGAATTAAATCGAAGCCTATAGTTCAAGGGGTAGAACGTTTCACTCATAATGAAATTGCTACAGGTTCGAGTCCTGTTAGGCTTTATGCGAAGAGCATATTATGTTAATTTTAAGTTTTTTTATATATGAGAGATTTGTTTTTTAAAACGACACATCCAAGACATCCGAGTAGGCTTCTTCGGTTTGTTTACTCGTTTCTACGCATACGCAATCAGGTTGTTTTTTTTGTTCGACCAAGGTCCAGGAATTCGGCTTTTTTGCGTCTTATTATTTTTCGAAAAATGTTTTCATGGTTTTATACCGATCGTTTTGTTCGTTTGAAACGATTTCGGCGATTAGTTCGTAATCGTACGACAAATTTTCGTTCTTTTTTAGATTTTTGTACAACATTAGAAACTTTGGTACCGGTTATTCTTTATAGGTTACATTTTGTTGAAAATATGGAAGATGGTTTTGCAGCAATTGCTGCGGGTTGCGTTTTTAAAAATGGGTTTAGGGTTCAACAATCTGTTGCAACATTGAATCTCGGTGATTTTATTGAAATTTTTTATGCCGACGTCTTAAAACTTCTAAGTATTATTCATTTAATTCGTTGTCTTCCAACTCTACGAATTCGTCTTACCTTAGAAGATTCTATTGTTAACACTGCAATGTTTTATTCGCAGTTTGTTCGATTTTATTCGATATTAGCCGTGTTTTCGCGTCAAAATCTTCATGGGTTACAAGCGGGGTTTCTGAATCAACGCGATCTTGAAAAAACTTTTTTTATTAATATTTTTCAATATTTTTCTTTGCCACTTAGCCGAATGCTTTTGGAGCGGCAGGAAAGTACAGTAGTTACTCCAGTATTAAAAAGTAACCAATTAACTAGGTTTTGGTGGGGTTTTGGTCCAAAACGTCTATTATTATCTTTTGCGGATAATGCGCTTTCCGAGGAAAATTACGATTTGTCCGATTTTCCTACAACGCCGCCTGAAGTGACGTTTATAAATTGGGATAGTGGAAAAAATTAACAATGGATTATTTATACTCTAGGCAAGCGCGTCGTTTTTTATTAACTACATTTTTTTTGAGTATTCGGCAATTGGGTGGGCCATTTTTTGATGTTTCGTTATCAGCACGTTTCATAAATAATACGTATTGGAAAACCCGTCGTCTGGCCGTGATTCCTTCGTTACCTTATAAAGCTAGTTTGTATAATATTTTTTCGTATTTGCAAGCAATTAGTAATGTTCACTGTAGCTTGGTAGTTCTTGGGTATGCGAATATTGATTCGGAAACGTTTTTTAGTAGTAAATTTTCTGAATTGTGGGGTAATTATTTTATTACCGGTATGGAAAGTCGATTTGCTAATTTTTTAAATTGGCATAAAATCGGGGTTCGGGATTATTTTGGACGTTCACCTAATCGCCGAAGGTTTCATACTCCATTATGGTGGGTTCATTATAAAGAGTTTGGTGCGGATGATTCATTATTTCAAGATGTTGGCGCGCTGGTAATTCACCAATACTATTTTCGAAAAGTCGTAGCTCAACCACGGATTTTTTTAAATAAAACAAAAGTTAGACGTGATTTTTTTGTTCCATTACCGCAAGTGGCTGAGCGTTTATATTTATTTTCTTTTATTTATATGTTTTTGCGTATTTTTTTATATCATCGTTCGATTCAATTAGCGTCACGTTTATTTTGGGATACTCGATTTTTAGTTCATGGAAATCGGAGTTCTGTAGATTTGCCGCATAATGTTTTTAAATTTGCATTTACGTTACATGGTCGCTTATATGATAAAATGCAATTGTGGGAGTATGCGAGCTTTTTGGAGTCTTTTGTTGCTGCACGACCATTGGCTACACAACTTGCTGCAGAAGAAGCAAAATATGATCCTAAAAATTAATGTCTACATATTTAAAAATAATGACAAAAAAAAAGATTTG
>JACCDR011882228.1_pt1 | contig 10903 bp, 12 predicted proteins | sample 7446431 | NCBI WGS metagenome assembly JACCDR01 (sample SAMN15323443, study PRJNA562643) | freshwater metagenome | isolation source: river surface water | place: USA:Blue River Watershed | collected 2017-08-17 | reverse complement strand
TGGGCCAAGATCGGCGTACGTGCGGCCATGCGACCTACCCAGGGCAATGAAAAGCCCGAGGGAGGTGCGCCGAACGTGTTTTCATGATAGCTGCGCGAGTTGCCGCCTTTGAGGCGAATGCCGCGAGAGTTGCCACTCACCAATTCGATGGCGCCTTTGCGGGCCAAGGCTTGTAAATGTTCTTCAGCGGCGTTGGCTGACTTGAAGCCAAGCTCTGCGGCAATTTCTGCGCGGGTAGGGGGCGAACCGGTGTTGGCAATGGCAGACTGGATGAGTTCCAGAATCTGTTGCTGACGGGCGGTGAGTTTGGGCATTTCAATCATGGGTTCGACTCCTGCACAATGTGTGTCTTGAGGGATGTAACTGTTTACGCATCCAGTAACTGTATTTTTAACCAGCTTTTTGAGTTTGGCAAGCTATGAATGCAAAAAAAACTAAAAAAATCGTTGTTTTAGCCACAGGCGGCACGATTGCAGGCACGGCAGCTAGCCCGTCAGACCATGTGGGCTATGCCGCTGCCCAGCTGCATGTGCAGGATTTGCTGAATGCCATCCCCAACTTGCAAGACGCGTTGCAGGGCGACGCCTTAGAAGCAGAGCAGGTCGCCAACCTCGACAGCAAAGACATGGACCACGCCACATGGCAAACACTGGCGCAGCGTTGCCAGCATTGGCTCAGTCAGCCTGATGTGGATGGGGTGGTGATCACCCACGGCACTGACACGCTTGAAGAGACAGCTTGGTTTTTGCAGCAAGTGCTAGGCACGACCAAGCCGGTGGTGATGACGTGCGCCATGCGCCCCGCAACGTCGCTTGAGGCCGATGGCCCGCAAAACTTGTTGGACGCCTTGGCCGTGGTGCGCGACCCGAAGGCGCAAGGGGTGTTGATGGCGTGTGCGGGCAGTATTCACGGGGCGCAGCATGTGCAAAAGATTCACCCCCATCGCTTAGATGCATTCAGCTCGGGCTCCTCAGGGCCGTTGGGGCAGGTTACGCAAGGGCTTGTGCATTGGGCCCCCGACGCCGCGCATCTGATAAACCCAAAAGCGCCTGCGCACCATTCGCTTGCATTGCAAAAGCCTGTGGCCGATTGGCCTTGGGTGGCGGTGTTGTTCAGTCATGCAGAGGCCGATGCACGCCAAGTGAAAGCCTTGATCGATGTGGGCGTCAAAGGCTTGGTGGTGGCGGGCACAGGCAATGGCACTGTGCATGCGGCTTGGGTGGATGCCTTGAAAGACGCGCAGTCACAAGGTGTGGTTGTGTGGTTGACCAGCCGCTGCACAGAGGGGCAGTTGCTTGGCCAGTCGTTTGACTTTCCCGTTGCCCCTGCCGACTTGAACGCCTTCAAGCTGCGAATTAGCTTGATGCTTGCGCTGATGAGTTCTTAACGCAAAGAAAAAAGCCGCTCAGCTGAGCGGCTTTTTTGATGAAGCGTTGTTGCAAGCCCGAGGCTTGAATCCGCTTTAAGCAGACAGCGCTTGGAAAGCGCGTTCTTTGATTTCTTCCACAGTGCCTGTGCCGCTGATGGCGCGGTACTTGGGTGCTGCTGCAGCGTCGGCCTTGGCCCAGCCAGAGTAGTAGTCCACCAAGGGGCGGGTTTGGGCGCTGTATACGTCCAGGCGCTTCTTGACGGTTTCTTCTTTGTCGTCGTCGCGTTGCACCAAGGGCTCGCCTGTCTCGTCGTCTTTGCCTTCAACCTTTGGAGGGTTGAACTTGACGTGGTACGTGCGGCCAGAAGCGGGGTGTGAGCGACGACCGCTCATGCGCTCGATGATGGCGTCAAAGGGCACGTCGATTTCGAGCACGTAGTCGAGCTTCACGCCAGCCGCCTTCATGGCGTCGGCTTGAGGAATGGTGCGAGGGAAACCGTCAAACAAGAAACCGTTGGCGCAATCGGCCTGAGCAATGCGCTCTTTGACCAAATTGATGATGAGGTCGTCGCTCACCAAACCACCCGCGTCCATCACTTTTTTGGCTTCCAAGCCCAGTGGGGTGCCGGCTTTCACCGCGGCGCGCAGCATGTCGCCTGTGGAGATCTGGGGAATGCCGTATTTTTGGCAAATGAAGGTGGCTTGTGTGCCTTTGCCAGCACCGGGAGCGCCCAACAAAATGAGTTTCATGGTTTGGTCCTAATGGTCGATTTTTAAAACAGAAATTAAAACGAGGATAGCACGCGCATGCCTTCTAAAGGCTTACGCAGCGCGGCTGAGCAGGGCGCGAACGCGTTCCAAATCCTCTGGTGTATCCACGCCGGGGCCGGGCGCGTGCTCGGTCACGTGCACCGCAATGCGGTGACCATGCCACATGGCACGCAATTGCTCGAGCGACTCGGTGATTTCGATGGGCGCTTGCGCCAGTTTGGGGAACTCGCGCAAAAAGCCCACGCGGTAGCCGTACAAGCCAATATGACGCAGCGGCGCAGGGTTGGGCAAAGTGGTCACACCATTTGCAAAGCCGTCGCGCCACCAAGCAATTGGTGCGCGGCTGAAGTACAGCGCGGTGTTGCGGGCATCGAGCACCACCTTCACCACATTGGGGTTGGCAAAGTCTTGCACGTTGTCAATCGCGTGGGCGAGGGTGCTCATGCTGCAGTCGCTGCGTGTTTGCAGCAGCTGGGCTGCAGCGTCAATGGAGGCGGGGTCAATCAGCGGCTCGTCGCCTTGCACGTTCACCACCACATCGCTGTCTTGCAGCTTCAGCAGGTCACAGGCTTCGGCCAAACGGTCGCTGCCAGAGGGGTGGTCGGTGCGGGTCAGCACCGCGTCAATGCCGTGGGCTTGGCAGGCGGTAACGATGCGTGCATCGTCAGCGGCCACCACCACGCGGGAGGCAGAAGACAGCTGGGCACGTTGCGCCACGCGCACCACCATGGGCAAGCCCGCAATATCGGCCAAGGGTTTGTCAGGCAAGCGGCTTGATGCCATGCGCGCTGGAATAAGAACGCAAAACGACATTTATGCGTCCAGCTCGGCGTCGGTCAGGGGGCGGGCTTCGTTTTCCAGCAACACTGGAATGCCATCGCGAATGGGGTAAGCCAAGCGAGCGCTGCGCGACACCAGCTCTTGTGTGTCGCGTTTCAATTCCAAGGGGCCTTTGGTCACGGGGCAGACCAAGAGTTCAAGCAGTTTGGTGTCCATGGGGTGATGATAACTTTGCGCTCTTGGCAGCCGCTAGATGTAAATCAATCGCGGTCAAAAGCTCTGCGGGTAAGGTGGTTTGTAGCGGCACAGCCCAAGCCTTGGGGTGATGTACCCAGAGCTTGACGGCGTCTTTCTCGGTGCACAGCACATCGCCGTGTGCGCTGTCGATGTGCAAGGTTTGCAAAGCGGCGTGGTCGGGCAGGGCTTGGGTGTGCACCACATTCAGGCCTTGCTCGCGCAGCATGGCAAAAAACACCTCAGGCTTGGCAATGCCGGCCAAGGCTTGCACAGGGCTGTCCCACCAGCTGCTCAAAGAGCGTCTAGAGCCATCGGCCTGCACCGCATAGTTAGCCAAACGCCGCTGCGCTGCAAACTCATGCGCTTCGGCTTCGCCTGTACTTTTGACAACCAAGCACGGCACTTCTTTGTCAGAGGCTGGCATGTGCCAAGGCCTACGTGGCCAAGCTTCGCGCAATGGCCCTGCGGGCAGGAGGTGGCCGTTGCCAACACCGCGTTCATCAAACACGCACAGTTCTAAATCGCGGGCGAGCGCCAAGTGTTGCAAGCCATCGTCACACACCAACACTTGCACATCGCGGTGCAGACTGAGCAAAGCACGGCCAGCATCCACACGGCTGTGGCCCACAAATACCGGCACTTGGCAGGTGCGAGCCATCAGCAAGGGCTCATCACCCACATTGTCTGGGTTACTGGTGGGAGACACCGCCAAGGTGCTCGATGTTTTGCGGCCATAGCCACGCGACAGCACGCCCACACGCCAGCCTTGTGCTTTCAAGTGGTTCACCAAAGCCATGGTGATGGGCGTTTTGCCTACGCCACCCACCATCACATTGCCCACCACAATCACGGGTACGGGCAGGGTTTCTTGTTTGTAAAAGCCACGTCGGTAGAGTTCGCGGCGCACAGCCACGGCAGCAGCGAATAGCCAGCTGATGGGCAGCAACAAGGCCACCAAGATGCGGCCCAAGCGGTTGGAGGCATCCGTGCCGCGCTCGTTCCAGGCTTGCAGCAATGCTTGCAACAACACCTGCTTGAAAGGGCGGGTGGTGCTCATGCGTGTCAGTCGGCTTTGCCGCCGGACGACTGGGCTGCAAAGGTCAGTTGGTTCAACCCATTGCGGCGTGCGGCTTCCATCACCATCATCACGGATTGGTGGCTGGCTTGTGCATCGGCGCTGATGATGATCATTGGGCTTTCAATGCTTTGGGTCACTTGCGCCAGCGCTTGGCTCAAGCCTTGAACATCGCGGGTGTTCACCAAATTGCGGTTCACACTGAACGCGCCTTCACTGCTGATGGACACAATCACCTCATGGGGGTGTTCTTTGGGCGCAGCGGCATCAGCCACCGGCAAGTTCAGCTGCATTTCTGTGAACTTGCTGTAAGTGGTTGAGAGCATCAAAAAGATCACCACCACCAACAAAATGTCGATGAACGGGATCAGGTTGATCTCGGGCTCAGGGCTTTTTTCGCGATGAAATTTCATGGCTAGCTGGGTAGCTGTTATTTCAAACGCGCACGCATGGCGAGCAAGTGACGCACAAAGCGCTCGGCGTCAAGCTCTAAGCCCAGCACATACGCATCTACGCGGCCACGCAAGTAGCGCCAAAACATCAGGGCGGGAATGGCGATGATCAAACCAAATGCCGTGTTGTAAAGCGCAATCGAAATGCCTTGCGCCAGTTGCACAGGGTTGCTTGTGCCTGGGGCTTGCGAGCCAAAAATGTCAATCATGCCGATGACTGTACCCAGCAAACCCAACAGCGGCGCGGCAGAGGCAATGGTCGCCAAGGCCACCAAATGCTTTTCCAACTCGTGGGCGGCTTTGCGCCCAGCCGACTCGACACTCGAGCGCAAATCTTCTGCGCTGATCAAGGGCTCGTCTTTCATGGCGTGCAAGCCAGACGCCAGCACACGCCCTAGAACCGAGTTGTCATGCAACTGCTGCATGGCCTCTTCGGATGGCAGGTTGTTTTGCGAAGCTTTGAGCGCTTGGTCCAACAAGCCCTCGGGTGCCACCAAATGCGTGCGCAGGCTCATGAAGCGCTCAATGACCAACGCCAAGGCCAACACAGAGCAAATCAACAGGGGCCAAATCGGCCAACCAGCCGCTTGTATGATGGTGAACAAAGCTTGCACTCCAAAGAATTTTCAGGCTTGGATTATGGCTCAGCCACCCATCCACATCATCTGTGGATAACTTTGGGGATAAGACGGGTTGCCCAGCCTCAAATCCCGCATGAATTGGGCGAGTGAACAAATTGACCGAAAATTCAGCGCAAAAAAACCTTTAAAAATCAATGAGTTGCTACGTGGATTCGTGATTTTTGTGCTTTCCCTCCAAAACTGAAAGAAAAATATTTTTTGTGGATGAGTCCTCTTTGCAAACCCCAGAATCACTCGGTTTGACGCCCCGCATTTGGCAAGTCGGGGCGCTGTGCCGCGCCGTTGCTGATGTCTTAGACGGCCGATTTAACCCTGTCGCCGTTCGGGGCGAGATTTCGGGCTTCACGCGGGCGGCCAGTGGTCATTGCTATTTCACCCTCAAGGACGCAAGCGGCCAGTTGCGCTGCGCCATGTTCAAGCGAGCCGCCCAAATGCTCGACTTTCGGCCTGAGGATGGCGAGCTGGTCGAAATCAAGGGCCGTTTGGGTGTATATGAGCCGCGTGGCGAGCTGCAATTGGTGGTCGAGCACATGCGCCGCGCAGGGCAGGGGGCATGGTTTGAGGAGTTTTTGCGCCGCAAAGCCAAGCTCGAAGCCGAAGGCCTGTTCGATGCCGAGCGCAAACGTCCCATCCGCACCATGCCACGACGCATTGGCGTTGTCACCTCACTCGGCGCGGCTGCATTGCACGATGTGGCCACCGCCTTGCAACGCCGCGTCCCACATATTCCTGTGGTTTTGGCCCCTTCGTTGGTGCAAGGGCCCGAGGCCCCGCCGACACTCGTGCAAGCCTTGCAGCAGCTGGGGCAGCAACCCGACATTGACGTCATCTTGCTCGTGCGTGGCGGTGGTTCTATGGAAGACCTCTGGGCCTTCAACGATGAAAACCTAGCCCGTGCCATCGTGGCCAGCCCAGTGCCAGTTATCAGCGGTATTGGCCATGAAACCGACTTCACCATTGCCGACTTTTGTGCCGACCTGCGTGCCCCCACGCCTACAGCTGCTGCCGAAATGTGCGCCGTGCCGCAGGCGGAGTTGTTGTCTAACCTCCAACTGTGGGGCAATGCACTGCAAACCATCGTGCACCGCCAGCTCGACACCCAAGCCCAGCGCCTTGACCGAGCCCAAGCCCGACTGGGCCGTCCGTCTGAAGGGCTCAATACTGAAAAAATGCAGCTCATGCGCTTGCAGCAGCGGCTTGGCCAAGCCATGCAAACCCGCACCCAACGCTGCCAGAACGAACTGGCCACACTCTCCAGCGGTTTGGCCCGAGGTGTGCAGCAAAGCCCAGCCACAGCCCGCGAGCGCTTGCACCGCGCTGAGCTACGCCTGCAGCTGCTCGACCCCAAACTTGTGCTGCAGCGCGGCTTTGCTTGGCTCAGCGATGCCCAAGGCAGCGCCATCACCTCGGTGGCGCAAACCCAAGCCGGCCAAGCCGTGAAAGCCACCCTTGCCGATGGTGTGGTTGATTTGACCGTTCAACCACGCCCGTGACTTTTCGTTTCTACAATCACGCCACTTTTTCTAAAAACCACCACAGAGGACACCATGGAACACACCTTGCCCGCCTTGCCTTATGCCATCGACGCTTTGGCCCCTCACTACTCCAAAGAAACCTTGGAGTTCCACCACGGCAAGCACCACAACGCCTACGTTGTGAACCTCAACAACCTGCAAAAAGGCACCGAGTTTGAAGGCATGGACCTCGAGTCCATCGTCAAAAAATCCAGCGGTGGCATCTACAACAACGCCGCCCAAATCTGGAACCACACCTTCTTCTGGAACTGCATGAAGCCACAAGGCGGTGGCGAGCCCACAGGCGCTTTGGCTGCAGCCATCAACGCCAAATTTGGCAGCTACGCCGCATTCAAAGAAGCCTTCGTCAAGAGCGCTGTGGGCAACTTTGGCTCTGGCTGGACATGGTTGGTCAAAAAGGCCGATGGTTCGGTTGACATCGTAAACATGGGCGCTGCTGGCACCCCCTTGACTACTGGCGACAAAGCTTTGTTGACCGTAGACGTGTGGGAACACGCCTACTACATCGACTACCGCAACTTGCGCCCCAAGTTCGTCGAGACTTTCCTTGACCACTTGGTGAACTGGTCGTTTGCTGAAAGCAACTTCGCTTAATTCCAGCACGTTTTTGCGGGCTGTGAGGTCCGCCCAAACATCAAAAAGCCGCCTTGATAGGCGGCTTTTTTGTGGTGCGGTGCGTGTTAACTTGCAGCTCTAGAGACGCAACGTATTCAGTGGTTTAAGGTCTAAACGCCACCCCACTCAAGCGGCTGCCAGCTTTCAGCCCTTTTTTTGCAAACCAGCCTTGGTTCATTTCCAGTACAAAGCGCACAGGCTTTTCTGAGCAGTGTGAGTCGGTGGTTTGCGGCTTCATGTCCACGAGGTTGACGATGGTTCCGTCGTCGGCCAAAAAGGCTGCTGTCAGAGGCAGTAAGGTGTTCTTCATCCAAAAGCACTGGGTGGCAGGCTGCTCAAACACAAACAACATACCTTCGTGCTGCGGCATTTCTTTGCGAAACATCAGGCCCGTCTGTCGTTGGGCCTCGGTTTGCGCCACTTGCGTGTCGATTTGATGCATACCCGCTTGCAGCTTGATGCGGGGCAGGTTGGTCTGTGGCGTGTCTTGGGCTGAGGCTGCAAGCGCCAAGCCTGAGAAGAGGAGGGTGAGCAGTGCACGTTTCATGGCGTTGACTGTATCGCACGTCATAGAATTCAACGTGAAACTTTCACATCCCCACAGGAAGCGCCCCATGTCTTACCAGCACATCCAAGTGCCCGCTGCAGGTCAAAAAATCACTGCCAATGCAGATGCTTCGTTGAACGTGCCCAACCAGCCCATCATTCCCTTCATCGAAGGCGATGGCGTCGGCCGCGATGTGAGTCCTGTGATGCGCAAAGTGGTGGATGCCGCCGTCGCCAAAGCCTATGGCGGCAAACGCCAAATTCAGTGGATGGAAGTGTTTGCGGGTGACAAAGCCGCCGGCTTGTATGGCAGCGACGTACGCCTACCAGACGAAACCGTGCAAGCCATGCGCGAGTACAAGGTGTCTATCAAAGGCCCACTCAACACGCCAGTGGGCGGTGGTATTCGCTCGCTCAATGTGGCTTTGCGCCAAGCGCTCGATTTGTTTGTGTGCCTGCGCCCTGTGCAGTATTTCAAAGGCGTGCCTTCGCCACTGAAAGAGCCCGAAAAAACCAATATGGTCATCTTCCGCGAAAACTCGGAAGACATTTACGCCGGCATCGAATACGCCGCGCAAAGCGTTGAGGCCAAAAAGCTCATTGAGTTCTTGCAAACCGAAATGGGCGCGACCACCATTCGCTTCCCCGATACCTCGGCCATTGGCGTCAAGCCAGTGTCTATCGAAGGCACGGAGCGCTTCATTCGCAAAGCCATCCAATACGCCATCGACCACGACAAGCCCAGCGTCACCATCGTGCACAAGGGCAACATCATGAAGTTCACCGAAGGTGGCTTTCGCGATTGGGCACTGGCCCTGGCGCAAAAAGAGTTTGGCGCAACCCTCATCGATGGCGGCCCTTGGTGTCGCGTCAAAAACCCCAAAACAGGCAAAAGCATCATCATCAAAGACGTCATTGCCGACGCGTTTTTGCAGCAAATCCTCATGCGTCCCGCCGAATACTCGGTGGTGGCCACCTTGAACCTCAATGGTGACTACATCTCCGATGCTGTGGCGGCTCAGGTAGGCGGCATTGGCATCGCCCCAGGCGCCAATATGTCAGACACCATCGCTTGCTTTGAAGCCACGCACGGCACAGCGCCTAAGTACGCAGGCAAAAACCACGTCAACCCAGGCTCCATCATTTTGTCTGCTGAAATGATGCTGCGCCACATCGGCTGGACCGAAGCAGCTGACACCATCATCAAAGCAATGGAAGCCGCGATTGCCACCAAACGCGTGACGTATGACTTTGCCCGCCTCATGGACGGGGCAGAGCAGGTCAGTTGCTCTGCTTTTGGCGATGTGATGATTGAACAGATGTAAACCCCATGCCTAGCAAAAAATCTACCCCCAAAGTCCAACTGCCCGACCGTGACGATGGTGGCTCGGTCGTTTTAGAGCGCCTGACGCAGCGCACCAAGCCGCCGCAGATGTTTCAGGTGGTGATGCTCAATGACGATTTCACGCCCATGGAATTCGTGGTGGTGGTGTTGCAGGAGTTTTTCAACAAAGACCGCGAGGCGGCCACGCAAATCATGTTGCAAATCCACTTGGATGGCAAAGGCGTGTGCGGTGTCTACAGCAAAGACGTAGCTGCCACCAAAGTGACACAAGTGATGGATGCTTCGCGCAAAGCCGGCCACCCGCTGCAGTGTGTGGCCGAGCCGATCTAAATATAAACAAGCCCATTGAAGAAACGGCTTTTGTTTCCATATATATTTGAATCAAAGTTGCAAGCCACAAAGGAAGACACATGATTGCCCAAGAACTCGAAGTCAGCTTGCACATGGCCTTTGTTGAGGCCCGTCAACAACGACATGAATTCATCACCGTCGAGCATTTGCTGCTCGCGTTGCTAGACAACCCCAGCGCCTCTGAGGTGCTGCGTGCGTGTTCAGCCAATATCGACGATTTGCGCAAGTCGCTGGCCAATTTCATTGCAGACAACACGCCACAGGTGTCAGGCACGGAAGAGGTCGACACTCAGCCCACATTAGGCTTTCAGCGCGTGATTCAACGCGCCATCATGCATGTGCAGTCCACCGGCAACGGCAAGAAAGAAGTGACCGGCGCGAATGTGCTGGTGGCCATCTTTGGCGAGAAAGACTCGCACGCGGTGTACTACCTCCACCAACAAGGCGTGACGCGCTTGGATGTGGTGAACTTCATTGCCCACGGCATCAAAAAGAGCGACCCACCCGAGGCCGTCAAAGGCGGTGAGTCGCAAGCTGAGCAGGAAGAGGGCAGTGCTGGCGCGTCTGAAAAGAACGAAAAAGCTTCTCCACTCGAGCAGTTCACCCAAAACCTCAACCAAGCTGCGAAAGACGGCAAGATTGACCCGCTGATTGGCCGCGATTACGAGGTGGAACGCACCATCCAAATTCTGTGCCGCCGCCGCAAAAACAACCCGCTGTTGGTGGGCGAGGCTGGTGTGGGTAAAACCGCGATTGCCGAAGGTTTGGCATGGCGCATCACCCAAGGCGATGTGCCTGAAATATTGGCGGAATCCATCGTCTACTCACTGGACATGGGGGCGTTGCTGGCAGGCACCAAATACCGAGGCGACTTTGAGCAGCGCTTGAAAGGCGTCATCAAGTCGTTGCAGGGCAAGACCAATGCGATTTTGTTCATCGACGAAATTCACACGCTCATTGGCGCGGGTGCAGCTTCGGGCGGTACGCTGGATGCGTCTAATTTGTTGAAGCCCGCTTTGTCGAGCGGCCAGCTCAAGTGCATTGGCGCAACAACCTTCACCGAATACCGTGGCATCTTCGAAAAAGACGCAGCCCTGAGCCGTCGTTTCCAAAAGGTTGATGTGGTCGAGCCGACCGTGTCTGAAACCGTGGACATTCTCAAAGGCCTGAAGTCGCGCTTTGAAGA
>JACCDR011388540.1_pt1 | contig 10904 bp, 14 predicted proteins | sample 7446431 | NCBI WGS metagenome assembly JACCDR01 (sample SAMN15323443, study PRJNA562643) | freshwater metagenome | isolation source: river surface water | place: USA:Blue River Watershed | collected 2017-08-17 | reverse complement strand
GCTTACAATCGCCCTGTCTGTGACGCGCCGCCAGTTTGTGCCATCAGAAAATGCTGGAACCGCACCGCCCGTTTCATCGCTGACATAAATCAGGCCGCGCACATAAGTCGCAGCAGATGGAAGCGTTACAACCGTGTAAGACGGCAACTGCAATATCTGCAAAGCCGCCTGAACCTCGCGCCTGAACTGGCTGTCACTGACACCGTAAATATTGATCTCGGTCATCAGTTACCGGGCCAGTTCCCATCAAGGATATTAAAAGGATACGGGCTGAATCGGTTGAGGCCGCATGTCAGGTTAAGCTTTGGCGCTCCGCCCTGTCGCGCTATTTCCTGATTCAACTGAGTTTCGTAAGTCTGCTTCTCAGCATCAAACGGCAATTTGTTTGCCTTCAGAAATCGCCACGCAACACCTAATGACAAAATATATTCAGGCAACAACGCCGTGTCGCTATCGGCCGTCATTTCGGCCTTTTCTGTGGTTCCGTCTGCCGCAAGCGCCCAATAGGTGGAGACATAGGAATATGCCCATGTATCTCCAGCCTGTGCGGCTGGCTGGGCAATGAAAGATGCGCCGCGTTGAAGGAAAGCAGGATTTACCGTGTTGAAAATGGGAAACGCCTGCTCGCGCTGATATTCCTGCTCACTTAACGGGCCATATACCTTGCGAGACGTTGAGCGGTTCCACATTGAGTCATTGCAGAACCTGTCCAGATCATTGGGCGTGGGGAATCCGTCAGGCTGAACTGCGGCCCCCACCGCCGTAAATGTATGCTGCTTGGTCAGACGCGGCCACTGCCCCGCGCGGGCGGAGGATCGCCCTTCCTCATTGAGGAGCGCGCGAAGCTGAATGACCTGTAGGTCCGTTGACCCAAAAACGACTGTCGGAACAGTCAATCCAATTTGGGCGCAAGCGGAACCAACAATAGTAAGTGCTGTCACTTACGCACCCAAAAGGAAAATCCAGCCGGTTTCACACGGCACGAACAATCCAACCTTGGCACTTGTCAACGTAACTGACGTTGTTGCGTTGATCGTGTTTGCCGTGCTGAACGGATACACAGTCTGATCCGCACCGGAATTATTGCGAATCACATACATAGGCTTTCCACCAGCGAGCGGAAGCTTTACCCCGGCAGCCGAGGCGGTGCCCAAGGTTGTAACTGAAGAAACGACCAGTGCCGCGTCAGCAGCGGTCGATCCAGTCGGCGTCAAAGCTGCGTTTCGGGCCTGACCAATCGCCCCCGCCGTATTGGCAGGAAGACCGAGGCCCATCAGTTCAGTAGCAGTCGCCATGATTTTCTCCTTTAGGCGGCTTGAGTATCGGCAGTGCGGGGCCGTCCCGGTTTGCGTTTTTCAGGCTGCATGGACATAAGCTGTTCCATGTTTTCTTTCATGGCGGCCAACTGAGCGCGCATATCCTCATTTTCTTGTGCCAGCTTTTCCATGGGCGCATTCCCCATAGCGGCATCGATATACGCTTTTGCGCCATCGCGAAGGCTGCGGCCACCGGGGCCAAGCTGGCCAAGCTGGGAATCCGCAACGGTGGAAAGTGCCTCAAGGCTGTTAATGCCCTGAAGCCGTAGCATGGCAATCTGGGCAACGTCCAGTTTTGGATAGCTGTCCAGAGGAGTGCCGTTGGTCTCGGCCCGTCCGGATTCATAAGCCTTAAGCTGATCGCGGAAATAATCCTCCCAATACTCCATGATTCCGGTATCAGCGTTCACATAGCGAACGCTGCGGCGGACGACAGTTCCGCTTTCATCAATCAGGCGAATCTGCTGGTCAGGCGTCTGCGTTTTCATCGCGGGCGATGTAATCCGCGCCATCAAGGCCTTGAAGAAAATAGGACGGCCAGCAGATGCGGACGCGACCTTGTTCTGAATCGGCTTTTCCCAGAACTGGACCACATTACCATCGGCAGTGCGATACATCGGGGTGTCAACATTAAACATTTCTTTCTCCATATTTCAGCTTGTTAAGAGATTCGCATATCCACGGAATGAGGCCGGTTCCATGTACTCGAATTCTCACGTCATTCAGGACCTTGATATACTGAGCCTCAAAATTCTCTGCCTGTGCCGCAAGGGGGATATTTGTCTGGAAGATCTTCCCGCCATACTCGACTTCGCATTCATTCCCGGCGCAGGGATGCGGCTCAACCGCGTGCTTCCGCTCACCCTCAAATGAACTATCAAGACCATAAACGCTTATGTCTCGGTACCCAAGGAACTTCGCAATTACGAGGGCGCGTAAAGCCGCCGTACCGCCACCGGAGATAAACCAGTGCTGGCCCGGCGTGTTCACGAGGTCGCGGATATCCTCACCTGTCGATTCCTTTGGCACCCATGCGTGCCACAGCGTTACATCAGCCTCTTTGAGGCGGTCGAACAGGTCGGGGTGACACTGGCTTGCAATCAGGTATTTTACCCCGTTGTGGGGCGTAATGACCCCTGAAAGATCCGGGGTTGGATCAAGCAGAACGCAAACGTCAGGAATTCGGCCTTGGGAAATCAGCCAGTCATGCGCGCCATTGACGCACCACAATTCGCCATCAGGGATGGATTGCTCCGTCAGGGACGGCCCGAAGGCTGCAAGGTTCAGCGGTCTATCGTGCGGCAACTCGGGAGAGAGTTCTTTCAAACCCCTCCCGAGCGCCGAACAGATATTGTAACGAAGACTCTCCGCCCCATCCCAGCAGGGAAGGTTGGAAAGGTCCATTACGAGGCGAGGCCCGCAACCAGTCGGCTGAGCGGGTTGGAGGCGATAATCTCTGCATTCGTCGCAGCCGTAATCGTGGTTACAGACACGACGCCATTGATCAGAACGCCAGCGCTGGCATCATCCAGAACGCCCGCAGATGCCGTGGAATACAGCATCGTATCAGCCGCACAGGATGCCGACAGACGAGCCCGGATATTGCTGCCCTTGGTGGCAAACCAACCCAGATCGTTGTCATTAAACGCCACTTGAGCAAACGCCACAAAGTCGCCGGCAGAACCGGATGCTTCAGTGGCAAGTGTGGTGGTCATCGGCACAGCCTGAAAGTCCTCATTGATCAGGACGGCATCATACTGCGTAATCGCAGCGCCGGCCTGAGCATAAACCCATTCAGTGTTATCAGTGCCAGTCGTGCGAGTGCCCAGCGAGAACAGCGCGTTTACGCCGTCAGTCGTGGTACCCGCCGTGGTAAGGTCAAGATTGACCCCGATTTTACCGTCAGTTACGAAAGCCATGATTGTTGCTCCTTTCTCGGCATCAATCGAAGAGGACGCCCTGGAACTTACGACCGCGCGTGGTCATATTTCCAGCCCAGCCGATGATACGAACCATCGCGTCCTGATTGACCGAATAACGGTCATCACCCAGCACCGTCATGTCACGTCCGGCATACGGGCGCCACTTGAGGTACTTCGTGTTGATGAAGTACATGTGATTGGTAGGGCAATTTCCGCCGATACCACCATCAAGCACAACGTCCGCATCTCCACCGCCACCAAAATACTTCAGCGACGTAAAGCCAGCACCCGCCATTTCCGGCGACGTAATGCGCTGGATTGGCTGGAGAGAGCCCAGATAGGCGTTGTAGTAGTTGTTGTCCGTCACGATCAGGTCGGGACGATCACGGCCACGAACAAGGTTGTTACTCACCGTGTTCATATACGTCTGGATGTTCGCAGCAGTCACGGCAGCGCCGCCATCGGTGGTGGCATCAAACGCATAGTTGCGCCAGAAACCCCACGTACCGGCATTGATGCCGCCAACAGTATCGGAAGACGGGCTGTCAGCGATGAGAAGCTGAAGGCCCCCAATCTGCTTACCGCCCGAAGCCGTACCGTTCGAGTAAATATCACCCGAAAGGCCATTCATCATCGAGTCTTCGGCATTCTCGATGCGAGCGCCCAACAGATCAATCATACGCTCCTTGCCCGAGTTCTGGATTTCCTCCAGACCCGAGATGGAAACGCTGACCGCAACCTGCTTGATGTTGTATTCCGCCGCAGTGATCACGTCCTGAGGCGTGATGTTCAGAACGTCATACCCGCTGTAACGGGTATAGGTCGAGTTCTCGGCATAGAAGATTTCTTCCATGATGAGAGTGCCGCCGTCAAACGTCTGGATATTGCCGCGCTGCTTGAGTTTCATCAGCAGTGCATTGTTGTCCGTGACGTTATCGGCAAGCTGCTTGGTGCGATTGCGCAGCGTAGTGCTGGCGATTTCACTTACATTGGGAGACGCCATGTCTCTATTCTCCTGTTAAACGCGGCCCAGCTGGTCGAGCGTGCGACGCACTGTGTCTCGCGGGTTTTCCTTGACATAGGCCCCGTTGGCGACAGGCTTTGCAGTGCCGGGAGCCCCGGTGACGGAAGCGGCCATGGAGCGTTTCTGGTCGGCGACCTGAGACTGCTGACGCTGTTGCGTCTGCGTCTGCTCGGCCAGCATGCGGGCACGAATGGCCGGATTGGACCAAACCGCCGCATCATATGCCGCCTTCAAGCGCTGCTCTGGCGTTCCAGTGTACCTACCGAGAAGGGTGAGGACGTCGCCCTCTACATCCTTAGCGTAGGGAAAATTCGTGCTGTCGTTCATGAAGGAATTGACCACTCCGAGCATAGCTTGCTCTTTCTGGGTGGCCTGTTCCTGCATGAATTTATCGAAAGCACTGACCTTACTCAGGACAGGCTCAAGCATGGGCTGCAAATATTGCTGCAACTGCTGCGCCTGAGGGTCAACCTGCGGATGGCCCTGAGTAACTTCATTGAGCGGAATCCTGAATTGATCCGCAAACCACTTGATAAACCCCTTGGGGTCACGGTTGGAATACTCAACCGTCTGAAGAATCTGGTCCAGTCCGCCAATGTCACTGCCATATGACTGCGCCAACTGCTGGCGACGCTGCGGGGTCAAGACGCGCTCAATGCTCTCAAGCTGCTGCTTGGCCTCTCCCATCGCCTTATAGTCATTCATGATGGTCTGGCGGACAGACTGAGGGACATTCCTCCACCCAATCTTGTCTTCGCCCATCCAATGAGCGGGGGGCTCGATATGGGTCTTTTGAGGCTTTTCCTCGATTTTAGCCGCAGGTAAATCCGTCTTTATTTCTGGCGTCTCCGCCTTCGTGAACTGGCCCTTTTCATTGCGGAGACGCTCTGCTTTTTGGGCTTCGGTTTCCTCAATTTCTGGCTTTTCGTCTGCTGGCTTTGCCTCTGCCGCGCGGATAGCATCGCGTACAGAATCGCGCGTGGTGGGCTTTACTTTGGGTTCAGCCTTTGCGACCGGCTCAATCTTGCCACCGACATTGTCGCTGACAGGAATTTCATTTGTCTCAAGACCAACGGTGCCACCATCAGCGGCCATTGTCTCACTCATATTATTCTCCTAACAGGCGTTTGATCGTCATATGGGCGGATTCGCCACGCTTCTGAAATTTCTGCGGTGCAAACCGTTCGGTTCCCACCTCGATATGCCCGGTATCCCGCGTCATCTGGCGGAAGGTGCTTTTAGAGTCCGTCCTTTTTCCCGTCACAGGATGAAGCAGCATCCCACCGAGATTGTCCGACATAACGTAGAATCCGGCTGGCATGGTTTTGGCCCGGGATTTCTGTACGACCTTGCCGTTACGAAATACGTATGTGGTCATTGCACACTCTGCGGGCCCGGATCGCGGCGCATGGCTTCAGCCTGCAAGGCAAGAGATGTCCGCTCGTTCATCACGCGCTCCTGCTCAAGCTGGGCCTCCGTCATGCCCTTCTGCACATCGAACTGGAGACGCCCTTGCTCAATCTGGCCCTTCTGCTGCAACTCAGCCTGCTTAAGTTCCGCGTCAATCACCTTATCGGGCGTGGGCTGCGGGGCTTGCTGCTGCTGGGGTTGACTAAGACGCTGCGTAAAGGCCTCAATCGCAGATTCCATGGCGGTTTCTAGCGTGTTTCCAGCCTTGTACCTGCGGAAGGCATACATCATCAATTCGCCCATCGGGGCCGCGAACTCAGGAGCCGTCATGATGGTCTGGCCCACCTGATTCATGAACCCACCCGTCGCCGTAAGGAGTTCATTCACGCGCTGCTTCTCAAGGTTTTCATCTGCCGCAACAGTCGAGTCCGTCTCGATATCGACGCGGAACATGCGAAGCGCCTTGTTCCGAAGCAGTTCCATGGCCTTGTTGAACAAGTCGCCGTACTCGTTAATCTCTCCAGTGGGCATCCCCATCGGATTCAGCACCGGCTGACCACGTGTCGGGTCCTTGGCCACATCCGGAATGTTCTCGGCATTCGTCATCAGCCAGACAGTGGACGGCTCGAAATGATTGAAGATGATTTCAAACCGGATACGCAGCATGTCCCTTGCGAACCGCTGCACTTCCTTCTGCTTCTCCCGGATGCGAAGGCCGCCATACTGCGCCTTAAGTTCCGACTGGGTTGCCGTCTCGTCAGGATCACCCTGACCGCGCACCACATCTGACAGGCCGGTAATCTGGTACACGTCCTGAATCAACTGGTTCCGCATGTCAATCATCGACTTCAGGGCCGCGACGATCTGCTCAATCGGCCAGAAGAAGATCATGTTCCGCAGGTCGGAAATCTGAAGCGTCGCCAGAACCGTATAGTCCAGCGGAATCATGTCGTTTGTGCCGCCCTCGGTCAGAAGCTGCTTAATGGCTTCCACATTGGCCGGGTAAATCCCTCGGACACGAATAGCTTCCTCGACAACGGCAATACGCGCGGTGAGGGACTGAATTTCAGCGTCCTGATCCTGATAAAACACATAATCAGGAATCGGGGTGATCATGTTGTTGGTCTGGGTCAGCCACATCGGGCGAGGACATGGGAAAAAGTCCTGCAAACCCAGAGGATCGTCCCGTTCGTCCAGCGCTTCGCTATAGCCCTTGGAAATCCAGAACACCCGGCGACTGGAACGATCCCAGATTTCGTAAACCGTCGCCTTCTTGAATAGCTCCTTGACCTCATCCGTCTGCTTGTCCATCCCCTTCGGTTCGTAATCAAGGGGAACCTTGTCAGCAACCTCTTTTCCGAAGCGGTCGGTAAGTTCGTCCTTGGTCATAAAGACGCGACGCCATACCGCGTAAACCTCATCCCACGTCCGGGCACCTGCGTTACAGCCCCAGTCGTTGAAGTAAACGTAGTCGTCAACCACCTCCTCATAATCAATCACGTCAACAGGCTCACCATTGACGTAATAACCGTTTTCGTCCTTGTTCAAATCGGCAAGGCCGTATTCCTTGCCTGTGTTATCCGCATATTTGTAATCGTTCGTCGGCTCGTTCTGGCGAGAATCATTGGTGATCTGCACCCCATCAGCCGCAATGCCTTCGGGTTCAATCGCCTGAGACACAGACGCAGAGACAGGGGTAACGTCAATGCGAGGGGTCGTCTGCTTGAAATGCGGGACATAACGCTGCCAGCTTACCCCCTGCGCGACAAGGAGATAGTCCTCGGTGCAATCCCGCATCACGCGGTCAAAACGGTCCGTGCATTGAAGTCCATAATCCAGCGCGCGCTCCGCGACTTCACAGGCCAGTCGGCCAACCGGATCGTTATCCTTGAACCTGCGCTGTACATCCGCCTTCGGAAGACGGGCATAGAGAATTGGTTTCTGGACCTCGATATTGGCCCACAGGATGTTGTAACGTCGCGTAACAGGCGCGGCACCAACCAGGGTATCGCGGTCCTCATCACGATACCGCTTGATGATGTTCTCCCCCTGACGGGAAAAGCGGTCGTTCTGATCGTTGTACAGATCAAGTTCGGCAATCCAGCGCTTTGCCACGTTCTCAGGCGGCGCGCCAAAATCCTCAAGGGTTTCTACTGAATTTTGGGTCACTGCACGCTCGCATAAAGACGGCCATCAAGCGTTGCCGCAACACCACACAGCCAAACTGCATTTTCTGAATCAAAAGGGTCCGTGGTGTAACAAACTTCCCCGTCCTCATTAAGCGCAAAGCCCTGATTGTAGAATACCAAAGCAGGCAAGGCGGCAGTGGCGTCATGCACTCGTAGCGCGCCGGTGTTTGTATACCGAAACCCGCCAATATACCTGTCTGTTACGCCGGGCGCGTTAAAGTCCACGTAAGCTTCGGCTCCGGAAATGTCATACGCCTGCCCATGAATGTAGACAGCCGGCGTCAGGCTGCTTGAAAGAGAAGCAACGCCGTTATCGTCCAATACAGTACCAACAAAGAGCATTAGATGCGTTTTTCTTTAGGTTTAGAAGATTTCCAGAGTTGGTCCATCGTGACGCCCGATTTGATGCCGCCAAGATTGTTAGCAATGAACAGCGCAGGACTCGGAGGCGGTTTGGGCTGCTGCTGTTTAATCTCGCGCCACGCCAACCCAAGATATCTGAAGGCAGACCCGATATGCTCGGCCCAGTCCTTTACAGGGCTGTCCCTGAATCTCTTAAAGTCGTCATCCCATTCACGGCGGTAAGACTTAAGCCCACCTATTCCGTCCTGAACCCTTAAGCCCCGGTCGTCCGTCCCGTCATGAAAATGGGCGATCTTGATTGTCTCACGACCCGCCGTAATACCGTCCGCCACCGTAACCTTGGTCACAGGCAGCGGCTTGCGCCCGTAGTCCTGCATCATCTGCACACGGGTTCTCTGAGAGCCCCAAGACTGGTGAAAGATATCGTGCGGAACGTAATCCGTCCCGTGATAGCCCTTTTCATTGAGCCACTGACACCACGCCTCAAGGTCTTCCCCTGTCGGCCGGTAGAAATCCACAATGTGGACTGTGTTGTTAACGACCTGAAAGCACCAGATCGGGTTGTTCGCAGGAGCGCCCAAATCCCATGCGGTGTGGACGGGCAGATTCTCGAGCGGGACATTCCTGATCCTGCCGGCCTGTTCGGCCCGGTTCAGATCAGCCCCCCAGTAAGAGCCTATGAGAGCGCCTGCGAAGGAACAGAAGAACTCCTGATCCACCAGCATGTCGGCCATCTCTTTGCCGAACAAGGCCTCATACTCAGCCCTCTGGTCTTCAATCGCCTCCTGACTAATGGCCCCCGTATCGTTTGCCGTCAGGACTTGGGTAAACCACCGCTTGTCAGCCTTGAAGCGGTCCAGCATCCCCTTGACGTGGTTATTACCTCGAGGCGTCGTGATGAAGGAAGCCCAGCCGCCGTTTTCCGCCAGAATGGGTGAAAGGTAAGCCCAAGCGGTAGGATTGGCTAAGGCCCATTCAGATAACGTAATTCCTACAGGAGGCGTGCCCACGAGCGAGTTGTAGTTATCCGACCCCACAACCTGCCATGTCGATCCGTTCACAAACCGGATAAACATCTCGGTGTCGTTGCGGTTGGCGATAATCTCCCTCGGAAAGGCCTCGTCTATGCGCCTCTGGCCCGTATGAGGGTTGACCGCATTCCAGACCGCCTTACGCGCCTGCTCATACTGGGGGAGCATATGCCAGTAAGTGCCAACCCTGTTAAAGGCCCCCACAGCGTGCATTCTAAGATTGATGTCGTCCTTACCAGCCCGGCGATGCCAGATCAGTAGCTGCCTGTTGCAGCCCTCAAGCCAGCTATCCCATGCCGGCCTCTGGTAATCTCTAGGCTCCCAGTTGTACGGCAGGTCAAGACTTGGCACGCGCCACGACGTTGACTGTGATATGGCCGTCCACATTGGCGTCAATGCTTTGTGTCGGCTTGCCCTCAATGCGGTCGCCGATCTCTCTCAGCGCCTGCACATCGCCCTCAAGGGCCTTCGACACCAGCTTGTCAGCCAAATGCCTCAGCTTCTTCCTGTCGCCCATGCGCTCGTTAACGGCAAGCCAAAGGGCTTCTTTCCAAGGCTTGTCTTGGTTTTTGTTAGTTCCTGATCTACCCGGCTTACCGGCCATTTTGAAAACTGCTATCTATTTGGTAGCGCGAAAGAATATTACTTCAACGGTCGCTTAACAGTGCCGCGAGCCCAATGTTCTTTGCGGCATCAGGGTCAGCACTATGAAACTTCCTGATCATTTCACGTTCTGCCGTTCTCATCCGCTTCCAAAGCAGGTTTCCCACAAGCCGGTTCTGCTTACGAGCGGCGCGATACATGGCGGCCATTTCAGCGCGGGCTTCTACGTATTCAGGAAGGGTCTTGAGATACTGAGCGTATCTCACTTCTTCCGTCCGCCCTTGGGCTTGCACTTAGCCATGCTCCACCATCCTGTAGCCTGTGTTGCGACCTCGGCAGTCTGCCTTGATCTGGTAGCCTTGGTCAATGGACAATACCACTCGTGGTGTAACTCAAGTTTGCCCTTAAGAATTTTCTTAACCAAACCAGACAGACCGGCAAAGGGGCCATTTTCTACAGTCAGCCGCTGGTCAATAAACCAAGCTGCCGCCCGCTTTTCCATCGTCTCAGTCGCGGCGCATATCCCCATCAGGTTCTGCATATCCTCAATCGAGACTGTTCCCGGTGTACCGTCCCCACGTTTCACAAGATCAGACATGCCTCTTGTAAAACATACGGTTCTTACAGGTAAGCCATTGGGATATATGAATATGTAGCGATCAAAGCGGGGCACCATGACCGTTTGCATCTTGGTGCCGACCCTACGTTTCTCGGGCCGGAGGGGTAGGAAGATTTGACACCCCTGCTCCATAAGGGATTGGGCGGCCCTGCGTTGCTCTCCCGGTCGTGTAATTCCGACTAGCCAGCCCATGCGCTCCCCCGATTTAGTGTTTCGGGATAAATTCTAGCACAAGATAGGCTAGTCAGCGAGGCTAAAGCGACGGGGAGACGCAGGCATGCGGGCTGGGCCCATGCTGCTGTCTCGGGATGGCTCGGCAGAGAAGAAATAGGCGGTATTCCCGTATTTCTCCTTGAGTTTCGCGCGGTTAACCTTTGTGTCCGCGCAATCCTCTAGGTGCTTGCCGTTTCGATCTTGCACAGTGATC
>JACCDR010258465.1_pt1 | contig 10906 bp, 15 predicted proteins | sample 7446431 | NCBI WGS metagenome assembly JACCDR01 (sample SAMN15323443, study PRJNA562643) | freshwater metagenome | isolation source: river surface water | place: USA:Blue River Watershed | collected 2017-08-17 | reverse complement strand
CTCCGACCCGGGCTGCTTCCTGACAACCACGAATATACCGCCAGACCGGGCCGAGTTCCGTATCGAATGCATTCTCTTCTCCGGAACATCCCAAAGACACCCGCCGGCCTTGATCCTGTTGAGGATACTAAGGACTTTCCCGCAGCCCTTCGGCCTTCCGGGTCTCCTTATTGCGGGAATAGCTATGCCGTAAGCCACCGGGGCTTCGGGATGTTCAGGCTGCATAAATTATGCTTAGAATGGTTTGTCTTCGTCTGGAACTTGGGCCGGAAGGCTCAGGTCCCCTGACTCCATTTCGATTGCCACCTTGATGATGCCAACCGCAATCTTCTTGATCTTAACGGGATCAAGGTCCTCGCCTCTGGCAATAAGCAAAGCACAGGCGTTGTTTACCGCAGAGCCTACGGTTGCCCCGTGAATCGGCCTAGAAGTACAAGGCCCGGTATTTGCCCCTGCGGATGCGGTTGTTTGCGTTACCGCAGGTTGGGCAGCTTCCGCTGTCGGCTGGGCCGAGGATGCTGGGTTCTGTTGCCTGTAGACTTCGACAAACTGGAACGTGCCAAGCTTGGAAATGCTCAGGTCAACCGAGTTGACGGTATCGCCTGCCTTGTGGTTCTTGCCATCCTTCTGGGCAACGTAAGAATTGTGCGAAACCTTGACTCCGCCAATCTTGCCGTTTCCTCCCCTGTTGGAGTGGAGAATAACTTCCTTGCCTTGAAGCGAAGTAAGGTCCGAGTGCTCCCAAACGCTTGCCTTGATTGTGTTTCCGGCAACGTCTTTAAGGACGATGTTCTGCACAAACTTGCCGGTTGTTGTCGTCTTGCCGGGGAAAACCTTGTCGATTTTCACCTGAAGGGCCTCGACGATTGCGTCGTGGGGCCACGTTAGTACCTGTCCGATTGTATTCATATGGTTTAATTTGGCCGGGTCCTTCCCGGCATGGGCTAAACCTACCACCCAGATACCAACTGTCAACAGGCAAATCGAATTTATCACAAAAAAAGTTACCGGAGAGCAATGGTTGCCCTACAGCTCCGGCTCCATAGGCTTTTCTGACTATCTGCCATTAGTCAACCCACCATTGCGGGGGCCATGAATCCGATCACGGCAGAAATTATTCCCAATACAATTGGGCGGAAAAGCTTAGCCAATGAAACTGGAGCGCAGTTCCGGCAGGCGTTTCATCCTCGTCTTCAAGATGCATCAGGCAAATTGTCGGGATGAAGTAGAAAATGTACGGGCTGTACTCGGCGTGGAATTTTGGTTTCATTGTTAATTTTCAATTTTTACCCAGTTGCACCAGCCGTTAGCTTGCAGCCACTCAATGCTATGCCACCTATCTGAGCATGACGGTATTTTTGCCTCAAGATCACCAACGTCCGAATGCCTTACAAAGGCCTTCACGGGCTTTCCATTTTTGCCGCATTGAACATCGTAGGTCCCTGAAATTGTTGGATTCATGATTGTGATATACGAAGACGTTTTCCCAGAATCACTTGTTCGGCAGAAAATGGACGATCCACCTACCATCGAGTCTAACTGCTGCATTTACGATTCGGATTGGTGTGGCCTTATTGCCGCATCTGCAAAACTGCACGAGCGTTGACTTGCTTTTTATAACTTCAAATTCCCCGCACTCTTCGCAGCGAAATTCAATGGTAACACACGCCGAACAAGTCGCCAGAGCCAACGCCGACGCGGGTGAATTTGTGTTATCGGTGCTCATGGGCGGCGTGGCTCAGCTTGGACGTTCGGCAGAATGAAAAGTCGGAGCAGCGTTGCCTCACCGTCGAACCACTCGATCCACGGTCCGTCTTCGTGCTCTGTATTCCAGAATACCGAGCACCCCTTGAGTAGTTGCGTTAGTGCGCGCGCTTTTTCGGCCAGTTGGGCGGAGCAACCGGTTGCTTCAATCGCCATTTCTAAGCGCGCCGAACAAGGCGAGGGGCTTTGATGTTTAGGCAATTCGGATGGCATAGATTTGGTCGATTATTTTTGTTGATTTGAGTTAGCGCGCATCGTGCGCAGCGCTAAGTCTCGGCCTGTTTCTATAAAAACAAGCGTCCATTTTGAGTTCTTTTATTTCGTTTTGCAGGGATTTTATAACGCTTTGGCACTCCGCAAGCTTGATTTTAAGCTTTGCTTCGCGTTCGCAGGCTGCGCGGTTCCCAGCATGGTGCTTTTCTGCTGCGTAATTCGCCAATCGCAACCTGCGCCTCAGTGAGGCTATTTCTGTTTCTGCATTCATTTACGCCCCTCCCTGCTGTTGGTTTTTGATCTCTTTGCTCCACTCTTCGATCTTCGGCTTCATCTCCTCAAGGGTGGCTATCACTCCGGTTGCGGTGACAATGCGGACAAACCCGGAAAAGTCCTTCGGGGCACCGAACTCGAAAATTTGCCGGATTTGGACGATGTCTACTTTGATGGCACGTTCTGCTGCCCCGATAACGTCGGTGCCCGAGTTGACGGAATTCGACTTGTAGTCCAGAATTTTCGTCACAAGCTCCATGTTTTTCGCCTTGTCCTCAAGAATCGCAAGACCATGACGGCGAAGGAATAGCACAATAGCCGCAGTCGTTCCTTCCGCGGACGCCTGCTTGATTCCTTCGATGAATTTTTTGTTCAGCTCTTCGTTGTTGTATTCTGATTTGGTCATGGAATTGGTAGCTTGGATACTTTGGATAGTTTTGCGGTATTGAATTTCGACGATCCGCTTGCTTTGTAAAGCCAAAAATCTTCGATCTTCAATTTTAGCTTAGGTTGGATTTGCGCAAATCCAAGGCCATCTTTGGATATGTACTGAAATTTTGGAGAAAGATACCTGAACTGAGCCGGCGCAACGCCTTTTATGATGTCCGAAAATTCGCCGCCACGAAGGGTCCAATCTGTTATTGCAACGGTTGTCTCATTTATGCGGACACCAATATAAAGATAATCGTTTTGCCCCTTGTCGAATGGACTTGCCGGTTCGAATGCAACCGGAAAGTTTGTGTTCGAAAGCGGAGCCCCACCAGAGAAAAGGTAACCTCGAACAATGAATTTCGTCGGAGCTTTGTCCAGATATTCGATTACAAACCCCGAATTTTCATCCGGGGCTTCGATTACAATCGGATCGCAATAACCGAGCGCGCAGCTTACGGCATCGTGATGGGATATGACGATATTGTCAGGCTGCATTTTGTTTTTACGATTTTGTTTTCTTTTGGTCCGATATTTGCAGGCGGCAGCCCTCCTGCAGTTTCCGATATCCGCATTCCGATTGATGCTCCTATTTCTTTTACAAGGAGTTGCTGATTGACGACATTTTGTCTGGAGCAAAACGCCACGAGACCAGTTGATGCTTTGATATATGAAAACTCAATGCCCGCGAACTGGTCGTTTGGGTATTTTCTATAAACAACAAGGTGCTTTTGGGCCATTAAATTTGAAACCACCGGGATATTGTGGGTAGCAATCAATTGACGGTAAACGGCGTTTCCAAATCCGTATTCTATTGCGTGTGCCGCAGCAACCGCTCTTGGCATGGCCTCTTTTGCAATAAAAATAGGCATTTCAGGCCAATGCTCTACTGCCCAAACCGACTTCCTTACCTCCGATCTCAATGCCCTTTTCTGCTCTGGGCCGACAAGGCTGTGTATGACGCTAAAAAGATCGGGGAAGTTTAGCCAAACAATTTTATCTCCATTTTTGATAGGCTCGCTTACCCCAAGCGGTCGATATCCATGAAAGCTGGACAACCCGGACAGGGCTTCCGGTATTTGTCCCCTTTTGTAAATCAGAAAGGTCTGGGCGTCGGGCGTGTTTCTTTCCTCAACAAACTCCCCGAGCCCATTGTTGTTTTCTTGGTTCATGGAATTGCAATTTGTTTTGCGACAATCGGAACATGCCCGATTGACTTTGTTATCTTCCCGTAATTTGACGATGGCCTTCCCTCCCCAACAACGGGAACAGTAATCCAGAATTCCTTTCCTTGGTTCTTTTCGGAAATCAGGTATTTGATGATTTCTATCGCAGCCTCGGTTCTGCTGTTGAAGCCTACTCCTTTGGTCACCAGCGTGCCATACCCGATGGCAAGCGAGACCGCGGTAACAACGCAGGCCGGGTTGCGCTTTTGCTTGGATATGGAAAGGCGGACCGGGAGCTCCGCCATTGTCACCGGCTTTTGTATGTTCACGATTATCCCGTCTTTTACCCCGAGAACGCGAACCCCCGCCCATCCGTTGTTGGCATTGGGATCGTCTCCGTCCGTATTCCAGCGCCCGGGATCAAGGTTGAAAAGTCCCCTTGGATACAGTGTTTCGTAAAGCTTGGCAAAGATGTCTTTGCTTCTGGCCTTGAGGGCTTCGGCAATCATCTTTTCGAAATCGGACTTTTCGATCAGGCGACTGTAGACGAATCCCTGTTTGGGTTTTGCGCTCATGTTCAGTAGTCAAATCCTTGATGATTGATGACGGTTACCTTTTCACCCAACGAGTCGATTATGCCGTCCATAATTTTGTCGGAAAGCTTGCCTTGCTTGGCAAGGTCGACCATTTTGACGAAGGCGTCCTCGACGGTGTCGTTGTAGATATACAGGGTATAGTACTCGTACAGAGCGGCGAGCTTTTCATCGAGCGGCATCTTCGTAACTTCGGTGCGCTTGAAGCCATCTTGGCAGAGAAGGTTTACCGCAACCTTGCACAGCATTCCGATTTCGGCAATGTTCAGTTTGATTCTGACGTTTTGGATTTTTCCGGTGTTTTTGCCGAAGGCGCTCCACTTCAATTCAAGAGCGGTTTCCTTCTTGGAAAGTCCAGCATCCCCGCCTTCTGAAGAAGCATCAGCGTTTTTTGAGTCGTTGCCAGCGCCTTCAGGCGCGTCGCTTTTTAAGTCCTCCTTCGGCGGGCTTTTTGACGCCGGGGTGAATTCCGAGTAGGTTGCAGCGCCCGTATTGGTAATCAGGGTGCGCGTGGTGCCGTTTTTGTTGATGGTAAGCTTTTCGGTCAAGCCGGCGGAGTTGGCGGCAAGATCGGTGACTTCGAGGCCCGCCCAATCAAGGCCCACCCCTTGGTCCTTGTAGTAATAGAGATGGCAGTAGGTCCGCTCGTATTCCGCCGGCGGCTTGATCGGGGCTGGGTTGGCGTGCATATACGGCGGGTAGATGCGATAGGGGAGCTGGGCGCAGAACTTCTTGTGTTTCGGCATCACCCAGCAATCATTTTTGCTCGACCATTGCCACCCGAAGCAGTCGACCAAGAATGCGTCTTTTGGGAGGCGAAATTGGTCGAGCCTTACTCCCGTTGCGAAATAAGCATTTGCCAAACGGCTAGTGTCTCCGCCGTAGAAGCCCAAGTCTTGAAATGCCCCTTGGTATGTCGACTTGCGGTAGCGAAAGGTGGCGTTGGAAAACCAACCTCCATGCGACTTTTCGCCGGCTTTTTCGTTGACAATGTAGAACTCGTGCTTGTTGGTCTTGCGGTCGTGACGCAGCAGCACCAGCTTGTTTGTGAGTTGACCGCCATTGATGGCCATTTGGCACCACGTGAAGCCGGTCTCGTTGTCGAAGAAGTAGGGGTCGCGGCTCAGGTGGGGCCCGAGAAAAGATTGGACAAAGGAGCTGGTATCGCTCTCGTCTTTGGGCGGATTCCACGGAAGGCGGCCGTTATGCATGACAGCCCAAGTGAAGCGCGGTACTTCCTTGTCGTCGGCTCCCTTGACCTTGAAAAGGCTGTCTTCGTAGAAGAACGGATGGGTAAGGCGCGGGGTTACCTTCATGCCGGGGCTTGCGGTGCGGAAGTGAACGGCGAATTCCACCTTGGCCGCCTCAAGGTCGGCAATCTCTTTGTAGATTTTCTCGAATTCCATTGCTCCCTTCTTGATGACGATACCGTTTTCTTTGTCGCAGAACATGAGTCCTGCGCCGTCGGGATGGTTGAGCCAGCAGTCATTCCACATTTCCTTGGAAAGGGGCTTTGATCCGGCGGGGCGATAGGCGATGATGCACATGATGTTTTGTTTTGTTTTTCTTGACTGGGAATTACTTGACGAGAATTTCACCCTCGGCCACCAAATCTTGGCGCAGGGTCATCTTGGAAAGGTCGGCCTTCTTGCTCTTGGGAACAAGAGGTTGGTTGATGAAGTCGTTGACTGCACACCAAGACGCAAGCAGCGGCCAACGCTTGCGGTTCTGGTCGACAAACATGACATAGTTGCGATAGTCGCAATACTCGCTCATGGAACGGCTTGCGGGCGCGGCAAACTCGCATACGGAGTCGCAGAATTCGAGGTTTCGGATGATGTGTTTCGGGTTGATTGTACCGCGAAAGATTCTGAACTCGATGGTCGCCTTGTTGCAAAGGTTGACCGCTTGCCGCCTGTTTTCGTCGGTACGTTCGTTGCGCACAAGGGCGTCGCCGGGCTCTTTCTCGATATACTTGGTAAACTTCTGATTGCCTCGGCCGGCAACCTTCTGCACAAACAACGTATTGCGCTTGTGGTTGATAAACACAAGGATACGGCCGATTTGCAGGCTTGTGAGCGAATCCCTGCTGACATGCACATGAAAGCCGCATGTATCGGTATCCCAAGCCCGGAACAGGTTGTAGTACTTGGAAGACTCGATCAAGGGGATTTGCTTGCGGTGGAAGGCAAGGTCGGCCGGAGCCGTAACGATTTCAAAGCCGGCATACTTTGGGCCCTTCCCAAGGCCTTCCGGGTCAAATTCGGGCGCATTTGAGTACTTGCCGTTCATTGTCAGAGTGCCGTCCTCTTTGATGACAACGTAATTGCGCCCAAGCACCTTGTAGATGTCTTCCGCAATGTTTGTGCGGAAGATTCCGGCTTTAATCATGCCGGCCATATTGAATTCGGTTTCGATCTCGAAGCCAAACAGTCTTTTGGGCTGCTCTTTTTGCGGCCTGTTTGTGGCCTTGACGGTTCCGTCGGGTTCGGTTGTGCAACCAAGGCGGGTCATTTCGGTGTAGATCGGCCTCGGGTACATCGAATGGTTATGGGGATAGATCAGATTCATTTTGATCGCCTTTTCTCTGCATGGTTTGCATGATGGTTTGTTGTTGAGTAGCGGTTCCGGAACGAGCAGGTCCTTGAGCGTTCTTTGCCCGCAGTTCTGGCACTCCTGAAAGAGTGGCTTGTATTTGTTGTATACAAACTTTACGGTCATCGGATTTTCAGTCCAAAGCACTTTGATTGCGTCGCAGCCATGTACGGACATCCTGCATGAGCGATGGACGATTGCCTTGCTGTAGTCGCAGATGAAAAAGTTTCCGTTGTCGACTTCGTGTCTGCGAATTTTGATTGACTTTACCGTACCCCCGTCGGGGTATATGGCGTCGACCATATCTTGGGTAAGCGCAGGATTGCCGGAGTATTGGCAGATTTCGTATTTGTCTTTATAGCCGGCAAAAATACTTACGGCCTCATCCTTGGTTTTGATTTCAATTGCGTCGCACCGAAGGATAAAACGACCGCTGAGCTTGCACTCCACGAATACGTTTTTGATTGCCACGCATTCCAGCCGGTGGTAGTAAACAAATTTTTCGACCGGCTTTCCTTCATCGGTAATAAAAGCAACTCCGACTTGATTGAAGTCGTCCCAGCTTGATCCGATGTAGGAGTTTCCAAACAACGTCACAATGCTTTGGGCCGTGTCGACGGCCTCGCCAGCAGTGGTGGCTAGTTCGAGTTTTTTCTTTTTGTCTTCGTTCATGGTGATATTGTTTTGCAAAACAAAACCCGGTGGCCGGGCTTTATTTTGCCCTCCATTGCTGGAGGACAGGGTTATCGGTTAGATAACCGGGTTGGTCTTGCCGGTCTTCCAGTTGATCCAAGCGTTGGCGCGCTTGTTGATACGGACGACGGCAAAGTCCTTGTGGGCGTGCTTCGCGGTGAAGCGGGTGCCGTGCTGCTTGGCCTCCTTCGAGGACGAGAAGCGACGTTGCGAGACGACAACCTTGCCGTTCTTGCGGACGAATTCGACACCGTAGGAGAACTTCTGCTTGGCGATCAAGGCAGCGATCTCGGGGGCCGGAACATTACCGGATTCAACTTCGTCGATCTTGGCGATGGCGGCGTTGATGGTCTTGATTTCGGCTTCGAGCTTGCGGCGCTTGGCCAGCAGCGTATTTTTGTTTTCCACTTGGTTCCTTTCTTTTGGTTTGTTTATGAAATGGGCGGTTTTGGTTTGGACCACAAAACTCAGCAATTGCCGGCGGGTTTGGGTTGCCCCAGCCATAGCCGGCTTACGCCCGATGCCTAAGTCTCAAACAGGGGCCGGAAGCCCCGAGTCATTAGAGCTCCGGATTGGTGAGCCCGGTGACCTTGTTGACGTAGGAGTTAACCCGCGCCTGCACCTTGATGACGAAGAAGCCGAGGTGGCCCTCCGACTTCATGAAGCGGCTGGCGTGGTGGATCGCCTCGTCCTGCGTCGCGAAGTTGCGCTTCGACGGGTTGTTCTTGTGCGCCTGAACGGAGCCGTCGATGTTCACCTGACCCTTGCGGATGTAGTGAACCGTGTACGAGCTGCCGTCCGCGTTCTGGACGATGTTGGGATCGACCGGAACGAACTCCTGCGTGGTCACGCTGAAGCCAAGCGCACGGGCCATGGCAAGGGCCGAGTTGAGTTCGGCGCTGTTGAGGTCGTACTTGGTCGCCTCGGAGGGGATCGTGGCAACGAAGCCCTTGTTGGCGACGAAGAACTTGCCATTGATGACGTTCTTGATGATGTACTTGTTGTTCATATCATATCTACTAACACGGCCTTGTCGGGCCGTCCGGTTGGTTGGAGGAACCAAAGCGCAAAACCGGGGTTGCGCTTTGGAAAGTGGTCAGGGAAGCGGAATGGGACTCGCGGCAACAGTCGATTCAATAACCTTGCCGCCTCCGTATTTGCTTCCAATGCAGACAAATTTGCCTTTTTTCCTGAAAACAAAGTAGCCTATGCCCTGTTTTCTTGCCATATTCCCGGTGGCGTGCGCAACGCAGGCCGAAATGCTATTCGAATAGCCATATGTTGCTGCGCTGAACACGGTTACGTTTGCCGCGCGAAGGTCGTTGATTATCTTCGGCTTTTTCTCTGGCGCGGCCGCCATCGGATCGTTGTCAACAATCCAATCTTTGGGCAGCTTGTCGTTAAATACCGAAATATCAAAGCATTCCGACGACGGAATAAGACGCCAAAATCCATCGGTTTTGTTGGTCTTCATTACAACCGGAATGCAAATATCGCCCGGATGAGCGAGATGGACATTGTGAAGCGACGAGCCCGGCATGATGAAGAATCCCTTTGCCACAAGGGATTCGACCGTCGTGATATTGACATCAATCCCCGTCTTTTCTTTCGCGTTGAGTGCCAGTTGTTTCAGGTAATCAACGCCATCGGCTTCCGGTTCTCGGTCCATGGGTTCTTTGTTTGGCGAATTCTTTTTGCTTGTATTGATATAATATCCAAAAGCCTCAAAGTTTTCCGGTTTAACCATTTTATTGTATGCCTGAGGCGGTTGGGCCAAAATCACGTCGGAGAACGAAAGCGGCTTGCTTGCTTTGGGCTCTTTATAAGTAATGAATGGACTTGGATTCTGCTTCAATTCAACCAAGGGTTTTGCTTTGGCCGGAGGAGCTGGCTGCGGAACATCCACATCGAAATCTTCTTCAATTCCGTCGTTATCATTCATAACTTTGTTTTGTTGCCGTTTAGAACACGAACGAATCGCTCAAGCACGACCAAAGAAGAAGTTTGCAATAGCCGATATACTCTTTGTTCCTGTCGTTTTCGGCGGGGAAAACATATTCGGGGTGAGATTGGATCGCCAAGGCATTAGCCGCCCGGCGGTAGACCGCAATCTCGACCTCCGGCACCCGCTTGCCGTCGTGCTTGGAAAGGTCGTCTTTGTCGCTTGAGCCAAACGAAAATGGGCTGAGCTCGCAGACGCCGACAACCTTGAACTTTGTGTTCCGCTTATCGAGCGGCCAAGGGTATTGTCTTTGGTGATGGGTGGAGGTCACGACAATTTCACCGGTTTCATGGCCGGTAATCTTGGAAAGCTTTTCGCCGAAGTTCGGAACCGGAGCCTTGTCTTTGTCGGACAGGTGGCCGGGGCAAATGATTGATTCGAAATCAACAGTAATCTTGTGGCTGCCCGGGTGGGATTGGTGCTGCACGAGCTTGCCGCCGTGGGACACGCACAGGAATTGCGATCCACGGCAAATGCCGAGCGTTGGTACGCCGCTCATTTGGCAGGTATTGAAGAGATCGGCTTCTTCCACGTCCCTTCGCCAATTGGCAGAAGTCGTCGGGTGGGCGGATTCGCCATACATGCCGGGGGAAACGTCTTCGCCTCCGGCAAAGAGGACAAGGTTGGCATCCCCAAACCGGCCAACGATTTTGGCTCCGGTAATCCAATTGGCATATTCCCGGTATTGGGAGCCGCCGGCGATAAAGATTCGCGTTCCGCTAAAGTTGACGCTTTTGTAGGCTTCGATAAGTTTGCTCATGTTGTTTTAGATTTGATGGTCTTTGTTGAAGAATCGTGAAACGCCTTGACTGTATCCGATTGCGGCCCACCTGTTGTGGCCAAGTTTTTCGGTGTACTTTTTGATCTTTTCCATATATTTGGCATACGGAATTGGCTCGTCCTTGAAATGGTCCGGAGGTTCAAGGCCGGTCGGCTTGTTTTGGATTCCGGCATGTGTCACCATATGGGTTGAATTTGCCCGAAGATATTTCTTCGATGTGGCAAAATGGGCAAGCTGGAGCTTTTCGAATTTGACATCAACCGAATCGTTCTCGCCGAGAAGATCGGAGTATTCTTCCGGCACGTTGTATATGAAGTTTTCCTGAACCGCTCGGGCCAGCATCAGCCCGTGCATCATAAATACCCGGACCCCATAGTCGGCGAGCTTGAGCTTGATG
>JACCDR012129601.1_pt1 | contig 10907 bp, 13 predicted proteins | sample 7446431 | NCBI WGS metagenome assembly JACCDR01 (sample SAMN15323443, study PRJNA562643) | freshwater metagenome | isolation source: river surface water | place: USA:Blue River Watershed | collected 2017-08-17 | reverse complement strand
CAATACCCTCCAGTGTAATTGAGCCTGAAGTAGATGAATTTACAGAATAATGTATACCTGAGAGTCTTATACTATTTGTTTTTTTAGATAAAATTTCATCAATTAAGGGAACGTATTTTGGATACTCTAGAGAGTCATTAATTATTCCAATTTTTGTGTTGAAAGATTTAATGAAAGAAGTAGTTGAACTTATATCTAATGTAGATAGAGTTTTATTTAACTCATCACTTTGGAGTGAATAATTTTGTTCTTTATAATGTGAAACAAGCCAACTTGGAAACAAAAAAATAAGAAAAGAGACTTGAATCAATACAATAAATAAAATGCAAATTACCACAAGTCTTGCCTTATACTCTTTTACTATTTTTTTTCTAAGATTTTCTGGTAATAGGTTGAACATGGATTTATATAAATATTTTTGAAGGTATTGCTAAACCAATACTACCCGCATATTTTATCGACTCATTAAAAGGTATCTCTGGAATAGTAGTGTTTATATCAAAAGCATTAACCCATACATTTGCCAAACTAGTTGGGGTTTGACTGTGACTACCTATATATGAAACCATTGCCTCATCAAACCCCTCCCCACATACATATATATGACTTATTTCTCTTTCTGGTTTATCTATATTTTCTTTTAGAGTATGCCAATATGTATAAAGTTTCTTTATTTCTTGCATAAGAAAAGCTGGATTATTTGAATACTCCCCCTTAGTAGAGATGGTCGATGTAAACCTAACCACTCTTCCATATGAAACGTATAAACCAACCTTTTCAGGACTGAAGTTAATTACTAACGCAGTGTTAATTGTGCCTACAGGCACAACAGCCCTTGTTATTGCTTGTGATTCTATTTCCAAAGACAGAAGTGACAAACCAGCCTTTTCAGCCATTTCTACATACGAATCTACTAATGAGATAGGAAGAGCTGACACAACAACATCCATCAAATCTTTTTCTGTTCTTTCAAAAAGCTTATAGTCAAAAGTTAGTTCAAGTGGAGAAACAGGAACATTCTCTTCCATTTTAGATTCCACTGCACTTCTAATTTCATCCTTGTTTACTACCGGTATCTTTGCAGTAAAAAGATATGCTTTTTCTTCTGGTAGGGAAATTTTTACATGGTTAAGTTTTAAAACATTTTTAATATCATTTAAAACATTAGTTATTTCATCAATGTTATTTATCTGACCTCCAACAATAACTCCTTTTGTTAATAATCTTTCAGCATACTTTTCAATATGCAAAACTCCTCCTCTTTTTACAAACTGAATACATCTAATAGATGTATCTGAAATAGAAATCCCAGCAAAAGGAACATCTAAAAACTTTGGAGCTGGAAAAGCCTTAAATATCTTTTTAAGATTCATCCTTTCAATTATACCCCAAAAAAACTTTTGTTAACAATAAAAAATAAAATTATTTAACTTCTGCACCAGGTACCACACTAGTATCAGCATTTAACAAGGAGAAAAAACTATCACCACTTACAGCCAGAATCATTCCTTGGCTTTCAAGCCCTTTTATTGTTCTCGGCTCAAGATTAGTTGCAAATGCACATTTTTTACCCACAAGACTATTTGGGTTTTCGTAATAAATTGAAATGCCAGAAACAATTTGTCTTGGTTTTTCTTCTCCAAAATTAACTTCCAATCTTAAAAGCTTATCCGAATCAGGAACCCTTTCTGCCAGAATAATTTCACCTACTTTTATTTCAATTTTTTTAAAATCATCAATACTTATGGTCATAGTAACTATATTAAGATAATAATTTTAGGGCCATTTTAACTTTCTCACCAGCATTTACACCACCAGTAATTTTTTTCAGAGCCTCCCTTGCTTCCCTTTCCCCATAACCCAAAGACTTCAAAGCTTCAATAACATCCACGTCTCCTGACGTATCAACATCACCCTCAAAACTAGTTATTTTATCTTTCAACTCTATGACTATTTTTTCTGCATTCTTTTTGCCAATACCAGACACTTTTGTTAAATGCCCCGTATCTCCAGAAACTATTGCGTTTCTAAGGTTTGCAATACTCGCAATGGATAAAATACTTAAAGCTGACTTTGGACCAATACCTGATACGGTTATAAGTAACTCAAAAAAAGACAACTCTTCTTTTGTTATAAAACCATACAAATCTAGTGCATTTTCTCGAACAGCTAAATATGTCCAAAACTCCGTAGTGGCTAGTGCCTCAGATGATTTATTTCCTTCAATTCGCTTTGGTGAGTTCGAATTCAAAACCGCAGTATTTGTGTAGATCCTATAACCAACCCCAGAAACATCCAGTATTACTGACTTTAGGTCCTGCTCTATAATTTTACCCCTTAGATATCCTATCATTCTCCTATAATACTCTATTTAGTTCGCCTGAGCCAACAACCACTTGATTTATTTTGAGTTTCGTTATAGTATCTGCCTTATGCCTATAACAAAGTCAGCTAAAAAAGCTCTAAGAAACTCTGGAAAAAAGAGGGTTTTCAACCTTAAAAAGAAAGATCTTATAAATAAAACGGTTAAAAACCTAAAAAATCTTATCGCTAAAAAAGACACTAAAGGTGCTACTGAATACATGAAAAATGTTCAAAAAGTACTAGATAAGTCTGTAAAAACAGGTCTTCTTAAGGCCAACACAGCATCTCGAAAAAAATCTCGACTGTCAGCAATGATCAAAAAAGCACAATAAAACAAAAAACCACCAACAGGTGGTTTTTTGTTTTAAAAAATTATTTATGGTAATTTTTGTGTTATTGCCGTCGTAGTTTAATGGATAGAATGTTGGCCTGCGAAGCTGACGATCCAGGTTCGATTCCTGGCGATGGCACACCAATTAGAACCCGAGGTACATTAGAACTTTTTCTAGTAAAGGTTCCGTATTCTCCTCCTCTTTTAAGTGTTGACTCAAGAAACCTCTAATCTCGTCACTATCCTCTGGATGAGCATGTATAACCAAAAAAGGCATAAACATTTTATTTGATTTCAAAAGCAACCTAGGATGTGCATCATTTAATTCAAACCAAAATGATTCTAGAGAAGAATAAGGGTAACGTGTTTTACCAAAAGTTACACCAGCATTATCCAAAACCACAGTGATAATATCTGGCTTTCTAGATGCAAAAAGAGAAAGCACAAAAGAGGCTACAATAATAAAGATACCGAAAATAATATTATTTAAAATAATTGAAATTATTGCGATAGATAGCGTAACTATACCGACAATCCAATACCAATCATTTGTTTTTTCTGTGTGAAAATATTCAACTGTTTCCCAAGTTATTTTATTCATACTATATTGTGTTTAAAATTGAGTCAGCAACTCGCGGTTTATGATTTTCTACACCAGCCATCCATATATTCATGGCACAAACTATTAGGGCAAGATTTTTAATAATATACTGTCCTTCTATTGTTGGCACAAAAAACTTCGTCCATATATCCCCAATCACCAAAAGAGGCAAGGCTGTTGTGAAAATATGAAGTGCAAATAAACCTGTTGCAGTTTTTTCAAACTTAGGAATAAAAAATAAAACCCCTATAACCATTTCAAACAAGCCAAATAAAACAATGAATGAAGAAAATGGCATTACTCCGGAAATTGTTTTATTAAATAGTTGTTCTACTAAAGGACTTGCGGGACTCTGGCCAATAACCTTTAGAATTCCAAACCAAAAGTACATAACAAACAAAGCTATTCTAGACAAAAGAACTGTTGATTGTTTTATAGTCATATAGGTAATTATACTACCCTAGTAAATGAAAAGCTATTTGTATATAAAACATTATTAACACAATGAAACAATTAAACTACATATTCATACATTTAAGAATAATATATAATATAAATAATTTAATATTAATGTTAGATGATGGAATATAAATATACTTATATATTAATGGCCTGTACTTTTCTCACAATCTGGCTATCTTTGTTTATATGGAGAACTAGTAACAGAAAAGAAATGTTGACCATGTCATTAATTCTGGCAATATTTGGACCAATTTCAGATATTCTTTACACCAGGGATTGGTGGAGACCATTAACAATAACAAACACAACAATAGGTTTCGAGGCTATATTAGTAGGTTTTACTATTGGCGGAATTGCTTCAGTTATTTATGAAGATATATTTAAGAAAAAAATAAGTATTCGAAAACAATCTAAAGCAAAAGTGACAAAGAACAATAGCCGACTAGTTTTAATAATTTGTTTTGCTTTAATATTATTTTTTGGAAGTTTTCACTTATTAAATTTTAATAGTTTTCATGCAACTATTCTGTCACTCACAATACCAACAATAATTATATGGATGAATAGAAAGGATTTAATACTTGATTCTTTAGTCACTGGAATTTTACTAGTTGTAATCGCCTCAATTGTTTATTCTGTACTAGAATTTTTGACTCCTGGATGGATTAAAGTCTTTTGGTTGTTTAAAAATGTACCCGATGTAGTAATACTCAATCTTCCTATTGATGATATATTCTGGTATTTCTTTGCCGGATTGTTTATTGGACCACTATATGAATATTGGAAAGAAGGAAAAATTGTAAACACTAACAATCCTTGAAGACTTAAGTTTTTCTATATTTTCAAACCCTTATCTATGAATACAACCCACCCAACAACAAGGTTTGCGTTTGCCATCATTCAGTTCTTCAATAATTCCTCTTATTCGATTTACTCTTGTTTCTAATTTTTTAGCCGAAATAATCCAACAAATGAACTCACTACGCGAAAGTGGAGCAATGCCTTCCCACACCAAAAGTGCTGATTATTTTTTTATAATGTGATTTTTAGATCTGATGTGTGGGAGTGTGGCATAAGTTATAACACATACAATCTAGAATAATATGCCATTTTTCTAATATGATTTGAGCCCGAAAAATAATCAAGGAATTGATACAATTTAAATCCAAAAAACAATAAAACTATTACTAAAATATACCATTTATATTTATTAACAAAATTATTAAGTGTATTCAGTATTTTCTGAAATGTTTCAAAAGAATATAATCCCCTCAGCACTAAAGATAATGTCGTTAAGATTATTGGAAGATAAATCAAATTGGATTTAAGTGCAATCTGCGCATCTGAATAACTTTTCACACAGTCTCTTGTACCTCCCCAGCAGATATAAACCGGATTAACAAAACCCTCTATTAGACTAATCAAGGGATTAAAATAAAACAAAAATACCCCAAAGAAAATAATTAATTTATATTTAATAACAAATTGAAATAAATTTATTTCCGGATTGGCACCTAAACTATTTTTTGAAGAACTAGAATCAATTTTTTTCCCAATAAGATAACCCGCGATCGCATTTAGAATGAAAAATGAAAAAACACATAAAACCATAATGATCGGCTCCACAAGAATAAAACCGAAAAGTGAAAGATACAAAGTAAAATAACTTCCAATAACATCTGAAAGTGTCCTTATTGGAATAAATGAATCCGCAATGCCTGAAGTAAATGAAAGTGTGGCCAAACCTAATCCCAAAATAATACCCTTGGTTGAATTACTCATTTATAAATTATACCTAATTATTCGTAAAAGATAAAAGTAAATAGGTAAAATTTTTGAGTGCAGATTGGGTGAGATTAGGTCAGGGATATTTTTCTTGCCGACGCAAGAAAAATTCCACGACCCTGACTCGCCACCAAATCAATATGGGGTGAGAATACGAAATACTGGGGAACCCACTGGCGGATAGACCAGATTCGCCCTCGAATTTTCTCATCTCGTCATATGAGAAAATTCTGGGCACCGGACTATCGACAGTCGCTACTGCGACAGTAGACCGATAGTCCGTTCGAATCTCACCCGTAAAACTTTCAGTTTTACTCCATCTCGCAAAATCAAAACCGCCCATAAAGGCGGTTTGATTTTGCGGATGGGGTGAGATTCGAACTCACGGCCCAGTTACCCAGGCGACAGTTTTCAAGACTGTTGCTTTAGACCACTCAGCCACCCATCCATGTAGAGGTATACTATCAAAAATTGAAGATAATGCAAAGACTTATGTTTTGAGGTAGACTACCAAAATGAAAAGAATCTTAGGAATAGACTTTGGAACTAAAAACGTGGGGGTTGCGCTTTCAGACGAAAGGGGTGACTTTGCGTATCCACTTGTAGTTATTAAGAACTCCCCTAATCTTTTAGAAGAAATAAAAAAAATATGTGTTGAAAAAGAAGTTGGACTTGTGATTTTTGGAGACTCAAAAAACTACAAAGGTGATAATAATCCAATAATGGATCAAATAATCCCATTTATGAAAAGTTTAAAGGATGAAACTAAACTAGACACAGTCCTACATCCAGAATTTCTGAGTTCTGTTCAAGCCGAAAAACTGCAAGGTAAAAATGAAATGATTGACGCCTCTGCGGCAGCCATAGTATTACAAAGCTTCTTGGATACAAACAATAATAAGTAATACGAAATTAATATAAAAAAATGCCAGAATTACCTGAAGTAGAAAACCTGAGACTAGGTCTCGAACAAAAAATACTTAAGCAAAGAATACTAAGTGTAAAAGTACGCAAGCCTAAACTGGTTTCTGGCAAGGGTACGTTACGTACAGCATCTGGGAAAAAAGCGAAAGAATTTGAAGAGGGGTTGAAAAACCAAGTATTTGTAAAAGTAGAAAGAAGAGCCAAAAATCTTATTTTCAGATTCAAAAGCGAAAAAGTTTTACTAGTACATTTGAAAATGTCTGGGCAGTTTGTTTACAAAGGTAATAAACAAAATGAAAAGGTGTCTGGTGGACACCCAATAGAAATATCGGAGACAAAACTTCCCAACAAACATACTCATGTTACTTTTGAGCTTGAACAAGGCACACTTTTTTATAATGATACAAGAATGTTTGGCTACTTACTGTACTACCCCACAAACATAGATTTCGAAAAAGATGAACATTTTAAACTACTTGGATTAGAGCCTTTGGATAAAAAATTTACACTAAAATACTTTGCAGACTCGCTTAAAAAGAAAAGTGGAAAAATAAAAGCAGTATTAATGAACCAAGAAATAGTTACTGGTCTTGGAAACATATACGCAGACGAAAGTCTGTATGAGTCAAAAATAAAACCTACAAGACCAGCTAACACATTGATAAAAAATGAAGTGAAACTTTTGCACTCGGCAATACTTAGAATAATAAAAAGAGCAATAAAAGTTGGGGGCTCATCTGTTGCAACTTACAAACTTTTGGATGAGTCGAGTGGAAACTATGCTAGAGAGCACAAAGTCTATGGGAAAAGTGGCAAACAGTGCCCTGAATGTTCAAACGATTTTGTAACTATACAAGTACAAACCAGAACAACGGTTTTTTGCCCAAAATGTCAAAAATAAGAACAAATATCAAATTATGTAGTACAATACTTATATGAAAAATGACAACTTTCTAGGGATAGTTGTACTGCTTTGTATAATATCTATTGGTCTTTTTGGTGGCTCAAAAACTCCAAATAGTAGTGGGGGTGGTTTTTTTACAAACAATACAACTGTAAAAACTCCTGAGCAAAACCAGGCAGAATTACAATACAAAATCACTGACACCCAGTACAAAGTGGAGGATTTAAAAAGAAAAGTTCAAGCAGAAGAGGATAAAAAAACACAATCTGTTTACAAAGATGTTGTAAATATGAATTTCGTAAACAGATCAAATGACCCAGCACAAGAATATATAACTCTTTCAGTTAGCAACACGAAGTCACCTATAAACGTAACTGGTTGGGTAATAAAAAGTGCAAATAGCGGAGAAACTGTAAAAATTCCAAAAGGCACTTACCTATTTTTTACAGGAACAGTGAATTCCGAGGAAGATATTTATCTAAACTCGGGCGAGACACTGTATTTAGTCACCGGAATTTCACCTAATGGTAGTAGCTTTAAAGTAAACAAGTGTTCAGGATATTTGACCCAATTCCAAACATTTTACCCATATCTATACACAAATTGTCCTATGCCTAAAAATGAGGACTTATCTTCAATCCCTAAAATAGTAAAAAATGATGCTTGCTTAGACTACATTGACTACTTCCCTAGTTGTAGAATACAAACAGAAAACCTACCTGCAAACTGGAGTTATGAGTGCACAAACTTTATATACAACAAAATAAATTATCCTTCTTGTGTAAATGCACACAAAAATGACACTGACTTTTATGGAAAAGAATGGAGAGTTTATTTAAAGAGAAGTGAGAAAATCTGGAAAGACAGAAGGGAAAAAATTGTACTTTATGATAATGTGGGCAAAATCGTAGACACTTTGGAATACTAAATTCCAAGAATTCTGAACAATGCGACTCCAAAAGCCACAGAGACGTTTAACGATTCCTTCTCCCCTTTCATAGGTATTTCTGCAATAGCATCACAAAGTTCTAATATTTTTTTATCTACCCCAAAAACTTCATTCCCCATAACAAACAATACTTTTTCTTTAACTTTAATTTTTTTGTAGTCTATTGAAGTTTTGTCTTGTTCAACACAAACTACCTGGAAACCCACCTTTTTTAAACTTTTAATTATTTTCTTTGGATCTTCTTCATACTCCCAGGAAATATTTTTTTCTGCACCAAGGGCTACCTTGCCTATATCCTTTCTTGCTCTACCATATTTATCTATTGGTGATGGAGTGTATCCAGAGAGATAAATTTTATTCACACCCAAAGCATCTGCAGTTCGGAAAATAGACCCAACATTGTGTGTAGAGCGAATGTTATGGAGCAACACCGCTACATCTTCTATTTTTTTCTTTGTCATCGGAAACAATATACCATATAATGTAGAAATGCATACTTATACAATTTTCCCAGAATTACTCTCATTTGGATTTTTTGCACCCTTATTTTTAAGAGTTGTAGTCAGTCTTTACTTGATCTATTTAGGAAAGGAAAGACTTTTCAAACAATATAAATGGACTTCCCTTTTGTATTTTATTTCTGGTCTAGCTATTTTTCTTGGAATCTATACTCAAATAGCCGTAATACTAGGAACACTAATGTTTAAATTTGATTTCTATTTTGAACACTGGGTGAACAGAAAAAATACACCCGTGAGGCTTGAAATTTATTTCACTTACTTTATGGCAATATTTATTTTGTTATCATTAGTCATTACAGGCCCTGGAGCTTTTGCTTTTGATTTGCCTTTGTAAAATGAAAACTTCAAATATCCTCTATGTACTTGGAATAGTAACTTTGTGTAGCTTTGCTGGATTATTTTTTCATATAATCAAGCTTCCTTCAGATCTTTCCACACTTCCAAAGACTTATCTTTCTATGATGTTACTCATAATATCCATGATCCTTTTTGTATTTGGTTCAGTTTCTAGTAAGAATAATAATTAGACCCCTGTCCCAAAAGTAATTTCTGCTGAACTTGTATCCTGCATAACTTTGTTTTCGTCAAAACAAAGTTTGCTCGGACCCTAGCCTCGCGACCAGCTCTGCTGAGTTGGTGCCCGCTCCGGCTCGCACAAGTACGAAAAAATCTGCGTTCAGCAGATTTTTTCGTACTTGTGCGCCCGGCAGGAATCGAACCTGCGACCCTCTCCTTAAAAGGGAGCTGCTCTACCGACTGAGCTACGGGCGCATTAGCCTAACCGACTTGATCTGCATTAAGTCGGTTAGGACTAATGCGAGCCGGAGTCATGTTTTCTCAGTAGAGAAAACAGACGAGGCAGGGTCGTGGAACTTTTCTTGTGTCGACAAGAAAAATATCCCTGACCATATCTAACCCTTGAAATATACCAGAAAATAACATAAAGTCCAATTAGAATTGAATTTTATAAACCTTAAAAGCCACCATACCTTGTTTATTTATAATTTCCACAAAAGGAACATTTGTTTTTTTAAGGTTGTTGATAAAGTCCATCATTCTATCTACAAGAACATTGGAGTTATCAATATTCATAACATCTGGACTAACCGCCTCAATAAAATACAACGTTTTATTACTACCGACTAATCCACTGTTCTCTGTACTATTTTTTGGAATAACAGAATTTCTTATTACACTATTTTCATATGAAAACACTCCTATTTTGTAATAGATAAAATATTTTTCTAAATACCATTTTTTTGCAAACCAATTTATTCGTCCATCATACATTATTATTTTATTACTTGATTCAAGTATACTTTGTAAGGTAACTTTAAGTTCTTCAGATTTACTTGCTCGGTATCTACTAGTAAAAGGCTGGAGCTCATTATTGAGATAAATCTCTAACTCATTAAAACCATCACTTTTATTTCTAACAACGGAACTAAATACCCCCACCCTACCAACAGATCTAGATAGGTAATTTGTATTTACTGAATAAAATAACTCAAAAAACAAAATTGCCAATATCAGACTTAGAACAGTTTTGCCTCCATATCTACTTCTTATTTCTTTAATAAATAATCCAATGATAATTGAAAAAAATGGGACAAGAATTGGTAACCATCTTACCCCTCCCCCCATAAAACCAAGCATTATAAAGTACAGTGAAGTGTAAACCAGAATAGAATCTTCATACACATCTGTTTTATTTCTTTGTGACTTAACGATTAAATATACGAAACCTATCAAACACAAAGACAGATAAGGTAACGATACAGTTTTAAAAAGGGTGGATAAAACATCAAATGAATTAAATACAAAATTGAAATTTACCCCTCTCCCAAGCTCGTTTTGCATTCCAAGCATAGCAGATAAGGCAGTATCAAAATTTCCTCTAAATTTATATAAATAAAAGTTATAAATTATTGTCGGGGATAATGTTAGTATAAAAATAATAAATCCATAAACATATTTAATATTATTTTTCGCAAAATCATCATTCTTTTTTCTATTATATAAGTACAAAGATATTAAAAAGCTCGGCACAGTAAAAATTGCTGTAT
>JACCDR010504468.1_pt1 | contig 10907 bp, 8 predicted proteins | sample 7446431 | NCBI WGS metagenome assembly JACCDR01 (sample SAMN15323443, study PRJNA562643) | freshwater metagenome | isolation source: river surface water | place: USA:Blue River Watershed | collected 2017-08-17 | reverse complement strand
TGGTTTCATCGCGGAGCACGGGCTGCATGTTTCCCGATTCGTCGCACGTGAACGGGCTGAAGCCGAGGCTTCGCATAAATGCGCTCAGCTCGCTGGCCGTGGAGTTGTAGCGCGCACTGTGGGCGGGGACGATTTCAGTTTGTACGACGACGCGGGGACTCGCGGCCAGAGTTTGAACCGCTCCACGCAGGACGGGCAGTTCGTAGCCTTCGACATCGATTTTGATAAAGTCGACTTTGGGCAAACGAAGACGCGATAGCTCGGCATCGAGGGTCGTAACCGGGACGCGCACACCGGTGCGGGAGGCGTTGGGCGAAAGGTGAACTTCGCCCATGTTTTCTTCGTCGATCACGAGCTCGGCGTGTCCGGGTTTATCCCCTACGGCGGCGCAGACGATGGTGACGTTGATGAGGCGGTTTTGGCGGACGTTTTTGCGCAGGCAGGCGCGGGTGGGGCGGTTGGGTTCAAAGGAGATGACGCGGCCCTCGGGGCCGACGGAGCGCGCGAGCGGCACGGTGTACGTGCCGATGTTAGCGCCAATGTCGCACACGATAAAGCCAGGCTGCACCCAGCGCTTCAGAAAGCACATGACGTTGGGATCACGAGCTCCGAGGACGGCCACGGCGAGTGAGGTGAAATTATTTTTCATGGAGACGTAGCGATTGCCGTCCTGGTCTTTGAAGCGCAGCGCGCGTCCCGGCCAGATGCGGCGCGACATGTAGCCGAACCAACGCGCGCCGTGCACAAACGGGTGGTCGAGGTAAAGCGCGAGGCCGCGGCGCCAACTGCGGAACGTGTAATCTTCGAGGGCGTTTTCGGGGGAGATATTCATGCAGGTGATGCTCCTCGACCCATCCGGCACTGCGGGCTGGGGGCCGTCGGATGCTGCGCATGAATATTTTCGGCGGGCGGGCTTTTGCCCACGCCAATCTTGGCGTTTGGGTGACGGATGCGTTACATTTTCGGTGAGGCCGAAAGCGAAGTGACCGAAAACGAATCGAGGCGGAGGAGCTCGGTGCCGGATGTTTCGCTTTCGATCACGAAGGCGAGCGAGAGCGTGCCGGCGGGGTTGCGGTCGAGGGGAATGCGCAGGGTGGCGTAGGTCGTCCACGCGCCGGTGTCGGTGATTTCAGCGGAGCCGATTTCGGGGCCGTGCGGTTCGTGCGTGCGGATCGAGAGGCGGGCTTTCGCGCCGGAGTGGGCCGCGTAGTTGAGAAGCAGGACGGCGTCGCGGGGCGCGTTGTGGATGTTGGGGAAACGCACGTGATCACCGGAGGCGAGGTTGCGCAGTTCGAAACCGCCGCTGGGCATTTCTTTTTTCTGCACGCGAGCGGTGGTGCCCATGTGCCACTCGGCTTGGATGGCGGGCCAGGCGGCGTCGTACTGGCCGACACCGTGATCGGCGATGAGTTTTTCCAAGGGAGCGATGGAGCCGTCGTCGCGATAGTGAACGTAGGCGAGCGACGGGAAGCGGTATTTTTTGCGCATCTCGGGCTCTTTGAGGGTCGTGTAGTTCACGAAGGTTTGGTGGCGGAACGTGAAGAAGCCACCATGGCCGCGGGCGTCTTGGTTGCCGACAAATTCGTAAGGACCGTAGGGTGAAGCCGCGACGGAGTAGGGGCGGCGCCAAGTGCGATAATATTTGCCGTTGGCTTTGTGAAGAAACGAGGCGTCGACGGGCAGGTGTACGGCGGAGCTGAGGTCACCGTTGACGGTGATTTTGCGGGGAGTCTCGGCGAGTGAGATGAGGTCGGGGTTGAGGCGGGCGATGTAGTAATTGACGGCGCCTTTGTCGTGGTTGCCGAAGGTGATGTAGGAAACGCCATCGTCGTCGGTGAAGACGCAAGGGTCGTACTCGCGGGTGGGGGTGAGGTCGGCAGGGAGGAGTGGTTTGCCGAGCACATCTTTCCAAGGGCCGCGCGGGGAATCGGCGGTGAGGACGGCGGTGTCGGTGTGGTGATTGCTGAGGTACCAGAACCAGCGGTTGCCGTTTTTGATGCCGTGACCGGCCCAGCAGGAGTTGGATTGGCCGATGTAGGTTTCTTCTGGACGCACGGTGCTTTCGAGCCGCCAGTGGATGAGGTCATCGGAGGAAAAACAGCGCCAGTACGGCATGACGAAGTCGGTGACGCTTTGGTCGTACGGGATGACGTCGGTGCCGCCGAAGGCGTAGATGCGGTCGCCGTCTTCGACGAGATTGACGTCGGGCATGGAGAACGGGCCGTTGATTTGACCCTGCGTGACGGGCAGGGCGGCGAGGAGGGGATGGGCGAGAAGCGCGCAGAGCGCGAAGGAGGCGGGGATCGCGGTCATGGGTTTGCCTCTGAAGACGGGGCGCGGGTCGAAGGCGCGCAAGGCCAGAGTCGGGGCTTATTCGAGTGGGGAGGAGGTCGTTTGCCTAAGACTTGGCGTTGTCGCGCGGCGCGTGTTAATCGCCCGAGGCGTCGTCGATGAAGGAGCGTAGGTTTTTTTCGGAGCCAAAGAGGACGAGGACATCGTTGCCCTTAAACATCTCATCGAGGGCGATGGTGCCGAGGGTGCGGATGGGTGTCTCGGAGCGGGTGGCGGCGGCGAGCACGGTGTTGAGCATGCTCTTGTCGGGACGTTTGATCGTGACGAGGCGGATGTCGTGTTTGCGGAAAAGTTCGGCGCGGCTTTTGATCGAGCCGCCGATGAGTGTTTTCGGAATGGATATTTCGACGAGTGCGTGGCCCGAGCCGAGATCGATGCCATCGACTGCGCCACGGAGCAGCATGGAGTGGGCGAGGCCGCGGGCTGCGAATTCTTCGGGGACGACGAGACGCTCGACTTTGAGCAGGCGGAGCAGGCGCTCGTGCATGGGCGAGAGGACGCGGCAGATGAGTTTTTTCGCGCCGAGCTCCTGAGCTTTCATGGTGAAGGCCATGGAGCATTCGAAGTCATCGCCGATGGCGAGAATCACGGCGTCGAATTCATTGATGGGAAAACGCGAAAGCACGCCCGGCTCTTCAAACGAAACGGAGACGGCGGTGCAGATATCGTCTTTGATCGAGCTGACGTTTTCCTCGCGTGAATCGAGGCCGATCACCTCGGCGCCGAGCTGTGTGAGGTTGCGGGAAAGGTGGCGTCCGAAAACGCCCAGACCGATGACGAGATATTTCATGGGTGAAACGGGTTAGCTGAGAATGATGTTGGTTTCCGGGTAGCGAAAGACGGAGCGCTGGCGGCGAGGGATCAGCCCCATCACGAGTGTAAGCACGCCGACGCGGCCGACAAACATCGCGAAGGCGACGATCAATTTGGCCTCGGGGCTGAGCTGCGCGGTGACATCGCGCGTGAGGCCGACGGTGCTGATCGCGCTGATCGCTTCGAAGACGAGATCGCTGAGTGGAATTTCAGGATGAAGCGCGCTGAGCGCGGTGCTGACGGCGGCAATAAAAGCTGCCGCGACGAGGACGATGGCGAGCGCGCGGTTGGCGAGCTCGCTGCTGAAACGGCGTTGAAACGCCTCGATGTCGGATCGTCCCAGCATGAGACGGCGCAGGGCGAGGACGGCGACGGCGAGCGTGGAAGTTTTGATACCGCCGGCGGTGCTGGCCGGGCTGCCGCCGATAAACATGAGCAACATCATGATCGTGGCGGTGGCGGGCATGAGCGCGCTGACGGGCGTGATGTTAAAGCCGGCGGTGCGCGCGGTGATGGAGTGGAAAAGGGCGGTGAAGACGCTGTTGCCCGCAGCGGGGCCGTGGCCGAGGCCGTACTCGGTGAGCCAGATGAGAGCAGTGCCGACCACGATCAACAGCGCGGTGGTGACGAGGACGATACGGCTGTTGGCGGAAAGGCGCGGCGGCTGTTCGATGGTCAGGCGAAATGTGCGACGAAGGCGTCCGCTAAAGTAATCCCAGAAATTTTTCACCACAGGAAACCCGAGTCCGCCGACCACGATGAGAAACATGATCACGCTGAGAAATCCGGTCTGGGTGCTGAGGCGCGGATCGGCCAGGCCCGGACCGAGGGTGGAGAAACCGGCGTTGCAGAAAGCGGAGACGGAGTGGAAGAGAGAAAAAAAGAGCAGGCTGTCCGGCGGGTGCGGTGAGGAGGCGAGCGCGGCGTGGATCAGAAACGCGCCGGTGATTTCCATGACCAGCGTGAAGCCCACGATGATGCCGAGCGTGGTGCCGATGTGCCCGAGGTTTTCCTCGCTGAGCAAGTCTTGCAGACCGATGCGACTGCGCAGGCTGACGCCGCCCGCGGCAAAGTAGGCGAAGAAATAGGTGAGGGTCATGATGCCTAGGCCGCCGACCTGAATGAGGCCGAGCAGGATCCACTGACCTTGGAGTGAGAGCGTAGTTGAAATATCGATCGGGCTGAGGCCGGTGACGCAGACGGCGCTCGTCGCGACAAAAAAGGCATCGACCCAGCTCAACGGCGCGAGCGTGGCTTGCGGCGTTTTCAGCAGCAGCGTGCCGAGGATGATAACGAGGCCGAAGCTCAGGATAAAAATCTGACCGGGGCTGAGCGCGCGGCTGTGAAAAAGGCGGTTGCCGCGCAGGTAGCGCAAGCCCAGCAGGACGAGCAGGGTGACTTGGTTACCCGCGAGAAATGCGAGGGCGAGCGTCGAGGCGGGCAGGTTGGGGGAGTACTCGCCGAGCCAGGCGATGATGCGTTTGCCGAAAAAAAGTTCGAGGGCGACGGCGCAGGCGAGAAACAGCTCAAGCCAACGCTCGCGGATAAAAATTTTTATGCGCTCCTGAATGAGCAGGCGCACGAGCTCCTGCGCGACAAAGGCGGCGAGGACGAGTGTGGTGGCGGTGCGGACCTGGGCGTGTTGCGTCGGGGAAAGCGGCCAGCCGATGGCGAAGGCAAAGAGGCCCAGCACGGCGAGACCGCAGACGACAGTGAGGCGGTTGAGCCACGCCTGGATGCGTTGCCGCTGGTGATCTTTGAGCGGAAGTTTCATGACGCGGCGTCGGAGGGCTGCGGGTGAAAGGGCTCCAGATGCACGACGACGTCGTGGATGCCGAGGGGGGATTGCAGCAAGGCGTGTTTAACTGCGCCGCCGACGCGGTGGCCCTCGTCGACACTCATCGCGGGGTCGACCTGCACGTGGAGATCCATGGCGTAGCCGAGGCCGGATTTTTTGATGCGTAGTTTTTCGATGTGACGCACGGAAGGGACGGCGGCGGCGAGGGCGTGGACGCTGGCGCGCAAATCGGCGGGGGCGGCGCCATCCATGTTTTCATGCAAAGCCTGACGGAGGAGTTTGAAGCCGTTGAAGCCGATCACGACGCAGCCGAGGAGGGCGGCGATGTCGTCGGCTTTTTCATAACCATCGCCGCCGATGAGCGCGACGACGATGCCGACAAAAGCCGCGGCGGACGTGAGGGCATCGGCGCGGTGATGCCAGGCGTCGCCCGCGACGGCAGAGCTGTGGGTGAGCTGGCTTTGGCGCAGGGCGTGGCGGGAAAAAAGTTCTTTGACCACGATGACGATGAGCAAAACCGGCAGCGTAAACCAATCGGGCGACGTGTGGCGGTGGAAGAGGTTGCGCGTGCTGTGCACGACGATGACGGCGCCAGCGGCGAGCAGGGAGAGCGCGGAGAAAAGTGCGGCGAGTTGTTCGGCGCGACCGTGGCCATAGGGATGATCTGCGTCGGGCGGTTTCGCCGAAATGCGCAGGGCGAAAAGAACGAGGGACGACGTGAGGACGTCGTTGATGGATTCGAGGCCATCGGCGATGAGCGCGTAGGAATGGCCGACGACGCCGGTGGTGATTTTGACGGCGGCGAGGACGGCGTTGACGACAATGCTGCCGAGGACGGTGCGTGCGGCGGTGGCGTTGCTCATCGGGGAAATTATCGGCAAAAAAAAGCGGCAATCGAGAGGATTGCCGCGAGGAGAAAAACAGAGCGGAGAAAATTACTTCACGCTTACGGGGATGGTGAGCTCTTTCGCGCCAGCGCCTTTGACGTAGAGGGTGCCAGTGCCGGGCGCGCCACCTTGGACGGTGATCGTGACGGTGTTGCTGCCGGCGGGGATGAGAACCTCGGGCATGATCACGCTGTCGGGGACATCGGTGGTGATGTCGATCAACAGGCCGCCAGCGGTGGCGGTGATCGGAGAGGTGAAGGTGAGGGAGGCGCTCTCGCCTTGTTTCAGGTTGAGTGAAGCGGGCGACGCGGTGAGGGCGAGGGAGCTGACTTGAGGAGTCGCGCCACCGAGGGTGGGCGTGGACGAGAGGGTGGTGCTGCCGGCGACGCCGACGACGCCATCGATGCGGAACGTGCCGACATCAGAGGTGCCGGTGGAGCTACCGATGGATACGCGGTAGTTTTGGCTGGCGGGCAGGTCGGGCACGAAGAACGCGACGGAGTTGGGCGATTCGAAGACGCTGCGCACGGGAGTCGTTTCAAAATAAACCACGTCCTGCGGGGTGAAGCCACGGCCGAGGACGGCGACGCGGGCACCGGCGGGGCCGCGGTTGACTTCGAGGGAGAGCACGTAGCGGTCGACGATCTGGATGGTTTGAACATCGGTCCAGGATTCGCGGGTGGTTTTGAGGTCGTTGGCGATCACCTGATAAGTGGTGAGGATGTAGTATTTGATTTCTTTGACACCAAATGGGACCTGGTAATCGAACTCGAAGATGTCGTTGCCGAGCGGGCTGCGCACCATGGTGTAGCTCTGCTGATTGATGATGATGCGCGGGACGACGCTATCCTTGATAAGGCCGGCATCAGGGGGGGAAACACGGGCGGAGATCGTGTAGATCTGCGACGGGTTGGCCTGGATATTATTAGGGCTCAGCAGCGTGATCGCGGGAGTCTGGCAGCCGGAGAGGCCGAAAATAAGGGCGGCGGTGCCGAGGCCGAGTAAGATTCGTCTCGCGTGGGTGAGGCGGTTGTTTTGCATCGTGGAAATTTTAGAAATCGACCGAACGCAACAGAATCAATCCGTGTTGGCAATGAGTGAAATTTCATCCGCGCGCACCTCGGTGGCGACTGGAACTCCGGGTGAACCGCTCGGGGTTTACGTGCACGTGCCATTTTGCGCGAGTACGTGTGATTTTTGCGCGTTCTACCAAGTCCAGCCGACGGCGGAAATGGTGCGCGCGTACCTCGCCGGCATCGAGCAAGAGCGGGAAATGGTGAAATGGGACCGGCCGGTCACGACGATGTTTTGGGGCGGAGGCACACCTGGGATGCTCGCGCCCAAAGACCTCGCGCGTCTCGCCGAGATCGTGCGCGCGCGCTGTGGCGGCACGCCGGAAGAATGGTCGGTGGAGCTGGCGCCGGGCTCGGTGACGGCGGAGCGACTGGCGGTTTTGAAGGACGCCGGGGTCACGCGGGTTTCGATGGGCGTGCAGAGTTTTCAGCCCGCGCTGCTCGATGCGCTCGGGCGCAATCATTCGCTGGAGCAAATCAAGCGCGCCTACGAGCGCGTGCGTGCGGCGGATTTTAAGAGTGTGAACCTCGATCTGATGTTTGCGCTGCCCGGCCAGACCGAGGCCGAGTGGCTGGCGGATGTGCAGGCGGCGGTGGCACTCGCGCCGGATCATCTTTCGACGTACTGCCTGACGTTTGAAGAAGACACGGCGTTGTGGGTGAAACTTTCGCAAGGCCGCGTGAAGCTCGACGTCGAGCATGAGGCGAAGTTGTACGAACGCACCTGGGAGTGGCTCGGCGCGGCGGGTTATGCGCAGTATGAGGTTTCCAACTTCGCGCGGCCCGGCCATGCGTGCCGCCATAATTTGAATACCTGGCGCATGCACGAGTGGGTCGGCCTCGGCCCCGCGGCGGCGTCGCAACACGACGGCTGGCGCGGAGCAAACATCGCCGACCTCGCGGCCTGGCAGGCGGGTTTGGCGAAAGGCGAACGCGTGACCGAAGATCGTGTCGCGCTCACGCCGCGCCTGTTGGCGGAAGATGCTTTGATTTTTGGCCTGCGCTTAAACGAAGGCGTCGACCTCGCCGCGCTCAAACTGCGCTATGCCGATGCGCCATGGGCGCAGGTCGACGAGTTGGTTGCGCGCATGATCGACGGAGGGCTCGCCCAACAAGAAAACGCCCGCGTGCGTCTCACGGTTAAAGGCCGGCTCGTGGCCGATACGGTGGGCAGCGAAGTGATGCTCGCGATGAGCGAATGACGCCGCCGATAAAAATTTTCACGGATGAAAAATCGCTTCCTCAATCAAGTCCTGCGCTGGAGTTTGCTCGCTGTTGTTTGGGTGACAACCGTCGTGCGCGCGGAGCGGCTTGAGATTATCTGGCCCACGCCCGACACGCGATTTGCCGAGGGGCGGCCATGGACGGAGTTTGTGCAGCCGACGGCATCCGGCGTGCCCGAATCCGGCCTCTACGGCGGCACGCGCAGTGGCGGTTTGCAATTTCACGAAGGACTCGACCTCAAGCCGATCAAACGCGACCGCAAGGGCGAGCCCACCGATGAGATTTTTGCCGTGCTCGACGGCACGGTGCGCCACATCGCGAGCAATCCCGGCAAAAGCAGCTATGGCCGCTACATCGTGATCGAACACACCGACCAGACGCCCGCGATGTCCACGCTCTACGCGCACCTGAGTGCGATCGCGCCGGGCCTGCGCACGGGTGACCGCGTGACGCGCGGCCAAGTCATCGCCACGATGGGCCGCAGCGCGAGCGGCTACGCGATTCCGCGGGATCGTGCGCACCTGCATTTTGAAATCTGCATGTGGATCACGCGGGATTTTCAGTCGTGGTATAACGGCAAAAAATTCGGGAGCCGCAATGAGCACGGCCTCTTCAACGGCATGAACCTGATCGGCGTCGACCCGCTGGATTTCTACACGCAGCTGCGGGCGGATCGTGTGGATGGATTTCTTAACTACATGCGGCAGCTCCGGCCCGCGCTTACGGTGCGCGTGGTGACGACAAAAACGCCGGACTTTATCCAACGTTATCCGGCGCTCGCTCCGGCGGGTTTGCCGGCCGACGGAATCGTGGGCGGCTGGGAAATCACGCTCAACGAATATGGCGTGCCGTTTCAATGGAAGGCGCTCGCGCCGATAGACGTGCTCCGCTTCAAATTAGGTGAGATCAAAATCCTCAGCGCCGACGAATCGCTCTTGAAGAAACAACGCAGTAAATCGCTCGTGGTTTCGCGGCGCGGAGAGTGGACGGTGGGGCGCGATCTCGACACGCTGCTCGACCTGCTTTTTCAGGGGCGCTGAGGTGCGGGTGAGGAGGCGACCGCTGCGGATTCTTGCAGGTGAACCTCGCCGCCTCACAGGCCATCATTTGTAGGGCCGTCGCTCGCCGACGTGCCGTTTGGTTGACAGCGACGCGCAGGACGGTCCGCCGACGAGCGGCGGCGTTACAGGCGGAAAAGGTGCCGCTTACTCAGATCGGGCGGGCGATCTTGGCGCCGGCGACGTTGGCGGCGGGGAGTTCGGGCAACTGTTCCTTCCAGCGGGGGAGCGACAGCGTGAAGGTCGCACCTTTGCCGATACCTTCGCTTTCGGCGTTGAGCGAGCCCTGCATTTGTTTGGCGGCGTGGGCGCTGGAGTGCAGGCCGAAGCCGTGGCCGTCTTTCTTGGTCGTGAAGCCGTGGGAGAAAATCTTGGTGATGTTTTCGGGCGGGATGCCGATGCCGTTGTCGATGACGCGGACGCAGAGATGATCGGCGTCGAAAAAGGAAACGCGGATGATGAGGTGGCGGTGTGAAGGCTCCTTGGTCTCCATCGCCTTTTTGGCGTTGTTGATAAGGTTGACCAAAATCTGGAGGACCTTGTGGCGCTCGGCACGGGCGGGGCCGGTCTGGGCAAACTCGCGGATGACCTGGATGCTGTGGCGCTGGAGTGCGTTGGTGCTGAGTTTAATCGCGTCCTCGATCGTCTCCGGGAGATTGAGCGGCTCGACCATGCCGGCGACGGAGGCGTAGCTCTGCTGCATCCAGATGACGTCTTTGATGTGGTCGATGCTTTTGAGCAGGGTGGAAAGCTCGGCCATGGTTTCGGCGCGTTCTTTGTCGAGGGTTTCGGCGAGGCTTTCGAGGTAGGGGATGAGCTTGGACGCGCGCGGGTCTTTGGTGAAGAAGCCGCCGAGGTCGGCGGAGTTTTCGCGCAGGAGGGCGCAGACCTTGTAGATGCTGGTGACTTTGGAATCGCGGAAGCGGTCGGCGAGGATGTTGGCGGCGACGTTGACGGTGTTGAGGACGTTGCCGACGTTGTGGAGGACACCGGTGGCGACCTCGGCCATGCCGGCCTGGCGGGTGGCCTCGATGAGCTGGCGGTTGGCGGCTTCGAGTTGTTTTTCCTTATTGATGGAATCGGTGACATCCATGCTGGAGCCGCAGGTGCCGATGACGATGCCATCGGCGTCGTACATGGGGACTTTGCTGCTGATAACCCAAGTGATGCTGCCGTCGGGCCAGTCTTCTTTTTCGAGCTTGGCGATGATGCCGACGCCGGTGCGCATGATTTCCTTTTCATCTTCGAAGGCTTGCTGGGCGTGGTCGCCACCGAAGAGGTCGAAGTCGCGTTTTCCGATAAAATATTCGGGGAGGTGTTTCTGGCGTTGGGCAAAGGCGGCGCTGACGGCGATGAAGCGCGATTCGGTGTCCTTGAAATAAACGTTGTCGGGGATGCCGTTGAGGAAGGAGGCCAGCAGGGTGCGGGTATTGCCTTGGATGGGGAGGGTGTAGGCGGAGTGGAGGATGTTGGCGGCGGTGCGGCTCATAGGGCGGAAGGATGGATGCCGATGGCTTCGAGGTTTCGTTTCAGGACGGCGCGGAGCATGGCGATGGTGACGGGTTTGGAGACGTAGTCATCCATGCCGGATTTGAGAAGGCGTTCGCGTTCGCTTGGGAGGGCGTTGGCGGTGAGGGCGATGATGCGGAGGTGGGCGGGAATCAGGTCGGGGTGTTCTTTTTGCAGTTTGCGGCTGAGGCCC
>JACCDR011192416.1_pt1 | contig 10908 bp, 4 predicted proteins | sample 7446431 | NCBI WGS metagenome assembly JACCDR01 (sample SAMN15323443, study PRJNA562643) | freshwater metagenome | isolation source: river surface water | place: USA:Blue River Watershed | collected 2017-08-17 | reverse complement strand
CTGGTTGGCCTCTTGGGCTCGCCGGCCGGAGGCCGACGCGCCAAGCCAGTAATTCACCACCGCCCCCATGGCGGCGATCATCGCGCCCTTCCAGATGTCGTCGTATTGGATGTCCAGCACCCGGCCGATGGCCGGGCTGCCGAAGAAGCCGGTGATGATGATGCCGCTCAGCACGACCGGCGCCCACACCAGGCGGGAGCCGGCGGCGGCGAGTGCCAGGGTTTGCGCGCGGGCGTTCGCGGTGTTGCCCAGCTCGGCGCGCAAGGTCTCCAGCTCGGCGGCGCGCTGGTCCCGCTCGGCGTCGGCCGCGATCTGCGCCAGGCGCACCCGCAGCTCGGTCGCCTTGCCCGGGTCGGCCGCCGTCGCCGCCGCCGCCATGCCGGGATCGTCGGTGCCGGTGACCGTCCGCACCACGTCGACCACGTTGGCGGCGATGCGGGCGCCCCTGTCTCCGGCCGCCTTGTCTCCGGTGATCCAGGAGATAATGGAGGGGGCGAGCTGCGCGATGAGCGGGATCAGGGCGAGCGGGAGCACGCTAGTTCCTCCAGGTCATGGCGAGGACGAACGCGACCAGGACAATCAGCAGGACGGTGTAGAAGCGAAGCGGGTCCATCTCACGGCTCCCTCGGCCAGGGGCTCGGCGTGTCGAAGGGTGGCAGCTCCAGGTTGCCGCCGCTCCAGGTCGGCTTGGGCAACCCCGCCTTGCGGCAGGCAATCTCGGCGACTTGCTCGCGCTCCAGGGCGCGGCCGACCATGTCGTGCGCCAGGCGGAACCAGGCCCGCGCCAAGGCGTAGCTGGCGCTCCGGTCCCGCTCGCAGGCATCGAGCGCGTCCGACTTCCGTTGCAGCTCGGCGCGGACGGAGGTGAAGACCGCCGCGTTCTCGCTCGCCATCAGCTCGCGCTGCTTGGTCAGCAGCGCGGCCTCGCGCTCGTCCTGCTGGTCCCGCTGCTGGTCCCGACGCTGCGCCTGCTGGTCGCGTCGCACGGTGATGTATTGGTAGACGTGCCAGGCGCCCAGGGCGATCGGAGTAGCAATGCCGATGGCGGCCGTCACCGAGGGAGGGATGTCCATTCCTCATCGCACCTCGCCCGAAGCTTTGACGCCGTGCGCCGCCCGTCCCATGGCGACCAGGTTGGCGGCTGAGAGACAGCCGTAGACCACGATCGACGGGGCGGCGTGGTCGAAGATGGCGATGCTGATCGTGAGCAGCGCCCACCAGCAGGACGCCAGCCAGGCCGTGATCCAGCGCGGGAAATGCGTGCGGCTGTAGAGCGCGCTGATTTGCAGCGCGCCCACGATGAGACCAGCTCCTTCCCAAAAGGGTGGCGAGTAGAGGCGCGCGAGCCAGGCCCAGCTCGGCCGATCGGTCAGCTCGCCCGAGGTGCAGAGCGACAACGTCGCCCAGCCCAGCGCGGAGACACCGGACCAAAACTCCATCCCCATCCACGGCAGGCGATCGGTCCAGCGACCGATCGCCCTAGCGATGCGAATGGGCATAGGGGTCTCGGAGCAACTTAACTGTTGCGGCAGCGGCAAGTATTGCATAGGTCCCGGCGCCGGTTCCGATGGTGTTGGCCTGCCATACCGTCAACGCGACGGTGCCGTGCCACATCGCCAGCGTCACGCAGGACGCCAACCACACCCATTGATTGCGAATAAGCCAGGCGGAGCCGGAGAACACCGCGACCACGGCGCTCCACAGCGCCCAATCGTGCTCGCTGCCGAGCGCCTGCATGTAGCGGTAGGCCGGCGAGGCGAAGGTGTCGCCGTCGAGCGACAACACCAGCGCCCACCAGGCCGGGATGGCGACGGTTGCGCAATGCAGCACCAGCCAGCCGTCGTTGAGGAACGGCCGAAATGCCCGCCGCATTACACACCCCGCGCGGCGCGGCACGCTGCCACGCCGAGACGCACCTGCTGTTCAATCTGCGGGTCGTACCCCAAGCTGCCGTTCCAGAACCGCGCATCGTTGAAGCCGCGAGACAGGCGCCAGTCGCCCTCGGTGATCGCCCACAGCGCCGGCACACTCTCGGCGATCGCCGCGTGCTGCCAGGCCATGAACTCCACCCACGATCCGGCGCCGCCGCCCTTGGCATCCTTGCCGTCGTACAAGCCACCAGCGCCAATCTCGCCGCACATCACGACGCGCCCGCCATGGGCCGCGCTCCAGGCGTTCATCAGCGCCTGCGCCTTGGTCCACTCCGGCGTCTTCCACCGCTCGTAGGCGTGCCAGAAGTGGATCGTGCCGTCGTCGCACACCGGGTTGTAGGGACCGAAGCTGTGCGCCCCCAGCTCGTTGCCGAAGTAGTTTTTGGGGTGGCCCCAATTGGAGGGCGCCATCCCCAGCAGGTGGTTCGGCAGGCGGGCGCGCATGATCCGCCAGAAGCTCTCGCGTACCTCATGCTGCGCCGCGTTGGTCGAGTGCTCCCACTCGTTCACCGCACCCGGCACGAAATAGAGCGGATCGAACCCCTCGGCCGCGATCCATTGCGCGGCCTGGTCCAGCCACGCCTCGTAGCGAGCGCGGTTGTCTCCCACCAGGTCGACCGGCCCGGTCATGTCGAGACAGTCGAAGAGCACCCCAAACTTGTTGTCCACCAGGACGTGCATCTTCGGGAAGAACCGGGCGAACTGATCCTTCGTGGGGAACACGTTGAGCTGGTAGTCCCAAAAGTTGCGGAAGCTGCCGTCCGGCTGCTTGACGCCGGTGCGCTTGAACGGATTGAAGGCGCGGGCGCCGGTGATCCCGACATCGCGCCAGTAGTCCATGAGCTGCGCGTCGATGCGGTACTGCGTGACGAACCGCTCCCGCTCCAGGTTGGCGATCATCACCTGGGAGCGCTTGAACGCCAGGGCCTGCGCCAGGCGGGCGGAGACGGAGCCGCCCGCCGAGACGGGCGGCGGTGCCGCGCCACCCGAGACAGGCTGCGCCGGCACCGGGGTCGGGGGTGCCGCGCTCGCCGGCACGCGCTCGCTGTCGAGCGACTTGGTCACATCGGCATCCGGGCAGACTTTGATGAACCCACCCACCTCGGTCGGGGTGAAGTCCAGGTCGGTGGCGGCGCCGGTGGCGGGCACCGGCAGCCGCGTCTTGCGCCAGGTATGCTTGGGCTCGTCGCCGCCGCACTCGATCACGGTGAAGCTCGCGTAACCCGTGCTCTCCACCCGGACCTTGGTGGGCTGGCCCAGCTTCCACTTCGACGTGTCGGACGGCACGACGCGGAACGTCTTGGGCGGCGGTGTCGGCGGCGCTGGGGCGGGCGGCGGAGGTGCTGGCGGGGCCGCCAGCTTGTCGAGGCGGTCAGCCTCGGCAAGCAGGGTGGCGGCGGTGGCGCGCAGCACTTGCGCGGTGTTGGCATCAGGCATTGATGTCGATCCGGTCTAGGGTGCAGGCGCCGAGGCGTCTGTTCTTTATGGCCGGATCGACGGCTATTGCGTGATGGATTGCCCGGCGCGAACGACCCGTTTCGCTAGGTCGTTCCGCAACTCCCGCAGCCGTACCAACTCGGCACGCCGCTCGTCGAGCGGCATGTCGTCCCGCTCGTTGAGCTGGCGCATCCGGGCGTTGATCCGCCCCAGCTCTGTCTCGCCGCGCTCATAGAGCGCCCGCGCCGCCAGCGCCGGGCGGTTCTCGGCGATGAGCTGCTGCGCCTGCTCATGCTCGCCGCGCTCCACCGCCGCCTTGACCTGGCGATAGGTCTGATCGGCGATGCGCTTCGCCTCGTAGAAGTCGCCCACGAAGCGGTTGACCTGATCCTCGTCCGCCCGGAAGAAGCGGCCGACGCCGAGGACGTTGGTGCCGACACCCAACGGGCTGGACGGCGAGCCGAAGACACCACCCGGCCGCTGCGGCAGGAAGCCCGCCATGCTGAGCATGGAGTCGAGGCTGGCCATGACCAGCGTGCCCATGCCGCCGGTGTAGCCTTCGATCAGGCGCTGCGCCTTGATCGGAGACAGGCCGATCTGTGCGCTGGGGGGCAGCAGCGCATCGAGCCCACCCGCCGCTGCGGAGGCGGCGCGGGCGACGGTGCTGGTTTGCTCGTTGCGTCGCTCGGAGACAGGCAGGTTCTGCATCGCCTGGCTTTCGATCGGGCGCTGGCGGAAGAAGTCGTAATTCACCGCCGTCTCCAGCAGCGGCAGCACCGCCTGCGGGATCGGGTTGACGCCGGTGGTGGTCAGCCACGCCTGCACCACGCCCCGGTGCAGGTCCTTCCCCCCGTCCTGGGTGCGCAGCGCCTCCAGCATGAACTGCGGGATCGCCCCGAAGAACGTGCCGAACTCGAAGGGTCGCGGGATGTAGACCCGCCCGTTGCCGACGTAGAAAATGTCGTAGCCCATCTTTCGGTCGGGGGTCTCGTCCTCGTAGCGGTCGTCGCTGGATGCCAGCGCGTAGGCCGCCATCGAGAAGGCGCCGTAGATCGAGCCGCGCAAGAAGATGTCGGCGGGGATGCCGGCGATGCGCCGCTTGTTGGGGCCGTTGCTCTCGAAGATACGCGCCAGGCCCTGCACCCGGCTGTTCAAGAACGGGATCAGCGGCACCAGCGCCATCAGGGTCTGCCCGATCATGCCGCCGCCCATGCCCTTCCGGCTGTAGGGCGCCAGCAGGTAGGCTTGGTGCGCGGCCTCGCCCACCGACTTGCCCTGGTCCAGCAGCCGCTCCATCAGCTTGAGCCGGTCGGCGACCTCGGTGCTCTCGCTGTATTTCTGCAAGCGGCCGATCAGGTTGTTCCAGCGGTCCCACATCGAGGCGTCGCCGCTCCGCGTGCGGATTTGCCGCTGCAGCACCTTGGAGACGTTCTTGTCGCCCATGCCGTAGGTGAAGCCGCCGAAGCCTGTCTCGGCGGCGAAGTCCTTGAGCGACGTGCTCGCCTTGAGCACGTCTCTCATGCCGGCGAGGGTGTTGGTGTGGAACGGCAGGCCCTCCTGCGCATACGCGACAATTTTGCCCCGCCAGATGTTCGCCATCATGTAGCTCGGCAGCGAGGTGACGCCGGTGCGGAAGACGCTGGCGATCGAGGCGGCGGCGCGGAAGAGGCTGTTGCGCACCGGCTGCGGCAGGCCCACCAGCGCGAGGAAGACGGCGCTGGCGGTCGGGTCCTGGTCGTTGAGCTTGTAGTGCGTTTCCTGGCCGGCGATCTTGAAGGTGATGACCTGCTTGTCGCCGGTCTTCCGGTACTGGATACGCTCCGCCATCGGCTCGCCGTTGGCGTTGGTGATCTTGCCCATCCCCTCGGCGGTGGCGCGCAGCACCACGTTCTTCTCGCCGCTGCGCAAGATGAAGTCGGCGTTCTTCACCATGTTTTCGAGCAGGTTGCCGAGCCCTTCCTTGGACTCGTGGACCGTCTTCTCGAAGGCATGGGGGTTGTTGAGTGAGCTGGATGTTGACGGCCCGCCGGAGCTGCCGGACTTGCTGGCTTCCGCCAGCGCGTCCGCCTCCTGCCGGTAGAATGGCGTGTAGAAAATCTTGCTCAGCTCGGCGGCCTTTTTCGGATCGATCAGGCCGGTGTTGACGCCGAACTCCACCAAGCCGTCGTTGATCTTCTGGATGTCGGCCGCCGCGTCCTTCCACTCAGGATGCGCCGCCTCGCTGGCGGCGATTTCCTGTCTCACCATGGCGGGCGTCATGTCGCGGAAGCCGCTGCGGCCCGTCTTGTTCAAGTCGCGCTCGCGCAGCGTCGCCAGGTAGACCTGGAAGCGGTCAATGTCGGCATCGCGCACCCGGGGGTTCTTCTTGTCCGGTCCCACGAAGGCGTCGACGATCGAGGGAATATCGTCGCGGACGAAGGTGCGGTCTGTCTTCGGGTCGTAGCCGATCCCGCCATGCTCGACCTGCATCTCCAGCCGGCCGGTCGCATTGAAGGCACGGTCGGCCATGCGCCCCAGCGCGGGCGTATCCGGGATGCCGTCCGCCTTCATCATCTCTTCGATGGTGTAGAGCGGCGCGGCGCGGCTGACCGTGTTGCGGTAGATCGCGTCCTTGTAGCTCTCGCCTGGCAGGGCGCCGGTGATCTTCATCATCATCCGGTTGATCCAGTTTGGACCCTGCAGCTCGGCGCCCCGGACCACGTCATAGGCGGTCTTCGCGTTGCCGGTGAGACCGGCACCGCTTGCGGCGGTGCTGGCGAGCCCACCCCGGGGGCCGTCCTCTGTCTCGCCCCGAGACGAGAACAGGCCCTTCTCCCGCAGCCGGCGGGCGTCGCCGAGGCGGACCACGCCCTCGTCCCGCTGGCGTTGCAGGTCGTCCTTGGCTTCCTGGTTGCGCTCTTCCACGATGCGGTCGCCGAACTCCCGCACCTTCGCAAGCGCACCCTGCAGACCTGGCGTGTCGACGCGGCCCTCGTGCTTGGCGTCCACCAGGCTCCGCGCCTCGGAGAGGTAGGAGGACCAATGCCGGTCGTCGCCCGCCTTCTCGGCGAGCTGGCGGGCCTGGTTCTTCACCGCCTCTTGGTGCATCGGCCACATCACGGTATTCGACAGCCACTTCGAGGCCACGCGCCGGAGGGCGCGCTGGATGCGCTCGGGGTTGTCGGCGTGCCGCTCCATCGTGCGGCGCTCCGGGTAGGGCTGGCCCTCCTTCTCCGGGCCGTAGACCTCGCGCGCCATCCGCTCGTACTGCTGCGGGCTGATGGTGATCCCCTCCAGCAGCGGCTCGATGTTGGCGGTGGGGTTGCCGCCCGAGCGGTAGAACCGCTCGGCGATGGCGTTGGCCCGGGTCGGCAGCGGCGGCAGCGTGGTCGGCCCGCTCTCGCGCGTCGAGAACAACTGGCCCTGTCCCTGGCTGTCTTCCTTCCGCTCGTAGGCGAGCGTCCGCATGAAGTCGGTGACGCGGGGGAAGTAGCGGTCGAGCGGCATGGACGGATCGCCGCCACCGAGGAAGGGGTGTACGTCGGCATCACCCCGCCGGTCGGCCAGCGCCACCGCCGCCAGCTCGGCGAAGGTCTCGTCCAGGCTGGCGCCCACCCCCGCCTCGTTGGCGGTGAAATACTGCAGCGGGTTTTGCTCGCCGGGCTTGCGCAGGTTCCAGGGCAGCGCCTGGTGGTCGCGTGCCCAGGCCGAGGCATACTGCCGGCTCTTCCGCGAGACGTTGTCGAGCGCGTGGTCCCAGGCGTGGCCCATCTCGTGCCGCAGCACGCCGCCGCCGCGCGAGGTGTAGACCTTCCGGCCGAGGCCGTTGGAATAGAAGGTCTCGAAGGACAGGATGCTCTTGGTGCTGGGGTCGTAGGCCCCTTCCGAGTTGGCCCGTGTGGTGCCGGCGGGCCAGCCGCGCGGCGCACCGGCGGCGAGAGCGGCGTCGTAGTCGGCGAACTTCTCGCCGACCACAACCGTCGCCCCGAAAGCGTGGACCTGCTGCCGGAGACGGCGCGGGAGGGAGGATAGAGCCTGCTCAATCTCCCGCACGAAGCTCTCGGAGACAGGCCCCACCACCTTCGCCCGGACACCGGCCAGGCTGGTGATGGAGCCGGGGTCAAACGCCTTCGGTTGGTTTCCCTGGATTTGGCTCCGGCTGAACAAGGGGAGGCTCGCCCCTTTCCTCGGCGGAGAGGGCGCCCTGGTCAGGTCCGACTGCGCCGGGCTTGGCGATGCGTCCGGTGCGTCCGTCCTCGTCGACGAGGACGGAGCCGGCCCCGGCCTTGCGGAGCTGGTCGTAGGAGAGTCCGAAGTAGGTGTCGTCCGGGTCGACGTAGACCCGGCTGTGCCCAATGAACCCGTCGTTCCCCTCGTATCGCTCCATGACGAGGACGCGGTTTGCCTCGGGCTGGAAGACTCGCGTGACGCCGGCCATGCTTCACCCCTTGTCGAGAACGGCTGGGAGATGTCCGCAGCCTGGGACAGGCCGGCGAGCGCCTTGCCCTCGGAGACCGAGGCCAGCGTGTCGCCGACATGCTTCCATCCATCGCGCCTTAGCACGCCGCCGAGCTGGCGGCGCAGGTCTGCAATGAAATTGATGAACCGCAGCAGGGCCGGCTTGATGCCGGCCATCGGCAGGCCGCGCCGCTTGGCGTCGTCGAGCGCGCCGAACACATACGCCTGCACCTCAGTAGAGCGGGTTTCTGCGCGGACGCCGGACGAGGACATGAGCGCGTCCCAATAGCTCCGCCCCTCGGGTGTGCGGGTGCTCTGCAGCTTGCGCCGCAGCGAGGCGTCGATCCCCTCCAGCCCCTTCCCTTCCGGGAACGCCGCCTTGAGGGCGGCGGTGATCTTGGGGTCGCTGGCGGCGAAGAGTGCCTGGGCGACATGGAACGCCTCGTGCGCGCCGGTCTCGCGGGCGAAGCGCAGGGCGGACGGAGACAGCGAGAACTCGATCAGCCCGCGCGTGCCGTTCGGCGAGAGGTGCCGCAGCACCCCCTCGCTCTCCCCGCCGTTGTTCATAATCATCGGCACGAAGCGGATGGTGAGCTGCCGGTCGCCGAGGATGCGCGCCGTTTGCTCCGCCAGGTGGAAGGCGGCCAGGGCCTGGCGGGGGTCGGTCGGACCCGCCAGCACCCGCTCCACGGCTTGCGCTGCCTTGACGCCCTGGCGGCCCATGGCGCGCAGCGCGGCCAGGCGGCGGGCGATGACCTCGCGGGCCTTCGCCACGTCACCGCTGGGGGTGCCGGGGGTGCCCTGGGTGGAGAACATCGCCCCCTGCCCTTCGACCTTGGCATCCTCCTTCTGCGCTGCCTTACGCTCCGCCACCTTGACCGCATCCAGCGGGGTCGAGGTGTCGGGGAACATATTGTTGGTGGTCTTGTTCTCCGCCTCGTCAACATAGGCGTCGAGGAAGCCCATGATCCCCTTCGCGCTGCGGGCGCGGCCGGTCTTCTGATCGAAGAAGTTGTCGAAGATGACATCCCGCACCGGGTCGACTTCTTGGAACGGGTCGGTCTGTGCTTTCAGGTCCCGGTAAGACAGCTTGCGCTGGCGCATGTCGCGCAGCGTCATGCCGGCCGCCAGGAGATTGGCGGTGATGTCGAACTCCGGGCGGATGATCCCCTTGCGGACCTGTTCGGTGAAGCCGATCCACCGCGCCGCCGCCCCCAGCATGGCGTTGGAGACAGAGCGGGCGTTGTCGTCCCGGCTGTCCATGATCCGGGCCACGAGGGTCCGGTCGCCATAGGCCCGCGCCAGGATAGCGCCCTCGATCCGGGCGGCGCCGCTGTTGCTCAGCCGGCCGTCGTCGTCCACCAGGTTGTTGCGCTGGCCGGCGGGCAGGCGAGACAGGAAGGCCCGCACGAAGCGGTCGTTCGCCTTGGCAAACAGGTCGCTCTCGGGGTCGAGCATCGACAAGAGCCCGGCGTCGATGACGTTGATGTCCATCATCGCCCGCTCGGTGTCGGTCAGGTTCATCGTCGTCGGCGTGTTGGCGTCGTCGACGAACCGGGCGAGCTGGGCATCATCGAGCGGGGTGGTCCGGCGCCGCACCAACACCGGGTTCGAGACGCCGGTGGTGTCGTACCCGGCCGCCCGGATGGCGTCCTGGTACGCCGCCCACTTCTCCGGGCTCTCGTTGAGCACCCGCCGCAGCGCCATCACCCGGCCGTTGCCGCTCTCCACCACGCTCTCGGGGGAGATGATCGGGGCGCCGCGATCGGCCTCCGGGCTGTCGATCACCCAGGACGGGTTGAAGTCCCGGACAATTTCCGAGACCTGATCGGCGCTGGTCTGCTTGGTGCGGTCGCGCGGCTGGGTCCGGCCGCTGGCGGCGGTGAGGCTGTCCAGGTCGACCACCTCATACTCGGCGGCGATCCGCATCCCGGAGACAGTCTGGATCGTGGTAGGTCTGCCCGAAGGGGCAGACTGCCCCGGATTTTGGGCAGACCGCTCGGAAAGCTGGGCAGCTCGGGGGGTGGTCTGCCCGGTTCCGGCGTCGGTCTGCCCCGCAGTCTGCCCGGCCTGGCCGGCGCCGCTGTTGCTGCCGAAGCCACCGGCGCCCTCGCCCGGCACCACCTCGTCGTCGATGCTGGGGTTGGCGTCGCGGCTGGCGTCCAGCGCTGCCCGCGCCTCCAGGATGTATTTGCGCACGTCCTCCTGGTTGCGCTTCCCGCGCGCCGGATCGGCGCGCTGGTAGCGCTTCTGGATGGCGACCTCGCCCTTCATCATGCGCGAGAGACCGCCGAGCACGGACATCTCTTGCCGAAGTTTCACGATGTCATCCGGCACGTTCCGGCGCTCGTTCACCCGCTCCAGGGTGTAACCGCGCCGGTTTATCTCGTGAACAATCTCCTGCACCAGGCGGCCAACCTCGTCGTAGAGCTTCCGCGCCGGCCTGCTGGCCACCCGCAGGAACTCGGCGTGCGTCCGCTCGCCGGCCTTGCCGTCCGAGTTGAAGAAGCGATCGAGGGTGTAGGTCTCCTGGGGCGCCCGCTGGCGGACCTTCTCCCGCCGCACCTGGTCGAGCTTGCCCTGCAGGAACGCCACGTTGGCCGCGTCCGGCACCCGGGTCCGGGTGCTGGCGCGGATGGCGTCCGCCATCTTTTGGTCGCCCTCGGCCGCGTACTCGTCGGCGATCCGGTTGACCATGTCCATGCGGGCTTGCTCTTCCGGGGTGAGGGTCTGCCCACCTCCGGCGCCGGTCTGCCCGATTTCCCCGTCAGTCTGCCCACTCTGATCCGGCTCGGACGCGACGCCGAGGTTGCCCGCCAGGCGGGCCTCGGTGGCGCGGGCGCGCTCCAGCTCCTGCCCCACGAACTTCGCCCGGGGATCGTCCCCCAGCTCGGCGGCACGGGCTTGCAGCCGGGCGATATTCCGCCGGGTATTGCGCAGCCAGCCCATCGCCTGGGCGCGTTGCTCGTCGGTGCCCTGCACCTGGGTCTGCCCTGGGGTCTGCCCACCGGGCTGCCCGGCAGTCTGCCCCGTCCCCGGCGCGGTGGTCTGCCCGCCCGGCGCCGCCGTCCCGGGCGCTGTCTCGCCCGGGGTCTGCCCGGCG
>JACCDR010708930.1_pt1 | contig 10908 bp, 15 predicted proteins | sample 7446431 | NCBI WGS metagenome assembly JACCDR01 (sample SAMN15323443, study PRJNA562643) | freshwater metagenome | isolation source: river surface water | place: USA:Blue River Watershed | collected 2017-08-17 | reverse complement strand
GCTTGATCTTGATCGTCGTCTTCATCCTTTTTCCCTTTCCTGAACCCTCCCACCTTCAACCTCCAACCTCCCCCTTCCCATGCACCTCCGCCATCAGCCCCAGCAACCGGAGCTGCAACTGCTCGATCCCCTTCTCCTGGCCGAGAGCCACCCAGAACTCCCGGTCCGTGGCAAACCGCGCCAGATGCACCTCCGCGTGCGCCATCCGCCGCTCCCACTCCATCACCAGCGAAAGCGCCTGCCACGGCGGCGACTGCGGCGACAACCCGCCCAAGTCCGCCTTGATCCGCTTCTCATCCCCCGCCTTCGGCCCGTGGATCCTCTCCCGCATCCCCTTCAACCGCTCCTCCGCCTGCGAGGCATCCCGCCGTCGCCCCTCGCGCTCGTTCGCCAGCTCCGCCTGCAACTGCTCATTCTCCCGGTGCAACAGCCCGTTCTCCGCCCGCGCCTTGAACAGCGCATCCTCGATCTCCCGCCACCGCGCTTCACTCATCACTCGAATCATAAAAATCCTTTCCCCCCGTCATTTTTTCCGCGTTCCAATCCCCTTCTCATCACACCCCTCGAACACCCTCAACAACGCCGCCATGCGCGGCCACTTTTTCCGGTTCCCCGCCTTCATGCCGCCCCCTCCTCCTCCATCACCTCCATGCACGTCTTCCCCCACTGCGTCCGCCACTCGGCGTCCGACCCCTCCCACCACGCCGGCACCCCCGGTGCGTGCGCCGCGAACCACCCCGCGCTCACCGTCACCAGCCCCGCCGCATCCGCCTGCAACGCCGCCACCAGCCCGTTCCGCAGCTTCTGCATCGCCCGCTCCAGCGTGTCGTAACGCCGCCGCCGCGCCCGCGCCATCTCCAGCCGCTCCCTGTAACTCCGTCGCGCCATCCTCGTTTTCCCCTTTCACCACCAAAACCTCCGCTTCGGCCGCCGCGTCTGCCAGCTCACCCCCGACCACCGCACCCCGATTGCCATCTTCGGCTTCAACCACGCCCGCCAGTCCGGGTGAACCCGCACCACCACCAGATCCCCATTCCCCCGCCGCACCTGAATCACGTCCGGGTTCACAAAATCCAGCCGCGTCACCACCGCCCACTCCCAGCCCGGCTCCACCGGCAACACCTGCGGCTCCTGATGCAGCACCAACCCCCCGTTTTTCTCCACCGCCACGACCTCTGGCTGCACCGTGGCCCCGGCTTTTTCCATTTCCGGCATGATGCCCGCCGAAGCCTCCCCCGGCGCGTCCTGCGCCCGCCCAGCGCGCCTGCCGCCGCGCCCCTTTTTCGGCAAATCCGCCCCCTCCGGCACCCCATCCCCCTGAAACTCTGAAATCATCATGGTTCAACATCCTCCCTCGCATTGTCCCGCCGCCCGGCTTCGTTGGAATGCATCCGCTCCCCCGCCGACTTTTGAAAACTCGAACCCCCCCCCCCTCCGGCCACCTCGCCCGAGGTGGGGGCCACACCCTGGCCGCCGTCCTGCGCCGCATCACCTGCACAAACTCCCGCACAAACCACCGCATCCACGCCGGAAACCCCGTCTTTATTGGCCTCTGCCCCTGCTCCATAATCAGGTGCGCGCACCTCCGCGCTGACCTCGACCACCTTTGCAGCCCGCTCCCGCAGCATCTCCGCCAGGCTCCGCACCTCCTCCGCGCTCGGCCCCCTTTTATGCTCCACAATCGCCGTCGCCTGACCCATTGCCGGCATCGCCGCATCCATGAAGAACTTCGCCGCGAAACTCTTTTCCCTCGGCGCAACCTTCCCGTTGACGAGATCCACGAGGAACGAGTCCAGACACGCCTCGGCGGCAAAGGCAAACTTGCTGCCCAGCTTCGCCACATCCTCTTTTGCCCTTGCTATAAGGGAGGCGTCCCGGCGCACCGCATAAACCTTGTGCGGCGAGCAGGCCCACACCCGGCAGATGTCCACCAGCGGCACGCCAGCAACGCTCATCCGAGCGATCCCGGCGCGCTCCTCGGGACTGGTCCGGCTCAGGTCGTACACTCCGACCTTGCCGGACTTCTCCGCCGGCTCGACCACCTCCGCCGACTCCACAAACCCCCGCAACGCTGGCAAGTCCTGCTCGCTCATGCACCAAGCCTCCGTTGCTCCAGAAACCGCCTCAGACTGGCCACCGAAACCGAAAAACGACGCGCCGCCAAAGCGTAGCCCTCCAACTCGCCCGCCTTGACCCGGTCGCGAACGTACCGAGGCGACACCCCGAGCAGCCGCGCCACTTCGGGCACGGGCAACAAGCCCCGCGTTGGGAGATCAGCGATCATCGAGCGCAAAGGGAGCCGGACAGCACCAGCAGCCGCGCCAACCGCTTCCCGCGCACATTGCGCGGGGCAGGGCGGGGGCAGAGACGCACCAGCAGGATCACCGCCCAAACCACCGAAAAAACAAGCGCGGCCATCACTGGGCACCTCCGAAAAAAGAAACCGCGCCAACCGTGGAAGGGGCGGGCGCGGGCTGCTGGCAGTCTTGCCGCGAGGATGCGGTCGGGTGGGTTGGCTCCGGTCCAGCAGGGCACGCCGGGACAATGCCCAGCGCGCCAGATTCAAAGCGCCGCCACTCCGCGCCCGCCGCGCGCAACACCAAGGCCAGCGTCGCGGCCTCCCGAGGGGTCAACGTGCGCGCACTCACGCGGCCACCTCGCGTTTCTGCTTGGGCTGCTTCCGCAGATACTCGCGCAACGCCTCGCGGGAAAGATCACTCACCTTGAGGCCGCGCGTGTTCGCCATGCCCTGCAACTGCTGTTTCCATCGGGAGGGGACGCGCGTCTTTACCTCGTCATCGAGAAGTTCCGTGCTCATCTGTGGCACTTTGTTCCCCATTGTGAGACAACTGTCAACGGGAAATTTTCAATCCTGTTGACTTTTCGGGTACATTGGGGAACATTGCGCCCATGAATCGCGTGCGCCCCAGAAAATCCGCCGAGATCAAAATTCGGGTTGAACCATTGACAAGGAATGCGCTTGAACAGCTCGCCACACTGCGCCAGCTCGACCTTTCCGACATCGTGCGGCAGGCCTTGCGCGAACACCTCACACGCGAAAACAGGGTGCAGGCATGAAAGAGTCAGAGATCAAGCTGCGCGTCTCCCAGTCCATGAAGGCCGACGTGCAGAAGCTCGCCGATGCCAGCGGGGAAAGCGAGTCCTACATTGTCCGCGAAGCCCTGCGCGACTACCTCGCCGGGCGCAGCCTGCACTTGAAGGACGCCCCTAGTTCCACCGCGCGCGATCTGGTGGACGCCGCCGCCGCCGCCGCTTTACAGAGAGCCGCAGCAGGAAAGCCAGCCGCCGCGCCAGTTCGCTACAAGCTGACGCGAGCGCGGAATCGGAAAGCCCCGCGCAATCCCGCCGCCACTTCCGGGAATCCATGATGCCACTCTACCAAGCCACCCACAACCCCCGCAACCCCATGCACGCAAAACACCTGCCCCTGATTCTCACCCTTGCAATGTCCGCCTGCGTCGGCGGTCCCACGGCGGACTATTACACGCCCACCGGCCGCGTTGAGCGGGGCACCAAGGGCCCCGGCCCGGTGCAGTTTGAGATGGTGGATGGAGACCTGGCCGCCGCCCGCGAAGCCGTCGAGGCGCGCGGCGCGATGCTCATTGGCCGCAGCACCTACACCGGCAAGGTGCCCGAGGCTGTCGAACTCAAGAAGCGCGCGCGCATCGCCGGGGCAAACCTCGTGCTCTACTCCGTCAAGCCGGCCAGTTACACGGGCACCGTGACCTTGCGGACGCATCCTTGGGCCAACCCCGACCCGCAACACGTGGTCCACATCCTGTTTTACGGCGTGAAATAATTTGTGTTGACATTCTCGCGGCGTGCCCCGATGCTGCACCCGCTCACCACGAGCACCGCCAGCCGGGGCGAACAAGACCGGCAGCTAGGAAACGCAGAAAATGAAAACCACCGTAACACTTCAACCCGAAACCGCCGCCGCAATTGAGGCAGTGCCATCAAACTTCATCAGCGGCCAAGCGGCCCGGCGCGGCGTCGCTGCTGGGGAACCTTTGATCGTCATCATGGACGGCCTCTTGCGCTACGCCAAGGCGCACAAGGCCCGCTTCGGTGATCCGCTGGCCGCTGATTACGTCCTCGGCCCGGCGTGGATCAAGGCACTGTGCGGAGCGCGTGAACTGTTGGACGGCGACGGCGCAGCGGCTCACGAGCAAGGCGTCAGCACAGACAGCAAGGACAACGGCTCCTTGGAGTCCGTTTTCTGGGCGGCGATGCAAGCCGCCGGTTTCGAGGAATCCGACATCGTTTGACCCCATGACCACCCCCGAAAACAACACGCCGCCGCTCCGGTGGACTGTATGGGTTGGGCTTCTCGGCAACGACAAGCTCTGGCGCTGGACGCGGGCGGGGTCGCGCCGCTACAGCCAGCCAGCAAGGACGCTTGCCCGCAAACTGGCGCGCGATCACCACATCAAGGCCGACTTTTGCGACGGACGCGCCGTTGCGTTCGGAAGTGGGGAATGGAAGCCCAGCGGATCAACGCTGATCGTCAACCGCAACGGCAACTTTTACCCCCTGGCCGAACTCTGGCCGGAAGCAACGGAGGCAGCATGACCACCCCCGAAAACACCACTGACAAATTGCTGCGCCACGCTGACCCCCGCGTGACGGTCAAGCACGCCGCGCAGGCCGAGGACGCCGGCGCGACCTCGTTCTTGCACGCTCGCGTCCGCCCACTGGATAAAGCCTCCTGGGTGCGCGCGGCGAACAAGCGCGCCCAACGGCAGCGTGCGCGCGACGCACGCGGAAACCTCGCTGGCTGGGTCGTGGACTCACTCAATGCCGCCGCCAAGTCACCGCTTATTGCCGCCGCCCCGGAACTGCTGGAGGCACTGAGGCAGCAGCAAGAGGCTTTGGAGTATCTTTTCGACTCCCGAGCTTTCCGCCGCGACCTGCACGCCACACACACAAACGCACTCGATAAATGCCGGGACGCAATGGCCGCCGCCGCCGCCGCCATCGCCAAGGCCACCGCCTGACATTCAATCCGCCCCTGCGCTGCGGGGGCGGGCTTGAGTGCCACAACGCACCCACCGCGCCGGCGGCACCGGCAAAAAGAAAGAAACGACCATGAAAACCCTCTACACGGCAGAACTGCAAGGACACCCCGAAACCCTCTGCGAATGGAGCTACAACGTAGCCGGTGGCGACCACTCCACCCACCGCGACCTTGCCGAACGAGCCGCCATTTCAGCCGGCATGACCTTAGCCGAGCCGGGCGCAGACGGCTGGGAGTCGGGCGCAGGGCGGGACGAATGGCACGCCCTGCTCGATGACGAAACCAAGAGCCACACGATCCGCGTTGACCTGAAAGGTAAAGCATGGGGCGACGACTGGACGGGCACCGTCACCGTGGATGGCAAACGCTACCCCGTCACCGTGCGTTGACATTCAATCCGCCCCTGCGGCTGCGGGGGCGGGCTTGAGTGCCAATCACGCCGCCGCCGCCGGAAGATCAATCACCAGCCCGCCCAGGCTCCGCCCCGCGTAGTGCTCCATTGTGGTCCGGATGTCCGAGTGGCCCAGGAGCGTTTGCACCACCTGCGGCCCGTGCTCGCCGATCTCCATCCGCGCCCGCTCCGCGCGCAGCTCGTGGAACCGCTTCCGGGCGTCCACCCCGCACGCGCGAAGCATGGACGCCACCTCGCGCACCAGCCGGCAGTGCCGGTTTCGCGCCGTCTCCATCGGCACCAGAAATCCATCCGCACCCGCTCCCGCGCGTAGCATGGACGCCACCTGCGCGCTGATCGGCACCGCCCGGCTCCGTTTCCCCTTCGTGTAGGCCGGCAGGACGATCCTTGCCACGCCGCCCCAGTCTTGGATCCACTCCACCCGCGCCCGCAGCGCCTCCGACAAGCGGAGCGAACACCATCCGAGCAACAACAGCGCCCCATGCGCCGGCTGCACCCGCAGGCACCGCACCAGCAACGCCTCCACTGCCGCGCGCACCTCCGGCGCCTGCGGCTGCTTGTCCAGCTTCGCGGGCGTCTCCAGCTTGCCCCGCACCGCGCGCAGCGGGGCAGGGTCCGGCAGCACCAGCCCAAGCGGGGCGTACCGAGCCAGCAACTTGTCCCGCAACATCGCGCAGATCGCCGTGTAATACGTCCGCACGCTCCGCTTCGCGCTCTCCTCCGCCTCCGTGTCACCCGCCGCGCGCTGAAGCATGGCCGCCTCGAACTCCAGCACCAGCGCCGGCGTCAACAGCGCCGCCGGCAGCGCATCCACCTCCTCATCCGTGAGACCGGGCTTCCCCAGCCCGAGCCGCACCACCCGCCGCAGCGCGCCGATGTAATCCGCCGCCGCGCGCTCCCCCACGAACCCCACGCGCACCACCTGGTAAGCCTTGATCCACTGGCCGAAGGTGGAGGCCGGGGCAGGGGCGGCCGCCACCACGCGCTCCCCCTGCGGCGCGGGATCACGCCCCGCCAACACCGGCTCGATGATCCGCGCGATGGCGCGCTCCTGCGCCACCTTCGCCACGTTGGTTTCGAGCGAGACGTGCCACCGCTTCCCCTTCAACTGAAACTCCGTGTACCAGGGCGCGTCGCGATCCTCGCGCAACTTCGCCAGCTTGTACGCCCGGCCCTGATACTTGAAGGAATGGGAAGGAGTGAGGCGGGAAGGGTTGTGCATGGATTTGTGCAGGTTTGCGACGCCACAGAAGGCCACTAGCCACCACTCCGCACCCGTCGCTGCTGGGCCGCTACCCTGAATAAACCTGCACAAGAGTCAACACTTTTCCGAACAACTTTGCAGATTCATGGGGAAAACCCGAGCAAAAGATGGCGGAAGGGGAGGGATTTGAACCCCCGACCGGGTTGCCCCGATTCCTGATTTCGAGGCAGGGTATGCTCGCGCGCAGGTGGCAGCGGGGCAACAGCTTGCTCGGTCATCGGCTCGGCTTGTGCGGGAGTTCGTGCAGGTCAACGTGACGGTGCGCGCTCCGCCGGCCGCACGAAGGCTGCGCGTTTGCCGGCCATGTTCGCCCGCTCGAAGGCCGCGCCCAGCATCTGCGGCGCGCGCTCGCGGTAATCCTCCGCCAGCGTGCTGCCCGGATTCCGCGCCTCCCACTCCGCCTTGCGCGCCCGGTACGCCTCATCCTGCGACTGCGCCTCGTCAATCACCTGCCATCGCGGTTTGCCGTTCACGCTCTGTTCGAGGTAGCGCCGCAGCTCCTTGCCCCGCGCCTCGGTGAAGGTGTTCCGCACCGCAGGGTCGAGGACGTACGGCCCCACCTGCGGATCGCGCGGACTGGGCCAGAGGTTCACGTTCCGGCGCACAGCCCATTGCGCCAGCGGGTCCGGCTTGAGTTCGCTGGAGAAGCGCGCGGGAATCGCCACCGGGCGTCCGTCCCAGCCGAGGAGCGGGGCGGCATCGCGCCGGATGAAGGGCACGGCAGCCAGCAGATGCTCCTTTACGCCCACGGGCGCGCGCTGCACGGGGTCTTGCCAGCGGTCCACCCAGCGGAAGATTGCCGGATTGACCGGCGATGTGGCGGTGCGGGCCAGCCCTTGCAGCATCTTCTCGCTCGGGTTTTGTCCGCTTCCGAGCACGCTGGAAAGCCCGCTCAACATTCCCCGGTCCAGCATTGTGTCCCGCGCGTCCCATGCGGCGGCCACGTACTTCATTTCGTCCGTGTCGCCCGCCCAATCCTTGTACCGCTCGCGGTCCGCAAGGTTCGCCAGCCAGGAAAGACCCGCCGCACCCGTCCACGCCTCGAAAGCGTAGAACTTCTTGCCCACCTGGAAACTGTTCGGGATCCACCCGCTCGCCTTCAACGTCTCGCGCAGCCCGGCGTCACGCGGGCCGCGCCCGTGGATGCGCACACGGTCCTCGGGTGGGTTCTCGTCATCATCATCGGGGCGGGGCCACCACCACGCCATTGCCGCCGCCCACAGGAGGGTGCCGATTGCCGCCCGCGCCACCATCTCCGCCGCGTCCAGCCTCGTCGCCCGCCGGCCAAGGTACGTGTACTCGCGCCCCGTGAGCCGCAGCGTTTCCATCCACCCGGCGCGAAGCGCACCGCCCGGCGTGTAGTTGATGCCGTCGTTCACCACGTTCGCGGCCACGCGGGAGAACAACCCCACCATGATGTGCGCTGCCCACGCGGCCACCGGCTGATTGTTCCGCTCGAAAGTATCCTTCACCCGCCCCAGCACGTCCGCGATGCTCCCGGCGATGCCGTAGGGCGGGGACGTTTGCGAAATCTGCTCCGCCATTTCCAACCCCAGCGCCGCCGCCGGCTTGGGCACCCCGCGCTGGATGATCTCATCCGCGCGCACCAGTCGCGCCAGCCCCGAGTAGCCTTCCACCGTCGCCTGCCGCAGCGCCTCCGCGCGCCGCGCCTTCGTGCCGTGGACGGCATCCCACACCGCGTCCCGGAGCGCCTGCCCGCGCGGGCCGTCCTTCTGGTTCCGCAACAGGTGATGCACCGCGATGGCCTCCCGCAACCGCATCATCGGCAGTGCCAGCAGCAGGTCCGAGGAAAGCATGATGCGCCGCACCGTCTTGTACGGCACCCCCATCCATCCCTTGATCCCCTCGATGGCGCTCGCGCTGTACACGATGCCCTGCCGCCGCACCGGCAGCGTGCCCGTCCGCGCAAACTCCGCGATCTCCAGCACCGTGCCCGGCACGCTGCCAAAGGCCGCAGCAATCGCCGTCGGGGCCGCACGCGGGTTCAGGGCGATCTGCACGATGCCCTCCGCGCCCGATTTGAGAATGTTCGCCAGCAGAATCAGCTTCCACGTAGCCGGGGAGGAGAGCATCCCGAGCACGGCCATGCTCCCCATCAGATCCAGCGTGGCATACGGCCGCAGCTTGGCGATCCGCAGCGCGATCTTCTCCGCGATGCGCGCCCGGCGATACTCCTGGTCGGCGGGGATGGCGTTCAACTCCTCGCCCAGCGCGCGGAGTTCCTTCGCCTCGGCATCCGTGAGCGACTTCAACCCCAGCGCCTCCCGCACCGCGTCGTAATACTTCGCGTCATCCAGCGCGCCCGTGTTGTGCAGCTCGATCAACTTCTGCCAAAGGATGCTCGATTTCAGCTTGCGCGGTGCGTCCACCTTGGGCTTCAGCAGCGCCTCCACCGCCTTCCGCTTCGCCTCCGTCGCCATCCGCTCGAAGCGTTCATTGATCCTTTGCCGCAACGTATCCGCCGCCGCGCCCGTCAATCCCGCGTTCTCCACGATGGCATCCCCGATGCGCCCGCGAATGGCGTCCAAATCCTGCCGCGCCGACTGGGCTAGCCGCACCTGCGCCTCAGATACCTGCTGGCGAATCACCCGGTCCAGCGCGGATTCATTGAACGGAACGGGCGTGACATCGCGGAAGAAGGTTTCGATGCGGGCCAGCGCGTCCAGGTCATTGATGTTCCTTTGCCGCAGCTCATGCTGCGTCTGCAACCATGCCTCCTCGTACTTCTCCGCGTTGCGAAGCCCCTCCACGATCACCGCCATGTCGTCCTGCTTGGCCACCGCCGCCTGTTCGGGGGCCAGCGCGCCCAACTGCCGGCGCAGGTTTCCGGCAAGCGTCTTGGCAAATTGCTGCAAGGGGCTGGTCGCCTCAGTGGCCGGGGCCGCCATGATTCCGGCCAGGCTTTGCGCCACCTGCTGCTTGGTTCGGCTCCACACGCCCCGCGATTGCGCGAGCTGCTTCTGCCGCTCCAGCGCCCGCTTCTGCGCCTCGGCGGCGCTTTTGGCCGCCTTCGCCCGCGCCTCCGCCACGCCGTCCACGTAAGCCTTGCTCAGTGCCGCCTCGATGCGCTTGGCCGTCGCCTCGTCCACGCCCAGCTCCGTGACAATCTTCTGCACCAGCACCGTGCCGAAGGCCGCGTTGCCGTCCGGCTGCTTCGCCAGGTCCCCGAGCCGCACGCCCATCTCCCGCAGTTGCTCCCGAACCACGCGCCCCAGCAGCTTCTCGGACCACTCCTGCACCGACTGCCCAGTCAATGCCTTTGCGCGGGGATCATCCATTGCGGCGAGCCGCTGCTGCGTCTCCTTCCACACCTGTTCCACGCGCTCCCCGTTCTTCAGCAGCGTTGCCAGCCGTTCGAGGTACGAGCGTTTGCGCCCCGTGGATTCCTGCGCCGGGGGCAGGGCGGATTCCAGTTGCTCGCGCAGCACGGCGGCGATCTCCGCGCCGAACTCATCCACCGTGCCCGTGGCCTTCTCCGTGGGCGGGGCCAGCGCGCCGGCCACCGCCTTCTCCACACTGCGGGCCGCCTTCGTGGCGATGGCGCCCCAATACCCGCCCGTGGCCGACTGCCCCGTGGCATCCGCGATGGTCTTCGCCAGCGCCTTCTCCACGGCGGCGCGCACCTCGGCATTGCCCGTGATCTTCGCCAGCACATCCGCCGTGATGACCTTTCGCAGCGCCTCCGAGGCCAGCACCGATTCCGTCAATGCCTCCCCGGCGGCGCGCTGGATGGCATCCGAATTCAGCACCAGATGCAGCACCGGGCGCGTGGCGCGGCTCATCGCCTCGCGCGCCTGCTCCAGCACGGCGCGGAACTCGCCCAGCTTCGCCGTCGTGGCATCCTCGATGATGCGCCGGGCCAGTTGCACCGCGCCCTCCGGCGTGAGCAGGCTAATGTCCTTCAGCGCGTTGGTCGCCTGCCCGCCGAAAGTCTGCTGCGAGAGATGCCGGTTCGTGTAATCCGCCACCAGCCGGGCCAGCGCATCGGCGCGCTCGATGTCCCCGGCGGCGCGGGCGACGCGCTCCTGCTGGCCGCCCACGCGGAGATTCTGCGCGTGCAAGGCACCGAACACCCCGCCCGAAAGCCCGGCCTCGGCGGCGCGCGTGGGATCCAGCGCGAGCGCCATGCTGTCCTCGATGCCGATCTCCGCCACGATGTTCGCGGCCACGGCG
>JACCDR010662831.1_pt1 | contig 10909 bp, 20 predicted proteins | sample 7446431 | NCBI WGS metagenome assembly JACCDR01 (sample SAMN15323443, study PRJNA562643) | freshwater metagenome | isolation source: river surface water | place: USA:Blue River Watershed | collected 2017-08-17 | reverse complement strand
CCCGCGCGCCCCCCCGTAGCCGCCAGCACATTCTTCGCGATCACCCCCCGCTGATGCGAGATCGCCTGCTTCGTTCTGTCACACAACTCCGCCAGCTCCTTTTGACTCAGCGCCACATGCCGCCCCGGCCTGAATTCCAGAGCCACCTGGACCAACCGCTGAGCCACCGCGCGCAGATCCGCCTTCATCGCCAGCTCCGCCATCCGCACCGGCAGCTCCATCCCCCGCTTCCGTTCCCGCCGCGCCCCCCCCGGACGCGTCCAGCGCAGCAGCCGCGCCAGCCGACCATCCGCCCCATACACCACCGTCGTCGATCTCAGCACCAGAGACTCCCGCATCACCCGTTCCCCCGAAAGCCACACCTCATACCTCCCCCCCCGCGGCACACAGATCCTTCTCGACACCATCACCCACCGCTCCGCCGCGATCTCCGGCACCAGAAAATCCAGCATCCTCCCCACCACCTCCGACAATTCCGGCGCCACCCCATCCCCCACCACTCCCGCCGACACCACAACCGCCTGCCGGAAACGATCCACCCCGATGATATCCGCCGCCCCCGGCACCAATTCCGCAGCCTCCAGCCACCTCTCCTCCAGCGCCGCCGCCCGCTTCTCCTCATCCAACTCACCCCCCAGAGGGTCCTCCACCCTTGCCGGCCGCACCGCCAGCGCGCACCAGTCACGGATATCCGCCGCCGAGATCACCTGACCCGGACTCGATAACTCCGCCGCCACCACATCCAACGGCCGCCCGAACCCCCCACCACGCGGGTCCGCCACATACTCCACGATCGCCGCCTGCAGATCAGACAGCGCGCCCACAGCACCCCTCACCATACCCCCTCCCCCTTACGCGCACCACACCCATTCGACACCCGCCACCGATCCGGCTCGATCAACCCCCGCTCCCGCAGAAACCGATCACACGCCTCCCCGAACGCCACCAGACCAAAAACCTCCCGCTCCTCCCGCACCCCCACCAGCACCGACCGCGGCCGCGTATCCGCCATGAAGCCCGACGACTCCAGCCGCCGACACCGATCACACGCGTAGGCCCCGACCACCTTCGGGTTGCCGCATTCGCACGCCTTCCCCGGCCGCTCCACCTTCGGTCTCCTACGCCTGGGCGCGCCCCCGCAGCCCGATGATTGATCGAGATCGCTCATGCCGCCGTCCCTCCTTTCGATTTTAACGCCCCAGCCACCGCCAGCAGGCGGAAAGCTTTTATCGCGGCCTTGGTTTCTTGCCTGTACTTATGAACGCGTTCAATGATCTGCTCCCGGCTCTCCTCATACCTCTGCCGGTCATACTCCCGCCGCTTACCCCGATTCTTCTGATAAAACTGCCGCTTGTACTCCGCCACCTTCTCGCGGTTCTCCTGATAGTACTTACGCCGGCGCTCCAGAATGCCCTCACGGTTCTTCTGATAACGCTGCCGCTGGTCCGTCCGAAGCTTCTCAGTATTTACCTGCCGATACTTCCTACTCCTTTTGTTCTCACATGCCTTGCAAATGTTTTCCCCCTTCATAAACACCACCCCAGGAGCCTCCACGACCCCACAAACACGGCATGTTCTAGGATTCGACGCACTCATGTTATTCCAGATCGCTGAGAATCCGAGCCAGCTCCTTCCGCGAAAACTCACATTCCCGCAGCACCACCAGCTTCCCCGCCCTCAGACGGTAATTCGCCGCCCCCGGCACCCGCGCCTTCGATATCTCCGCCTCCGTCACCAATTCCTCCAGCCAGGCCCGCTGCGCCCCCGCCGACCTTACCCCCGCCTCATCGAACACTTGAGCGCACTGCTTCGCCGTCAGATCCCGCACCGCCACCACCAGCACATCCGGCGCCCCATCCTTCAGCGTCACCAGCTCCACCTGCCCATCCACCAACCGCTGCTGCTCCGAGGGCGGCAGCTTCTGCAGAAACTTCGCCGCCGGGAAAGCCTCCGGCAGCAGCTGCGGCAGACACCGCCCCCTCCTCACATTCTCCAGCCTCGAGAGCATCCGCATCAGCGGCATCCCCTGGATCTCTATCGCCTCCGCGATCTCCCGCAGAGACATCCGGTACTCATCCACCAGCTGCACCACCAGGACCCCCGCCCGCGTCCAAGCATCCATCCCCGTAGAGATAGCCAGCGCCAGACCCTTCAGAAGCTCCTGCTTCGGAGCCAGTATTTCAGTATTCATCGTCGTTTTCATTGTTTGGTGTGGTCAAACCGCCCGGCCCCATGCCGGACAGCAGAATTTTCAGCACTCACCCCCCGCAACACCTCCGCCCGCTCCATCCGCCGCCACCAGCATCGATCCATCAGCGCCACCACCTCACCCTCCTGCTCTACCCGCCGCCGCTCCCAAGCCCGATACAGCCGCCCCAGCGCCCGACCCAGCCCCGGGTTCCGCGCGCGCGCCTGGCGCAGCTCGGCCGCGAGCAGATCGCGCTCCCGCTGCTTCCCCGGACTTCTGAAGAGAGAGGCGGCCATGATCCCGGATTCCCGTTACAGCGACCCCGCCATTACCTGAGCCACGCCATCGAAGCGCACCCCCAGCTCGCTGCAGACATCTTCCGCGACCCGAGCCGCGCCGTCAGCCAGCTCCTCGCATTCCAACCTGAAGGTCACCCCCTCATCCTTCAACTGGTACCGCAACCGCAGCTTCAGGACCCACTCCTCCTCCAGCCCCACAAACACCGGGAACTGAAAAATCAATTCCTCCGGCAGCCGCACCCGCCCCGATTCCGTTTGCGCCCCCGTCACCGTTTCAAACGTCAGAGCGATGTCCCCCGAAGCCAGATCCTCCGCTCGGTTGAACCGCACCTGCTTCGTCAGACTCAGCTTCGCCACCGCGTCGTGCACCACCGCCGCCTCCGGCTCCACCAGGTAATCCACCATCACATCCAGCAGTCGCACCAAGGCCCGGTGGTCACCCCCATTCTGGACGAAGGCCATCAGCTTCCGCAGCGCCGAAGTCGGCTCTAGATCATGCACCGCACCCCAATCCGTCCAGCCCACTTCCCGACCGCGCCCGGCCGAGAAGTACGAGCAAACCCGCACCGGCTTGCACCCAAGCACCTCGGCGCCCCCCAGGTACACCATCACCAGCGGCTCGCGCGGTTCCGGGCTGAACCGTTGCGTGATTCGCACCAGGTCATCCACCGAGAGCACCTTCGCCATTCCCTTCGGCCGCAGCGGCGCCCGGAGCGAATCGCGTACATCCGCCGTCGTCCAGTTCGGCGGCAGCGCCACCACCCCCAAATGCTCCAGATTCACCGGCACCGCAGGTTGCTCGATCGCCACATGCGGCACCACCGGCTCCACCTTGTTTTCCAGTTCAGTTTCCATGATCTTGTCAGTGTTGGTTTTGGTTCTCTGTCAGTGAATTACGCCGAGGCCTGCGGGCTCATCGGCACGATCTTCTGGACCACCTCGGCCATCTCCTTCCGCATCCGCTCCGACCTCCCCCTGGTCCGCGCGGCCCGAGCCTCCCCCGACCGTTCCTCATCATCCTCATCCCGCTCCTCGATCCCCGGAAGCTCTGGCTGCCGCGGATCCCGGCGGACCAGCCGCCCGTCCTCCGTCATGTAGAAGATCGCCCCGAACGTGTCCGATTTCGGCAGCGCGATCTCCACCCGCGCCACCACCTCCGCCTGGCCGTACTTGTTCGGCTTCAGGCCTAGGCTGATGGCGACCCCGGATTTTTTGTTCCGCTCCCGGCATACCCTCACCGCCTCCGCGTGCTTGTCTGCCACCTCAGCTAGGAAAAGCCCGCCGTCGATCTCACGCAGCGCCTGGAGAAACGCTTCCACATTCAGATTGTCCATGATAGTTGCTTGGTTTGGTTTTGATGTTCAGTGAATTGCGCGGCTACTTCCGCTTCTTGCCACCCTTCGCCGGCCGCCCCACCGCGCCGCCCCCCGCCGCCTTCGCCTTCATCAGCGCCGACATCGATTTCTGCCGCGCCGAAGGCTCCGCCAGCACGTAGGCCGTCACGATCCCCTTCGCCTTGTCAGTCCACCGGAACTCACTCCCCATCCCCAGCCGCGAAAGAAACCGCCGCAGACTCAGAAACTCCGAGTGCGACATCCCCTTCACCATCGCCCCCGGCCTCAACCTCTGCGCCAGCACCGCCAACCGCCCATCCCCCAACTTCGGCGGAGGCGGACCCGCGTCGAACACCACCTCGAAACCCTCCACCTTTTCCGACCGCGGATCAGACACCATCGCGACCGGATTCAGCCGCGGTGCCGCCGCCCCCACCGCCTTCCCATGCCCAGCCCCCCGCGGCACCCCCCACGACTCCCGCGGGATCGGCTTGCCCCACGCCTTTTCCACCGCCCGCACCAACTCCTCCAGATCCTCGTCGATCACATCCGCGATCGCCACCCAGCTCATCCCCGAGCCATTCCGCATGTCCAGCGCCTTCTTGATTTGAGATTGAATGATCATGATTCAGTTCGGTTTCATTGTTGATTCAGAGCCCATCTCCAAAGCCAGCCGAGCTACCCCCGCGCACACCTCCCCAGTCCAAGCGGTCTGCACCCCCGCGTCATCCGTCACCATCCGCCCCCCACACCGCCCGATCCGCTCCAGCGATTCCACCAAACCAGGCCAGTTTCGCTTTTCACCACACTGCGCCCGCAATTCCTCACCGGTCATACCCTCCGGCGGCATAAGGCCCACCGCCACCGCCCATCCATGCTCCGCCAGCAGCCGCTGGTTCAGCCTGGCCAGGTCATCCAACGATGGCCGACCCGAGAACCATTCCACGCCCGACACCTGCCTGTGCCTATTCTCAGCCCCCGCCCGGTCTGGGATCACATTCCACTCCACCCGAAAGCGACCATCCGCACGCACCTCTCCACCATTACCCCCAGCACCCATCCTATTTCCACGCACCACATCACTCAAAAAATGCACCGCATCCTTGAGCCCCATCAGCTGCCACGGCTTCCTGCAAGGGATGCACACCGGCACCCCCTCCAGGTCGAACTCCACCGCGCCACAGCGCGTGCACACCCCCACCTTATCGAATTGAGTGCCCGTGCTCATTTGGTGAAGAAGAGACAGCCCCAGACCACGCCACCCAGCAGCGCCCCGTAAACCACCACCCCCACCAAACCAGCCACCCCACACCCACGCGGCATCTGAGCCTCAGCCCCCGCCGCGTCGAACCCCTGCGCAGGCGGCATCCCGGCCCGGATCAACCCCAGCAGCCCGAACGGAACCAGCACCGCTCCAGCCCCCAGGACCAGCCAGCACACCCCCCTCACCACCCAAAAACACACCTCCGCGCTCATAGCCCACCCCCTTTTACTTGGCCCGGGTACTCCCCCTCGGCCATCCGGTCCTCCACCGCCCGCACATCCACCATGCGAAAAAACGGCCGAGGAAACCGCTCATTCGCCTTCACCACACACGGCCGCAGCCAACCGGCCCGCCGCGCGTCATCCGCCACCTGCCGCCCCAGCAGCGCCTCCACCTCCGCCGCCGTCACCACCCGCTTATCGCGGATGCCAATACGCTCCGCCGCCGCACTCACGCCGCCACCCCCTTTCCATGCCCCGAAGGATTCAGCTCCTCCGGCCACCCCGCCGCGACCCAGGCCGCCGATAGCCCCTTGTCCGCCAGCCGCCGCGCCTCATCCCACAAATCATCCTGCAACCGCGCCACCGACCGCCCCGAGCCATCCTCACACTCCTTTCCCGCCTCCCTCAAGTGCGCCAGCGCCCAACTCAGATGATCCCGCTCACAGCGGTTCAACTCATCACAGCAGATCAGCTGCTCCAGCCGGTCCACCACCGACCTCAATGTCGCCACACTGATCATGGCGCCACCTCCTCGAGCGGGACCTCAGGCAGCTCCATCCAGTGCGTCGGATAATCCAACTGATCCCCGTACACCTCGTACCAGCCGTCCACATCACTGGCGTACGACCCCACCTCCACCGAATCCTGGTCCCCCGCCTGACAAATCAGGACCGATAGACCATCATCCGGCAGATCCTCCTTCACCGACCGCCAACCCCGGGAGGGAGGCAGCCCCACTTCTTTGGTCGGCGCCGGACAAACCGTAGCGCCATCCCCTCTTCTCCTGCCCGTATCCGGGTTATTCGACGTCGTCTTCATCGTTGCTCCTTTTTGTTTGGTGTGTGTCAGCCCAGCCGCTGAATGCGACCGGGAAGCTCTCAGGCGGCCTCATCCGTAGCCACAGCCGCCGCAGCCGGCGGCCCCCCCAACGGCGGAACCGGAATCCCCCGTCTCTCCGCCTCCGCGAGAATCAGGAACTCCAACTCCGCCGAAAAAGTTCTCCTATCCGCATCAGCCAGCCGCCGACCGGCCGCATGCGTCTCGCTATCCAGGGTGATCGTGGTCTGTTTTTTCATGCCGTGATACGGAATATCACGGCAATACGTGGCGCGCAAGTCGTTTTTTGTTGTTTTTTGCATAATTCTTGATATCGGGTGATATGGAGAAGGACGGAAAAGGGCCGAAGAAAGAACGAAATCACAGCCGATCAGCTGGGAACACTCAGACCTCGATCAGTATGAACACCGAGATCATCGAACTCGGTAAACGCCTCGCGCAAAACGACATGCGCAGCTTCAGTAACCTGATAGCGAACCTCATTGCCGAAGAAGCCAAACGCCGCGGCATCACCAAAATCGTCCAATTCCGCGAAGACCTCCCCCGGACCAAAGTCGCCGAAGAAGAGAAAAAAGACGGCCAGTAGAACCAACAGGAGGGACATCATTCCCCATCCTCCCAATTCACGCACAAAACACCACACCCAGACGGTCAAACCCAGTAATACCAACCATCAACCCCTCCAAAACACCGCCGATGTCGCACTCCCGCCCCATCGCCGTAAAACTCCCCCCCGACCTAGCCGAAGCCTGCACCCTCCGCGCCGAGCAACTCGGTTACGCCAGCCTCAGCGCCTACCTCAAAGGCCTGATCCGGTACGACCTCCTCGTCCAGGGCCCACACACCATCACCCTCCCCATCGCCCAGATGCGCCCCGAGAAGCAGGACATCATCGATTCCAAACTCCTCCGCCTCACCCAGGCCGGTATCGGCGAGCGCGGCCAGCTCCTCGCCCGCATCATGGAACGCGTCCAAAACCCCGCCCAAGTCGGCCAATCCCTAACACAATAACAGCGTCCCATGCATCTCCAAACATTTATCACTCAGACACTCACGGATATTTATAACGGAGTGACCGAAGCCCAACGACAATGCTCCCCAAACAGCATTATTCCAAACGTACGCGCTCAAGGAAAAGCCACCGATAAAGACCTGACGCCTTTTCAGACCGTTGAATTCGAAGTAGCCGTCCAGATTGACGAAAACGCCAACAGCCGAGCAAAACTCCAAGTGACTACCGTATTCATCAACGCCCAGATCGGCGGTGGTTCCGGAAAAGCCACGAACCATGCCGCCACCCTCCGATTCAAAGTCCCCATCATGTTTCCCACAACCAAGAACAACCCTCCCACACCATGATCATCATCGATCAAGACACCCTCCTCATCGGCTTCCTCATCACCAGCGCCATCCTCAGCGCCGTCGTCGCGTGGGTCGCCAGCCAGAAGAACCGCAGCCCCGCCGCCTGGTTCCTCATCAGCCTCCTCATCAGCCCCATCATCGCCCTCCTCGCGCTACTCATCGCCGGCCCCGGCCGCACCAAGACAGGCCCCACCACCGCCGCCGACCTCAGCCACCTCACCGACGACGACCTCGCCACCATCCAAGCCCACAAAGCCCGCCAAGCCGCCCAAAAAGCCGCCACCCGCACCCTCCCCAAAAAGCTTGAGTAGTCGCCAAACCTCCCCATTTGTCACAGTTTACTTGTCACAGGTCCCACCCCACAACCCTCCAACTCCTTGATAATGTGGTCGGGGCGGCCAGATTCGAACTGACGACTTCCTGCTCCCAAAGGTGGGAGTCTTGCGGTGTAAATCGAGAGCATCAGATATGCGGCGGGCGCATTTCGGGCATTTCGGGCTGGATTTGTCACAGGTGCTTGTCACAGTTGCGGAATGAAAAGGCGTCCGCGGGATATGCAAGGGCTTTGGAAGCGTTGGAATGTCTGGTGGGCGGCGATCCCGTTGCCGGGTGGCGGGCGGGTGCGGCGGTCCTTGAAGACGCCTGACTTGGCGAAGGCAATTGAGGAGGCGCGGCGGTTGCGTGGGGTGGCGATGGATGGCAATATGACGCCTAAGGAGGAGGGTTTGAAGGCGGTGGTGGAGCTGTGGGTGGGTTCGCTGCTGGCGCGCGGGATTTCGAAACGGTGGTCGGATGACGGCCGGTACGCGGTGGCGGCCGCACTGGACCGGATGGGCATCACCTCCATGGCGCAGTTGACGCCGCCCACAGTGCGCCGGTGGTTTGAGGCGGAATGCCGGCGCACCTCGCCTCACACCGCCGCCATGTACCTCCGGCGGTTGTCGGGATTCTGCGCCTGGGCGGTGGAGTTCGGCCGGTTGCGCACTTCGCCGACGACAGCGATCTCCGCCCCGAAGTCCCCTCCCCGCCTGCGGAAATCTTTTCTCACCCAGGAGCAGGCCAGGATGGTGATCGATAAATGCCAAGACGAGGGCCTCAAGTTCGCCCTCTATTGCGCCCTGCACGCCGGGCTGCGCCGCGGCGAGATCTCCGCAGCCAGGCCAGACTGGTTCGATCTCCAGGCCGGCCTCCTCCACGTCCAGAACACACCGGATTTCACGATCAAAGACCGCGACGACCGCACCATCCCCCTCACCGCGGAATTCCAGGCCTTCCTCAAGGAATACGGCCTCCGCAAGCCGTACATGCTCGAGCCGAAGGTGAAGCCGGGTAAATCCCGGTACCGGTTCGACATCCAGAAGCGCTGGGAATCCCACCGCCGGAAGTGCGAGCTCGAGCACTTCACCTTCCACGACCTCCGCCGCACCTTCGCCTCTTTGCTCGCCAGCTCCGGCGTCTCCCTCTTCAAGATCGCCAAGTGGCTCGGCGACGGCGTCGAAGTCGTCGAGCAGCGGTACGCCCACCTGGCCGCCCAGGACGATGACGTAAATCGTGCTTGGTCAAAACCCGCCCCCTCGGTTAAAAGAGCCAGCCCCTCCAAAAAAGCCGCCCCATGAAAAAACCGCAATCCATCCTCTCCCAGCTCCTCCAGTTTTGCGCCGTCCTCATCGGAGTCGCCACAGTCATGGGCCTAGGCCTGGCCGGCATCGCGGAGAACTACCAGATGGCCGCAGCCATCGCAGTGGCCGGCATGCTCAGCATATGCCTATGCCTCGGTATCGCAGAAATTCTTCAGGCCGTTGTCCGCGCTGCATCGGCCTGCGAAGAGCTGGTCCGCCTGCAAAAGGGCGAGTAATTCCCTCCAATCGATATGAGCCAAAAACTGTCAGCCGCCGCTCAATCATCGTCGCGTGTCAATGATGGTAGAACGCTTCTCCTGATTTTCAGAGGGTTGCGACCTTCAACAGGTCCGGCCAGCTTTCCCGACAAAGTGTCGGGAATTTTGACGGATTTGCGGGGTGATAAAGGGTCGGCCTCGCCTATGAAAATTTTGTTGATGCGGCACAAGTCGTTGGATTGCTCTGGCCGTCTGCGGATCGAGCGAAACAGACGGCCCGCTACGTGCTCCCATGTGATGCACCACCTCTACTACCTTACCATGAAATCCCTACGCGCTCTCACCCTTGCCAGTTCCATCCTTCTTTCGTCCGCCATTCCGGCGCAGGCGGTTTGGATTGAGTACAATTTCTCAGGATTCATCACGGAAGCCGATGCCACAGCAACAGCCAGAGGTTTTGGAGTTGGCTCGATATTCACTGGAATACTAGTATATGAAACAGAGTTGCTTCTAGCCGGCGAGCCTGAAAACAATCGCGGCTTAGCCATGTTGTTCCTATCTCCTGCTGATAGCACCAATGGGTTAATGAATTTACCACTGCACGTTGAGAATAATAATCCAGTGACAGGGGCGGATCGGCTTGTATTCGTTGGTGAAGTCGATAATACCTATATGATCGGTATTGAACTCGAAGATGCAAACGGGGTGACTATAAATCAAGATCTCGGATTCCTGACAGATTGGCCTCAATGGACAAAGGCCAACGTATTTGGAGGAGCCTCAGACCCATCACAGTTCGGAACATTTCGTGGTTCCATTCAAGTTCCCGAACCTAGCCCTGGCCTCCTCCTGGTAACCTGCTGCTTTGGGCTATGCGTGCTCGTAAAGTCGTGCCTTCATTCACATAAGCCTATCGGCTAAGCACCCGCCCGCCCTTTGCTTTGCGTCCAGGGTTGCGGGTTGATGGTGTACCCGTGTCTGGCGTTGCGTTCGTTACAACGAAGCCGCTAATATCGTCTAGCGGGTTCCCTGCGGAATCCTCGATGTCTCCGGGGGTGTAGCTCAACGTGTACGTTGCATCCCCGTATGCGGCCGCTGGCGTGACCGTCATGGTGCGCGTGGTGCCGCTGCCGGCGTAGGCGGATAGCGAGCCGGCAGACAGAGCGAACTGAGCCGCCGCGCCGTCCACTATGGTTTCAGTGAACGTCAGCGTCAGCGTTGAACCGTTGATACTGGCAGAGAACAGCGTGGGAGCCACAACATCGGGAGCCTCATCGGTTCTGAGCGGGTGAGGGTAAGTGTAGGTGGTATAGCCGGGTCTCGCTGTGTCGTTCACGAAATGGACCCCCTCAACAATAGTCAACGAGTCGGCAGAGAAGTTCACGTCCGCTCCTCCCTCGCGGGTGTTGTTCCACTCGTACCATGGATCGGTGGTCTGGTCATTCCATCCCCCAGGGACGGATGGCACTGCGCCAGAAATCAGAGTTCCCATCTTGCGCCCCGGTTGGTCCATGGCGTGAGTGATCTTGTTTATCTCATAGGTGGTGCCAACTTGGAACTGCATGTG
>JACCDR010262850.1_pt1 | contig 10910 bp, 8 predicted proteins | sample 7446431 | NCBI WGS metagenome assembly JACCDR01 (sample SAMN15323443, study PRJNA562643) | freshwater metagenome | isolation source: river surface water | place: USA:Blue River Watershed | collected 2017-08-17 | reverse complement strand
GTCCCGGAGGTGGTGGCGATGGTGGCGCGCAGCCAGCCGGTCGCCATGGGACCGAACGGGATGGCCCCGGTGTAGATGACGGCCGGGGTGCTGGTGCCGTTCGTCGACCACCCGAGGATGCACCCGGAGGTGGTGAGCTGGAAGTACCAGCCCCGGCTGCCGGAGGCACCGTCGCGCTGAACGATGACCTGGTTGCCCGACCAGGTGATGGGCGTGAGCTGGACCCGGACGTCCAGGTCCCCGGTGACCGCAGCGGCGGTGTACGTCTTCTTGCCGGTGTTGATCCGGGTGTGCGCCGGGGAGCCGGGCAGCCGCAGGAACACGTTGTTGTTCAGCAGGATCCGGCAGTTGTTGTCCCACAGCGTGGGGTCGGGGACGGTGAAGGTGGTGCCGCTGCTGGACTGGGTGGCCGAGACGCGGTCCAGCAGCAGGGGCGAGCTGGCGGAGTGCCAGTTCGCCGGAGCGGCGGCAGTGCTGGTGGCGGTGTCGTGCGTCCAGATGTTGTTGCCCCAGAAACCCTGGGTTCGCACGACGAACCCGACGCCTGCGGCGTTGGTGCCGACGGTGTGCCGGACCCGGAAGCTGACGGTGCCGCCGTTGATGTTCATCTCGAGCTGGACGTCGTCGCCGCCGACGTTGAGGTTCCCGGCCTGGGCGGGCTTGACCTTGACCCAGGCACCGCCGGTACCGCCGAAGATGCCGGGGATCATGTAGCTCTTGGCCACCGTGAAGTTGGTGGCTCCGACGAACAGGTCGATGTAGATGGCCCCACCACCGGCGTTGCCGGTGACGGTGCCCAGGGCCACGACATCGGTGGAGACGACCGGCAGGGTGCGGTAGCTGACCGTCTCGATGCTCTGGACGATGTTGCTGTTGTCGTAGATCCGGATCTTGTCGGTCGCCGTGAACCAGTTCAGGACGTTGACGATCTTGGTGTGGTCCCAGGTGAACGGCAGGTCGTTGCCGATGCCGACGCCCTGGTCTCCGGGCCGCGCGGACAGGCCCTGGATGCAGTGCACGTACATGTTGGCGGTGATGCTGGCCAGGATCGTGACGCGCCAGTAGTCGACCGCGCCGTTGTCCGTGCTGGGGGTGATGATCCAGTTGCTGGTGGCCGGGAGCATCCCGGTGGTGCCGGTCCCGGCGTCGCTGATGCCCTTCTGGGTCCAGGTGCTGCCGTCGGGGGACGTCTCGAAGATCACCCGGGCGGTGCCGGCGGCGGAGTAGCCGCAGGCCACGAGGATCCAGTTCAGGTAGCTGGCCGTGATCCCGCCGCCGGTGATCCGTAGACCGGGCAGTGCGGGCGTGAGGTAGAGCTGGGAGACGTCGGTCCGTCCGGAGAATGCACTGCGGGCGGTGGCGATGGACGGGGCGCCGCTGGTGGTCCAGGACGGGGTGGTGACGTCGGAGGCGACCTCGACCAGCGTCGGGGTCATGAACCGCAGCTTGTCGTGCCAGATCTGGGCCCCGATGCCCTGCGACATCACGTTGTCGCGGTCACTGCTGGCCGTGTTGCCGAAGCCGTTGAAGCCGTTGGTCAGGATCTGGCGGAGCTTCCCGCGAACGTTGAAGTCGCTGTACTGGACCTTGGTCACGTCACACCGCCGGGATCGCGACGACCCGGAACGCGCTGGCCGCCACCGCGAGGCTCGACGTCAGGGTGATGTTGGTGGCGTCGACCGAGACGTCCATGTCGACGACGACGCCGCTGGCCTTGACTCGGACCATCACGACGAGGTCTGCGGTGCCCAGGCCGTGGGCGATGGTGACGGCCACCCCGGCGGTCATGGCCGGGACGTCACCGGCGAAACCCTTCTGCGCCAGGCCGAGGTTGGTCCGGGCGGTGGCCGCGTCGGTGGCGCCGGTGCCGCCGAGGGCGACGGGGACGGCGCTGGCGAGCTGGATCTGGTTGCCGACGACGGCCAGCGGGGACAGGGCGGTGTAGCTGGTGCCGGTGCCGAACTGGACGATCGTCAGGGCGGTGGTGCCCAGGGTGATCGGGCCGTTGGTGGTGACCTGCCAGGCGGTGTCGGCGTAGGTGGTGCCCTCCTCGACGAAGACGGCGAGGTTGGGGGTGACCAGGGTGCTGGAGTTGGCGTCGGCGGAGCGGGTCATGGCCGCGCCGGAGCCGGCGTAGTCGTAGATGCCGTTCTGGGAGCCGGTGGTCTGCCCGGCCAGCAGGACGCGGTCGCCGCTGGTGAGGGTGACGCCGTCGATGGCGGCCGGGGCGCTGGCGGTGTTGACGTTGGCGGTGGCGACGGCGCGGACGCTGTTCTTCCAGTCCAGCCCGTTGACCTTGGCGTTGACGGCGGTGTTGATGGCGGCCAGGACCCACTGCATGGTCGTGAGGTCGGTGCTGCCGGTGGGGTCGGCGGCGTTGGTGCCGCGCTGTCCGCCGTGGTTGAGGGCGCTGGTGGGTGCGGCGAACTGGTCGAGGCGGTACGCCTGCACGACGGTGGCGAGGTCGCTGATGCTGCTCGCGGCCTGGGTGCCGGTGTGGTTGCCACGGGCCAGGGGGTCGGTGGCGAGCTTGCTCAGCGGGATGGACCCGTTGGTGAAGGTGCTCGGGTCGGTGATCTTGACGTAGAACCAGGTCCCGCCGCTGCTGGAGCTGATGCAGACTCCGAGCGCGCCCTGGGTGGTGTCGAAGTAGGTCCAGCCGGGCTGACCGTTGGCCGGTGCGCTGGCCCGGTTCTCGAACATCATGTTCAGCAGGGGATTGAACTGCATGTCCCTGCCGGTGTAGACCTTCGTGGCCATCGGATCAGTCCTCGCGAGTGAGAGTCAGCCGTTCGCTTGTCGTCGGTGCAGTGGTGCGGTCAAGCCCGTGGGAGCTGGGGACTGCCCAGCCTGGGTGGCGGGTCAGGACAGGTGCGCGGTGCCGGCGAGCGGGATGTCGGCGTGGATGGTCACGACGCCCGCGCTGTGGATGACGTCGGCCTCGACCCGGTTGCCGTCGGCATCGACGATGTCCACGGCCGGGCGGTAGGGGAACGAGTGCGGGATGACCCAGTCGGTGATCGCGGCGTCCTGGGTGAAGATGACGACCTCGCCGGAGCCGCCGGAGGAGCCGGACAGCAGGACCCACCCGAGGGTGGGGTGCTTGCCGTAGAGCTGGTTGTTGTAGATCAGCGGGTACCACGCCGGGTAGAGCGCAGCGTCGGGCAGGGCCTCGACGTGCTCGAACGTCTGGGGGCTGATCTTCATCTGGGCGGCGGCCAGCGGGGGCACACCGTCGGTGAGGATGTCGCCCTCGTCGATCCAGGTGGTCAGCAGCGGCAGGGCGGGGTTGCCGGTGTCGCCGGGGTCGTTGCGGTCGACGACGTGATGGACCAAGGAGTCTTCCGGGTACGCGCTGGGGGTCTCGGTGCGGTAGATCCGCCAGGCGCTGACGCCACCGGCCGTGACCAGGGCGGCGTCGGTGGCTTCGAGGTCGACCACGACGCTGTAGACGGCGAGGCCGAGGTTGGCGATCGGGGGCATCTGGGAGGGGTCGTCGGCGTTGGTGTTGGCCGCGACGGAACCGTCGTCGGTGTAGGTGAGCCCCTCGGTGGCGGCGACCTTGGCGACACGGGTCCAGCCGACGTCGGCGGCGTTCATCCGCCAGATCTGGAACTGGTTGGCGCCGGTGGGCGGCGTCGGCATGGTCAGCGCGACGCCGCCGGGCTCGTCCAGGGTGATGGTGGTCTGGACCCCCAGTGCGCTCTCCTCGGTGTCGCGGACGGCCGTCAGCGCGTAGTAGTACAACCCGGCGGGCAGGGCGCCGGTGCTCGTCCCGTCCAGTTCGTCGTCGGCGACGCCGGGGTCCAGCGGCTCGGCCAGGACGTCGGGGGTGGAGATCGTCACCTCGTCCGAGGGCAGGGACTCCAGGCCGTTGGCGTCGATGAACGTGACGCAGTAGGTGAACGTGGAGCCGCCGGGCAGGCCGCCTGCGGTGCCGAGGGTGAGCGCCGGGGGGTTGGGAGACTCGATGCTGCCGTCGGCGGCGACGTGCCTGCTGGACACGGCGAGGGCGTGCAGCATGCGGTCGATGTCGAGGCGGTCGCGGCCGGTGAACTTGGCCCCGTCGTCGGTGATGCTGCCGGGGTTGGAGCCCCCGAAGTAGGACAGGCCGTAGTACGGCGTCAGCGAGGCCATCGGCTGCTCCCCATGGGTGATCCGGCCAGGTGCCAGTAGGTGTCGTGCCCCAGCGGTGGGCCGCCGGTGTCGGAAGGCCCGGCGGCCTGCCCGACCGTTTGTGGCTCGACGGCGTAGTGCCGCAAGGGCAGCCGGGACAGGTACGGGTCGATGCGGGGCGGCAGCCCGCCGTGGTCGGCGCGGCGCAGCAGCTCGGCGACCTGGCCGGGCCGGCGCGCGAGGTAGCCGTGGGTGCGCATGATCTCCACGGGGGTGACCCAGCCGGTGACGAAGTAGCCGAGGCCACCGCGTACGGGCCGGGGGGCGGCGATGTGCTGGCAGCCCAGCCACAGGACGTCCCAGTCCGGCGGCGGGGTGGAAGGCCAGGGGAAGGCGTCGGTGAAGACCGCGTCGTCCTCCAGGATCAGCACCGGCTCCTCGGGGTCGGTGCGGGCGGCCTCCTCCAGGGCGGCCAGGTGGGAGCGCAGGCAGCCCCGGGCCGGGTCGGGGAGGTCGGACGCGGGCTGGACCCGCAGGTCGATGTGGCCCAGGAAGCTGGCTTCCCAGCGGCTGGTGAAGGCCCGCAGCCGGTCGGCGCGGGCGGGCAGGTTGATGACGTAGCCGCGACGGATCATCCGTCGACCACGCCGGTGTCGGCCTGCTGCTCCATGGTGATGGCGGAGTCGCGCCAGTGGACCAGGCGTAGTGCCTGGCCGAGGGCGAATGCCTCCTTGGCGTCGGCCATCAGTTGATCTCGGTGTCGTCGGGCGGGGCCTGCTGCTCCATGGTCAGCGCGGCCTCGCGGTAGTGGACGATGCGCAGCACGTTCGACGCCACGTTGCCGTCGGTCTGGTCGGCCATCCCCATCCCTCCTCAGGAGATCCCGGTGCTCTTGGGGTTGGCGGTGCCGGTGCCGTCGCTGCTGATGTTCGGCATGGCCGGGCCGGAGAAGGTGAGGTGGTGCCCCACCTGGGGGATGGCGGCGGCGGAGCTGCCGGATCCGGTCGTGCGCTCCTTGACGTGGAAGCCGGGCACGTAGCGCAGGTCGACGGTCAGGGCGACGGCGGCGCCGACGTAGCAGCCGGAGTTGACGTCACGCTTCCAGTACACGAGGCAGCCGTTGTTGATGGGCAGGTAGTCGGGCCCGGAGACGGCCAGCAGCGCGGAGCCGTACATGAACACCGGCTCGTGGGTGAACCAGACGTCGAAGTCGACGGTGACGAGCTTGAACCCGGCGCCGATGGTGCGCTGGTGCCAGGTGAACTGGGTCTGGGCGGTGAGCCCGGAGTAGTAGCGGGAGCCCTCGACGATGTCGTCGTACTGCTTGAGCCGGACGTCGTAGATGTTGTCGGCCATCAGCGGGTCACTGGCCCTCTCCGCTGGTGTTGCGCTTGAACCCGGGCCGGATCGGGCGGCGGGTGAGGTTGCGCAGGTGGCTCGCGGGGATGTCCTCGGGGTAGATGGCCCACACGTCCTGGGCGCGGTCACCGAGCCAGTGGGTCTCCAGGGTGTAGGTCCACTCGCCGGTCTCCATGTTCAGGCTGGAGGCGATCCCGCTGATGTAGTGGATGAACCCCTCCGACGTCTGCCGCTCGAAGATCTGGATCTGGTCGTCGAGCTGGAAGCCGGGGTAGGCGGCGATGACGAGCCGGTCGCGGCGCCAGGTGAACAGGCTGCGGGGCCCGACCATCTCGGCTGCCCGCTGGACGTCCTCGTCCTTGAAGTTGGGCTCGTTCCAGGTCAGGACGCGGCGCAGGCCGACGTCGTTGGGCACGAAGCCCCGCACCTCGGCCTTCTTGACGAAGTTGGTGACGCGGATGATCTCCCGGATGGAGCCGGAGTTGATGGTGGAGTCCAGGGACAGCAGCACCTGCTTCTCGTCGATGATCGGGACCTTCGTGGTGCGGACCGGGTTCATGTGCTCATCGTTGAGCCAGTTGCCGGCCTTGTAGATGTTGGGCATCCGCCACTGGGCCGAGCCGATCTCGTCGATCAGGAACAGGTAGCCGATCACGTTGCGCACCATCGTGATGACGTCCATGAGTGACCGGTTCTGCATGGAGTCGGCGGTGTACTCGGTGGGGCCGGTGGTGCCGGTGGGCTCGAAGTCGCCCCAGACGCGGCCGTTGACGCCGAGGTCCCAGTCCCCGTGGGTGTAGTAGGGCTTCCAGGTGGTGCCGTCGGTGGCGCGCTGGAGGCCGTTGGGGGGCCAGAAGAACCCGGCCCAGGCGCAGCACAGCTTGACGATGTCGGTGTAGTCGCCGTACCGGCCGGGGTTGGACCCGGCCGGGCCCTTGCGCAGGGAGACCTCGGTGGACTCCTCGGGGCCGAAGACGCGCACGGAGCGGATGGCGACGCGGTAGGAGCGTTCTGCCGGGGCGACCCCGGGGATGTGCTGGAGGTTGACGAACGACAGGCGGATCTTCTCGACCCCGGCGTAGGTCTTGGGCAGGGCCACGGTGGTCAGCCGCTTGCGGAACTCCGGCCCGACGGTGAAGGACTTCACGTAGGGGCGGCGCGCGTGCTGGTCACGGTTGGGGTTGGTGGGGTTGGGGGACCAGGAGATGCGCGGGTCGTTGTCCCCGGCCGGGACGCCGTCCTTGTTGAGCCAGTGCCCGTCCTTGAACAGCGAGACGTAGCAGGTGTAGCCGGACCCGAGGGTCCACATCTGGAAGCTGGCCATCGACGCGGTGGGGGAGGCGGAGAACTCGACCCATTCGCAGCCCCAGGGCCAGCGGGGTTTGATGTGGGAGTAGGACATCCAGTACGTGGCGGGGGAGTCGTCGAGGGCGTCCTCGATGCGGTGGCCCCGGTAGTTCCAGCGGTCGAAGACGGTGTGGAGCTGCCCGTCGGTCCCCTTGACGGGCCCGTAGGCGTTGGAGTGGTCGTTGGCGCGCAGCTTGACCCGGGTCTTGGCCGGGATGCCGGTGACCTTCTGGTTCCACGGGGCGAAGTCGAGGGGGTCGAAGTCGCCGGGGATGACGGGTTCGTTGACCTGGTGGTCCAGCAGCAGGCGGCCGACGTCGCGGCAGTTGACGACGATGAAACCCAGGGCGTTCACCACGACGGTGTCGATGATCCACACGCCGGTCTGGATGAGGTTGCGGTCCAGCTCCGGGGGGCGGGCCTTGTTGGAGCCGTAGCCCTCATAGGTGCGGATCACGTTGTCCGGCATGAGGAGTCCGCGCCACTCGTTCGTGGTGTGGCCCCATCGGGACGCGAACCGTGACTTGCCCCGGTCGTAGGTGTACCAGCCGGGGTAGTCCAGGTCGCGGCGGCCGGGCCCGGCCAGGGGGATGACGGTGGTCTCAGGTTTGGGCTTGGTGTTGTACAGCTCCAGCGTCAGCGTGGCGAAGTCCTGGTCCAGGGACCGGTTCCACGAGACGGACTTGATGTTGGGCAGCTCGCGGGGGTTGTACAGCGGGGTGAAGAAGAAGTCGGCGTAGGACTGGGACACCTTGGTCCCGTGGTAGGGGTCGATGGTGCCGAAGATGGCCCCGATTCCCGTTGCGCCGGAAGGGGACGGCGGCACCTGGCGGAAGGTCGACATGACCGAGTAGTGCCGCAGGGCCATGCGGGGGCGCTGCACGGTGACGCGGGCCATCGGGCGCTGGTTGCCGGTGTAGTCACCGGAGCGCCAGATGGCCTCCATGTTGCCGGGGGTCTTCCTCACGCCGGCACCTCGTTCACCGTGGGGGCGCCGATGGAGATGACGATCGCGGAGATCGTGTACTGGTGGCGCCAGTACCGTCCGATGGCGCGCTTGGGGACCGCGTCGAACTTGGTCAGGACGCACACGATGCGGCGGCCGAAGTGGTCGGTGACCACGACGCGGCGCCCGGTCCGGTCGTAGACCCACTGCCGCAGGTACTCGTATTGGTCGTGGTCGAGGATCTCTCCGGAGAACTGCCACTGCGCGGGGGTCCGGTTGCCCTCGAACAGCAGGGTCTGCCCGTCGATGGCGGTGGTCACCTTGTAGCCGATGGACCGCTCCGGGAAGGGGGTGGTCATCGCGTTCGGGTTGGGCCGGAAGGTGTAGCTGCCGTTGGCGTCGGACAGGACCCACCGCTTGTAGACCGCCATCACGCACCCCTGGGCATCATGGAGCGGACCGGCATCGCGGTCCGGCCGAGCATCATGTTGAGGAAGTCCGTCACCCGGCCGAAGTCGGCGCCGGTGATGTTGACGTTGTTGGTGATGTAGTCGCCCGACGCCGAGCGCATCTCGGATCCGGCGATGAGGGAGCGGCGGATCTCGTACGGCGTGGGGAGCTTGATCTCGCCGATGTTGAAGGTGCCGGAGAGCTGCGCGTCAGCCGCCTTGATCGCCTTCTTCCAGGCGATGGCTTCCTGGGTGAGCTGGTAGTAGCCCTCGGACTCCTCGTTGAGGCCGCGCCGCTGCTCCTCGATCACGGCCAGTCGTGCCCGGCGGGCGGCCTGGGCCTGCTCGTGGGTGATGAGGCCGAGGTCTTCCTGGTCGGAGATGGCCTGGGCGATCTGCTCGTCCTGGGTCTTCTGCGCGGCGAACTGGTCCTTGGTGGTCTGGAGGGCGAGCTGCTTCTTGGCCTCGTCGGAGACGTTGGAGCCGGGCTTGTTGTAGAGGGCGGCCAGTTCCTTGTCGCGCCGTACCTGGTCGGTGGCCGCCGCATACGGGTTGGTGAAGTCGAAGTCGCGGCGGATGGACTGGGAGAACTGGAGATTCGCGGTGTCGTAGGCGAACTTGGCGGCGTTGTACTCCGCGCGGGCCTGGTCCTCGCTGCCGATCCCGGACTTGGCCAGGTTGAGGGTGGCGAGGGCGTTCTGGTAGCGGACCCGCGCGTCGCCGGTGACCGACCCCGGCTGGATCTGCGCGGCTCGCTTGTCGGCGTCGGCGGCGAGCTGATCCTGCTTCTTCTGGACCTCGGCGGCGATCTGCGCGGCGCGGGCCTGCTGGATCAGCAGCTTGTCGCCGGTCGCCTTCGCGGCGTCGAGGTCCTGCTGGGCGTACTTGAGGGCGACGTCGTCGCGGCCCAGCACGTCGTTGGGGCGCAGGTGAGACTCGTCGACCAGCCGGTTGTAGTCCTCCTGGTACTGGCGCCGCTGCTCCTTGATGTCGCGGAGCTGCTGCACCGCCTGGGCCTTGGCCGGGTCGTCGTCGGAGAGACTCTTGGTGCGCTCGACGTCCTGCTGGGCGTACTGCTGCTGGAGGGCCAGGGCCCGGTTCTGGTTGCGGGCCGGGAGCCGGGCCAGCTCCAGGGAGCGGCGGGCGTTGCGGGCGTCGGCCTCCTGCTGCGCCTTGAGGTCGTTGTACTCCTTCTGCGCCCGGTCGTACTCCTCGTTGGGCACGACCGGCTTCCCACTCGCCCCGGAGCCGCCCTCGTAGCCGGGGCCAGGTGCGGCGGGCCGGTCGCCGAAGTAGTAGCTGTCGGCGTCGCGCTGGGCGGTGTGGCTGCGCAGGTACTCCTCGTACGCATTCAGGCTCAGCGCCGAACGTTCGGCGCTGGCTTCCGGCGGCAGGAATGACGCCTCCAGCGCGGCCTTGTTCAGGGCCTGGGCGAACTCGGCGGCGATCTTCGCGGCGTTGGCGGGGGCGAGGGTGCCCTGGTCGAACAGTTTCAGGACCCGGTCGGCGACCACCACGTCGGCGGGGTTCTCCAGGTTGTCCCGCATCGCTTGCAGCACGTCGCGCAGGCCGGCGTAGTAGTTCGCCAGCGCCTGCGGACCGGCGGCGCCGCCGTAGCGGGCGTCGGCCTCGGCGGCGGCGGCCTGCGCCTGGGTGCTGCCCACGGTCAGGACGTTCTGGATCTGGTTGAGAGAGGTCGGCCCGCCGAGGTACAGGCCGGTCGCGGCGGTGAAGCTCTCGGCGAAGAACTTCACGAACGCTTCGCTGGCGTCGGACTGGGTCCCGGTGCCGGTGCGGGTCAGGAGCAGGTTCTGGACGCGGGTCTTGATGTCGGCCAGTTGCTCGGCGCTGAGTTCGATCGGCTCGCGACTGCTGTCGAAGCCCATCTCGGCCAGGATGCCGTTGACCAGGTAGGTCGCGTCCTGGGTGAGCTGCTCGGCCAGCGCGGGGGTCTTGAGTGCCTTGGCCAGGTCGGCGTAGGACTTGGCGTCGACCTGGCCCTTGGTGACCCGGCCGAAGGTGTCGGTGATCCCGGTGGGATCGAACACGGTGGCGGGGCTGACCGTGCCCGATACCTGCGCACGACGGGGGTCGTTGTCGAAGGTGTGGGCGATGTCGGAGGCATAGCGTTCCAGGATCGTCTGCCCGTACTGGGGATCCAGCTCTCGGGCTCGCTTCTCGGTGAACTCCAGGAGCTGGTTGCGGGCCTGTCCCAGCGCGGAGCCGACCTGGGCCGCGAATAGCTGGCCGCCGCCCTTGGCGATGGTGAAGGCACCGTCGCGTCCGGCCTGCGTGAAGCCGCGCAGGCTGCGGATCAGGATCTGCATCTGCTCGGCCGCGCTGTAGCCCTGCTGTCCCAGGGAAGCCAGGGCGGAGGTGACGCCTTCGGCGGACTCCAGGCCACCGATTGCGTTGGTGGGGTCGTAGGCGACAGCGGCGGCGCGGGCCGCCTGGAGCTGCTTGGCCTGCGATTCCGCGCTGGCGGCGTTGGCCAGCCCCCGCTGCTCGATGTCGCGGTAGGTGCTGGTGAACGGCTCGCGGTTGAAGACGTTGAACAGGTCCCCGGGGCCCTCGACGCGCTGCCGGGCCTGGGCCTGCGCGGCGGCATCGCGGAACCGGGCGGCGGCGTCGTTGAGGCCCTCGGGGGTGCTAGAGGCGGCGGCGCGCTGGGCTGCCTCAAAGGATCCCTTGAC
>JACCDR010483223.1_pt1 | contig 10912 bp, 11 predicted proteins | sample 7446431 | NCBI WGS metagenome assembly JACCDR01 (sample SAMN15323443, study PRJNA562643) | freshwater metagenome | isolation source: river surface water | place: USA:Blue River Watershed | collected 2017-08-17 | reverse complement strand
TTATTAGCTTCAAACCAAAACAAGTTACCAAGCGACTCCTCTCAAATCTGCAAGATCGTGCCTACGATATTATTGTGCACCGCTATGGTCTCAATGATGAAGCTGACTCAAAGACTCTTGAAGCAATCGGTAAAAAATATAGCATCACTCGTGAGCGTGTTCGCCAAATCGAAAACGCTGCACTCGCAGCGATTCGAAAAAGTGAAAGTTTTCGCCAAGAGCACAAGACATTTGGTGAGCTTCGATCACTTGTTGAAGCAATGGGCGCCATGGTCCATGAAGATGAGTTTCTCTCACACGTTTCAAAAGATAAAGCAATTCAAAACCACCTTCGATTTTACCTCGTGCTTGGTGATGAGTTTAAACACCTCAAAGAAGACGATCACTTCCAAAAACGTTGGACTGTTGATGAGAGTCTTTCTGATGTTGTACACAACGCTATTCATAGCGTATACCGAAACCTAAGCGATAAAGAACTTCTTTCAGAAGAAGATCTTGTTAATCGTTTTATTGGTGAACTAAAAGATGTTGCAGTTCAATACAAGAACGAAGAGATCGCTCGTCGATGGCTCAATATCTCAAAGAAGATTGCAAAAAATCCACTCGGTGAATGGGGTCCTGCAATGAGTCAAAATATCAAAACTCGTGGTATCAAAGATTATGCATTTTTGATGATGCGTAAACATGGAAGCCCGATGCACTTCCGTGAAGTAGCCAAGGCAATCTCTGATACATTTGGACGCAAGACACATATTGCAACAACACACAATGAACTTATCAAAGACCCGCGGTTTGTTCTTGTTGGCCGTGGATACTACGCACTCGCAGAATGGGGATACAAACCAGGTGTGGTCCGTGATGTTATTGCTGATATCTTGAAAAAAGAAGGTCCGCTCAGTAAAGAAGAAGTAGTTGATCGTGTCCTCAAAGAACGTTTTCTTAAGAAAAATACTATTCTTGTGAATCTTCAAAATCCAAAATATTTCAAAAAAATGGATGATGGGCGATATATTGTTGCCTAACAACAAAAAACCACTCTAAACAGAGTGGTTTTTTGTTGCACATATATAACCAATTGTAGTGGTATACTGTATATATATGGCTGACGATAAAGGGGGAGGATCATCTTGGAGTCCGGTTGAGATCATTATTGTGCTTATTCTTGTTGTTGCGCTCTTGAGTCGGCTTTCAGGAAAAGAGATCACTCCTATTACTGAAGTACCACAAGCTGCAAATGCTCCTACTAGTGCCAGTCAAACAGGTGCCGCTGTTGGCTGTACGGTACGTGTCTCAAAACCAAAACCGCTCGAAATAGTAACAGGTGATTTTATTGATATACAAGGTGCTGCTGTTGGTTGTGGAAGTATTGTTGGTACCAACTTTAGTGCTGTGGTAGTAAATGAGACAGGTGCAGCGGTGAGTGCGCTTACTACAGTACCGCTTACATATAGTGATATTGAAAATAATCTTCCATTTCAAGTTGCGGTTTCATTTACAACAAAACCAACAACAGCAACTGGCTATCTTGTGATCACACCTGCGAGTGCTGTCGATGGTTCAATCACTGGTGTGCGTATACCGATTCGTTTTAAATAGTGCGTGGTATACTATGTGAGTGATACAAAATCTCTCGACACTTGCTCTACATACAGCAATTATGGTTGTGGTCTCGATGGTACTTGTCGTACTCCTTTGGAATTTATGGCTCTCATATATCCAAACACTTTTTTTGCGTAGTATTAAATGGTCGATACTTGAAGTTCGGCCACCAAAAGAAGTATTTAAATCTCCAGCAGCAATGGAGCTTGTACTTAATTCGCTTTATGTTGGTGCACAGGGTGGAGATTTTGTAACAAAATATTGGAAAGGTGAACTCAGTCTTTGGCACTCGCTTGAAATTGTTTCTCGGGAAGGTTCGATTCATTTTTATATTCGAACTCCTGACAAATTCAAAAAAACAATACAGACACAAATTTATGCCCAGTATCCGCAAGCAGAAGTATTTGAAGTAACAGATTATGCAACAACAATGCCAGGGTATAGCAAAGATGGGCCTATTAATCTTTGGGGGACAATGCTTAAGCTCAACAAAGACGATCCGTTTCCGATCAAGACATATGTAGACTATGGTCTTGATCGTGCTGTTGGATCACTTGAAGAACAGCAACGAATCGACCCTATTACACCACTTCTTGAATTTTTGGGTTCACTTGGTGCAGGAGAGCATGGCTGGATTCAGATTTTGATTCGACCTGATACAAAACGCTTTTCAACTAAAAATAAAGAAGGAGTGCTTGAGGGTGGTAAGAGTTGGACCGATAAAGCAAAAGAAGCAATCAAAGAACTCAATACAAAACTTATTGAAAAAGATGCAGATGGTAAATCAAGTGCACGACGTGCCACAAAAGGCGAACAGGTACTCATGGAATCTATAGAGCGCAATGCATCAAAATATGGTTTTGATACAGCGATTCGAGTAGTGTATCTTGGAGAAAAAGATAAATTCAATGCAAATAATATTGGTGGTTTTCTTGGTGCGATGCGTCAATTTAATAACCCTGATTCAAATGGGTTTAAGCCAGACGGGTCAACAAAAGTTGATTTTCCATGGCAAGATATGTTTGGTACCAAAATCATTGGTATGAAGCAAGGTATGCTTAGTGCATATAAAAACCGTAAGTTTTTTTATGGATCATTTGATCTTGGTGAGTTTGGTTCGTATTTTACTCATCCGAATGCAAGCGGTAAAACACCATTTATTCTCTCTACTGAAGAACTTGCAACAATCTTTCACCTTCCTGGTCGTGTTGTAGAGACTCCAACATTTACTCGTCTTGAGTCAACCAAAGCAGAACCTCCAAGTAATCTTCCTATATAAACTATGTCTTCACTTCGTTTGGGTTTTATATCAAAAACAGCACTCACCATGATTGCTCTTTTTTGTCTTGCGTTATTTTCGTATCATCAATACATAACACCTCCACGTAATTTTCCTGAAGGGTACCAGCTCTCTATTGAGCGAGGGCAATCACTTTTTTCTGTTTCGCAAGAACTATTTCAGGATGGTGCAATTAAATCTCCTCGAGTTTTTGAAATGATGATGATTATATTAGGGAGTGATCGTGGAGTAAGTGAAGGAGTGTATCTTTTTGAAGTACCAACAAATGTGTTTGAGGTAGCACTCCGTATTACTGGTAGTCAGTTTGGTGCGACACGTCAAAAGATTACGTTTCCAGAAGGATTTAGCAATCAAGAAATGATTGATCGATTGAAGCGAAATTTTCCAGAGTTTGACACTGAAGGTTTTGCAACACTCATCGAAGAAAAACAAGGATATCTTTTTCCTGATACTTATGCGTTCTTTCGATCAGTACAACCAGTGGTAGTAGTAACTGCACTTGAAGAAAACTTTGAACGAAAGATCACCCCTTTTAAAGAAGAAATTAAACAGTCAGGGAGATCACTTGAAGAAATTATTATTATGGCTTCTATTATTGAAAAAGAAGCAAATGGTCCACAAGATAGAGCGATGATATCGGGGATTTTGTGGCAACGCATTGAGCGTGGTATGCCGCTTCAGGTAGATGCTCCGTTTCTCTATATATTGGGTAAAACTTCAGCACAGCTCACTCGGGCTGATCTTGCGATCAAATCTCCTTTTAATACATATGTAAATAAAGGTCTTCCTCCTACACCAATTAACAATCCTGGGGTAGCTGCAATCACTGCAGCGCTTCGACCAGTAGCATCAGAGTATGTTTATTATTTGCACGATGAGAATGGTGGGGTACACTATGCCAGCACATATGCAATGCATCTGCAAAATATTAAAAAGTATTTAAGATAAATATGATCGTATCGCAACCACTGGCATTTATTGATGTCGAAACAACTGGCACCGACTGTAAAACACATGAAATTTTAGAGCTTGGATTAGTACTTACCAAATTTAAAGATGGGACGCTTACCGTGATTGATACGCTTGATATTAAGGTTCAACCAAGTTCAATTGAAACTGCCGACCCAGTAGCACTCAGAGTCAATGGGTACAATGAAGCCGATTGGTTATTTGCAGTAAGTTTGCAAGAAGCAATGCGTTTATTTGCAGAAAAAACCGAAGGAGCTATTTTTGTAGCACACAATATGATGTTTGATTATGGTTTTATTGAGCAAGCGTTTAAAAAAACAGGTCTTGAAAACAAGATGCACTTTCATAAATTTGATACGCTCTCGATGGCATTCGCAACACTCCATAATGAAGATATCAATAGACTTTCACTCGGTGCGCTTTGTGAGCATTTTGGTATCGAAAATAAAAAAGCACATAGTGCATTTGCTGATGCCTATGCAACCCATGAAGTTTTCAAAAAATTGCTTCATATAAAATAAAATACGCCAACATTATTATTTTGATTGGCGTATGGTGTCTCTATATGGTCCCCAAATATTGATATAAAAAGTATCAACGCCGTCAGTTGCTTTTTGAAGGATATGAGCATGTGTGGTCATAGTCATACCATAGTTCAATACTGAGTCAGAGAGTACAATAAACGGTTTTTTGGTTGGAGTGTGTCGAGGTCGAAATGTTGAAATGATACAGAATACAACAAAGAAAGTTATATAACGCTTCATGTTTATTTTTTGATTACTATACCGCCTTATTACACTTTATCAAAGTGCATGTTAGTATCAACACAATGAATAAAAAACAGACAATTGCAGTAGGTATTTCAGGCGGAGTTGATTCGTCTGTTGCCGCATATTTGCTCAAAGAAGCAGGGTATGATGTGATTGGTATTTTTGTAAAAACATGGTCACCAGAATGGCTCCCTTGCACCTGGGTAGATGAAAAGCGTGACGCAATGCGTGTGTGTGCTGCACTTGATATACCGTTTCATTTTCTTGATGCAAGTGATGCGTATAAAGAAGGTGTTGCTGATTATATGATCAAAGAATATGCTCGTGGTCGGACACCAAACCCTGATGTGCTTTGTAATAGAGTAATTAAGTTTGGTGCTATGTGGCACTATGCTCAAAAACTTGGAGCAACTGCTATTGCAACAGGGCATTATGCACAAGTAAAAAATCAAAATAATCAAGCGACGCTCTGGAGAGGTATTGATACTGCAAAAGATCAATCTTATTTTTTGTGGATGGTTACTCCAGAAGAGCTTGCATATACATTGTTTCCAATTGGTGCATTACCAAAGTCGGAAGTTCGTGCGATTGCAAAACGTGCTGGTCTTATGACTGCAGAAAAAAAAGATAGCCAAGGGGTATGTTTTCTTGGAGATATTGATATGCGAGATTTTTTGTCGCACTACATCACGCAAGTACCAGGTGCAGTAGTCGATACTTCAGGAAAAGTAATCGGTCGCCATGACGGAGTATGGTTTTATACGCTTGGTGAACGACACGGTTTTGAGATTACAGAAAAAAATCCAAATCGCCCGATCTACTATGTTGTTGGTAAGTCACTCGATACCAATGAGCTTGTAGTATCTGATTCTCCTCACACCATAGAAGCAAAAGAGCAGCAACGTATTGTATTGCGAGATGTAGTAGTCCATCAAAATATTGCTCCGCATGATACGTGTGTTGCCCAAATTCGATACCACGGGGAACTGCTCGATGTAGTTATTGAATCGTATGATCATCATCGTATTGAGCTTTTGCTCCGATATACACAAGTAGTTGCACCTGGTCAATCAATAGTACTCTATAAGGGTGATATGGTTATTGCTGGGGGTGTTATTGATACTATTGCATAACTGTTTTTATGTTTAAATAAAAACAGGGTATACTAAATGGTATGGAATCAATTGTAATAAGCGATATTTATTTGCACCTTTTTTTAGCAATGGCGCTCGGTATGGCGCTCGGTATTGAGCGTTTTGTTGCACACAAGACAGCAGGGATGCGCACCTATACATTAGTTTCGATGGGTTCTGCACTTTTTGTGATCATCTCTCAACTTGTTGTAGCACAATACGATATTCACACCTTTGACCCGCTTCGTATTGCGGCACAAGTAGTTGCAGCCGCAGGATTCTTAGGAGTTGGTGCGATTATTCGTATTGATCAACGTGTAAGTGGGATCACTACCGCAAGCGGGCTCTGGGTTGCTGCTGGTATTGGTATGGCTTGCGGATTTGGTTTATATCAACTTGCGGTTGTTGTGACAGGGCTCGCTTTGTTTACATTTGTAGTGCTTTGGTTTATCGAAGCGCAACTTAGAAAATTGCCATTTCAACGAGAAGAAGACAACAATCCTCTATAAATATCAACAAAAAGCCCATTTCGGGCTTTTTTGTTTTTCTGATATGATGGGCTAACAATATGAACACTGCTGATATTCGATCAAAATTTTTAGCATTCTTTGCTGCACGAAATCATGCAGTACTTCCGAGTGCTTCATTGGTGCCTAAAAATGACCCATCAGTACTTTTCAATACTGCTGGAATGCAACCACTTGTACCGTATCTATTAGGTGAAAAACACCCTCTCGGTACGCGCCTTGCGAGCTGTCAGAAATGTGTACGAACTGGTGATATTGAAGAAGTTGGTAATCATAAAAACTTAACATTCTTTGAAATGCTTGGTAACTGGTCGTTAGGAGATTATTTTAAAGAAGAAGCAATTGAGTGGAGTTATATATTTCTTACTTCAAAAGAGGAAGGGCTTGGTCTCGACCCTGCGCGGCTTTATGTGACGGTATTTGAGGGTGACGACAACGCACCACGAGATATGGAAGCAGTAGAAATCTGGAAAAAATATATTCCAGAGCATCGTATTTATTTCTTGCCAGCAAAAAACAATTGGTGGAGTCCAGGAGACAATGGACCGTGTGGACCTGATACTGAGATGTTTTATGATGTTACCCCTGAAGGTCTCGGTGATATGACACACGAAGAGTATATCGCTGCTGATGACGATGGTCGTGTGGTAGAAATTTGGAATGATGTCTTTATGCAGTATCTTAAAAAAGATGGGGTGGTGGTAGGCAAGCTCGATCAAAAAAATGTTGATACTGGAAGCGGGCTTGAACGACTTGCAATGATCATGCAAGGAAAAAGCAATGTCTATGAGACTGATGTATTTGCACCAGCTCTCACGTTGATTAAACATGAAGCAAAAGGACAATATGATCTTGTATCAGCGCGAATTATTGCAGACCATATTAGAACAGCAACAATGTTGATTGGAGATGGTGTGGTACCTTCAAACAAAGATCAAGGGTATATTTTGCGCCGCCTTATCCGACGAGCTTTTGTACGAGCGCATAATATAGGATTGCCACATGGAGTACTGGTTGCACTACGAGAGTCATTTGCGGCGCTATATCAAGAACACTATGCCGAACTTGCACAAGATAGTGCAAAACAGCACGATATATTTACTACTGAACTTGAAAAATTTAAAAAAACACTCGAGCTTGGTTTGAAAGAATTTGAAAAGGGGACTGATCCATTTTTGCTTGCGACTACGTATGGTTTTCCTATTGAGCTTACCGAAGAGATTGCTTCTGAGAAGGGAATTGTAATTGATCGGGTAGCATTTGATACTCAAATGAAAGCTCATCAAGAATCATCGCGTGCTGGTGCTGAACAAAAGTTTAAAGGAGGTCTTGCAAACACTGGTGAAATGACCGTAAAATTGCATACCGCACACCATCTGTTACTTGCTGCACTACAAGCTGTAGTAAGCCCTGATATTCACCAACGCGGAAGCAATATTACCGAAGAGCGTCTTCGTATCGATTTTAATTTTGATCGAAAGTTAACCGATGAAGAAAAACAGGCTGTTGAATCGTGGGTCAATGACAAAATATCTCAAAATTACAAAGTAGTTAAACGAGAGCTTCCAAAACAACAAGCAGAAACTATTGGTGCAGAAATGGAGTTTGGAACAACATATCCAGATGTCGTAACTGTTTATTTTATTGAAAATGAACAAGGTGTCGCTATCTCAAAAGAATTTTGTGGTGGACCACACGTTGAGAATATTGGATCACTTGGAGTGTTTAAAATTCAAAAAGAAGAGGCATCTTCTGCAGGAATTCGAAGAATTAAAGCTGTGCTGGTATAACAATAGCAAAAAAAATGCTTCAACATGATATACTTTTGTGTATATGCATTCAGGTGTAGGTGGTACATTAACCCCCGTTGCGATTTTTGAAGTAAGTTCTGCGTCAGCTGCTGGTGCTCATGTATTTGTACCAACAAATAATCATGAGGGTCCGTCGACAATACTTGCACAATCAAGAGTTTTTTCACCCTTTAGTAGTAGGCTTGATATTACTCGTTATTTAGAGCAAGCAGTACAAAACCTTTCAAGAGTTGTTGATATTGTTCGAGCTGCAGATGACCATCATCCTGACACAGTACAACTAGTACTTGCTGCACCATGGTATCAATCACAAACACGTGCCATTACATACAACAAGTCAACACCGTTTACTTGTACTGAACAGCTCGTTGAGCAGTTAATTCAAAAAGAAATCGAACATATCATCGAGCACGAAAAAGAAACGTTTGGCGCGATCGGTGTTGATTATACTATCGTTGAAAAACAACTTTCTTCAATTAAGCTTAATGGCTACACTACCCATAAACCATATGGCAAAAAAGCAGTATCACTTGAAATTTATATTAGCATCACCGTAGTACCTAAGGTTGTGATTGATCGATTGAGTACTGTTCTTGCTCGAACATACGGTAGTCGAAAAATCAACGTAACCACCGCAATGCATGCAGCATTTATTGCTATTCGTGACAATATCAATACAACCAATGAGTGTACTATTATTGATATTGGTGAAGAGCTTACCGATGTTACTTTTATAAAAGATAATATTTTGCTTTATCAGCACTCGTTTCCTGTCGGTATATACGAGTTGTACCGCACACTCGGTGAGCAAGGAGGGCATACCTCAGAAGAAGCTGCTGCATTACTTGAGCTTCATCGTACCGGAAAATCTGGCACCATTGCTGGTCAAATCGATAAGGCAATCGCTTCATTTACAACACAGTGGCAGTCTGAACTACAAAAAATACTCGACGGAGGCGATTTTGGTTTTTGTTTGCCTGAACATTGCTATATAAGCGTTGATACACGATTTGAGCTGCTCTTTAGTGCAAGTATCAATAATGACCCTTTTGTACAACATATGTGCTCTCGAGGTATTGTCCGTGCTGTTCCTATTAATCAGGCGCTTATTGAACCTTCAGTAAAAATGATCGATGCCCAGTCGCCAGATGTTGCGCTTGCAATTGCTACGATGTTTACCAATAGGTTGTTGTCGTCATAACTATATGAAGCTCTATGATGTAATTACAAAAGAGTCAAAATCACGAAAGGCAAATAATGTTACTGTTTCTCAGATTGCTCCGGTAGAGTACGACGAACCATCAAAACAATCTCGTACACCGAGTACACTTCATACATTATTGATCATACTTGGTGCTGTCACTTTTTTGGCCGGGCTTTATATTGTTGGTATGAAATTGGTCCATGCCCAGGTTGTTGTTGTTGAGCGTCGTATACCGTATCAGCTTGTTGATACTGAGTTTGAGCTTACTCATGAAAAAGTTGCTGATGAAGGTCGATTGTCGTTTCAGGCAATGGTTGTAACAAGTGAGGTTTCTCGGGAGGTATTTGGTTCAGAGTTGCGTCAGAGTACTTCAAAAGCAAAAGGAAAAGCGGTGTTGTTTAATGAGTATAGTAAAACAAGTCAAACTATCAAGGCAGGAACAACACTCACAAGTACCGATGGGAAGCGTTATACTACGCAATCAACAGTAGTGATACCAGGATGGACTGGCACCACAGCAAAAAAAACACCTGGAACCGTAACAGTTGGAATTGTTGCGGCTGATGTTGGTCCGCAGTTTAATGCAGAAAGTGCAAGTTTTGGTATTACTGGTTGGACAGGGACTCGTGCGAAGCAGTTGTATGGACGATCCGCTGGAGCAATCTCGGGAGGTGAAGCGGGAATGCGTCATATGCTCTCTGAAACTGAGCGTGAGGCAACGCTTACCACACTTACTGCTGCGCTTACAGAACGTTTGAAGCGAGAGACTCGGGCACAAATACCTCCTGAATTAATTACTTTTCCAGAACTTCAGGTGATCACTATCGATAATGAATCACTCGTGATTGATGGTGAGACAGTGAAATTTCCTGCTCGGTTAAAAGGGACTATGGTGTCGTATTTGATACCTCGAGAATTGCTTGAGCAGGCAATTGCCGCAAAAGCACTCCGTGATCGTACGCTTACACGGGTTAGTATTCCGAACCTTGTCGATATTTCTGTATCGCCACGTTCTGCTTTGCCAACAAGTACAACCGATATTCCTGAATCAATCACTATTTCTATCGATGCAGAGGGTGTACTTATTGCAAAAGTTTCAAATGATCGAATCACTGAACGACTACTTGGTATTAAGAGAGGATTATTTGAATCGGTACTTACTGATATGAGTCAGATCGATACTGCAACATTCACACTTTATCCATTTTGGGCACCGTTTTTTCCAACAGAGTCAAGTGATATTGAGCTGATTATCAAGTAGGGAAAGGCTCGTTTGACTTTAATTAAAAATAATAGTATCATAGCAATCGTAACACATGGCAGCACAGCAAGAATTAGTAGTCCGAGGAACCGTTCAGGAAGCATTACCAAACACAATGTTTCGTATTACGCTTGATACTGGCGAGTCACTTATTGCGTATCTTGCTGGCAAAATGCGCTTGCACCGCATTAAAGTTTTGGTCGGTGATACGGTAGAGGTCATGCTTGATCCCTACGGTGGAAAAGGACGTATTGTCAGACGGATGTAGATAGTGTATACTATCCCGGCCTGATTTCTACGGAATAAACCGATTAGAATCTCTGTGCAATTTTTTATTT
>JACCDR012204674.1_pt1 | contig 10913 bp, 17 predicted proteins | sample 7446431 | NCBI WGS metagenome assembly JACCDR01 (sample SAMN15323443, study PRJNA562643) | freshwater metagenome | isolation source: river surface water | place: USA:Blue River Watershed | collected 2017-08-17 | reverse complement strand
GTAAGAACCTGTCCCGTAGAGGGTCGCTACTCAGGGCGTGTTCCTACGAGTATGTCATCCAACTTCGGTCCGGTCCACAGTCCGTGTACTGCTTCTGTGACTGCACCGAGACGGAGCGGAGCTTCCGCGAAATGATGGCGGCGATGGGTGGGCAGATGACAACCGCTGCCACTGTAGCGACCCCCCTCATTGCCCGCCCCCCGGCGTTGTCGTCGCTACCCGTTCAAACGGAAGCCGCTAGCGAGCCCGTTCCGTCGACCCCGGCTCCTACCCGTCCGGTGGTGGATCGACCCAAGTTCAACATCCTGCCGGGAGGCAGACTGCAACGCGGTGACCTCGAACACCTGGTGTGGGAGTCCTGCGTCGCCGCCCTGTCCGGCAAGGAGAACCCTGGCGCGGACGGCATCACGCTCAAGTGGATTGCGTTCGACATCACCCTCCGCACGGCGGCAGCCACGTCGCCGAGTCACGGCGCGGTCCACTCCGTTCTGGAGCGTTGGTCCAAGGACATGCGTGCGGTGGTCGAGTCCAAGCCGTATCGTCTCGTGTCGATGACCGACGAGATGATGAAGACCAGCCCGGTCGAGATGAAGCGGAAGATGCAGGCCGCCCAGCATCGTGTGATGCGAGGGCATTAATGTCCCCACCAAAGGCTAGAATCGCACTACCGATCCGGCCGTTCCTGTACACCCTAGACCAGGTAGCAGCTATGCTGTCGGTTCGCGAGGACACACTGCGTGAACAGTACCTGTACTTCGAGGGAAGGTCGACCGGCACCAGGGTCGGAAAGATGACGGCGCGCAACATCGCGCCAGATACCGCACCGCCGGACTGGCGGATAGCGGAGCACGTCTTTCGTAACTACCTCAAATCGAAGGGGTTCACGGTCTATGAGCCAAGGGTTCGAGGATGAGCCGTGGCCGGACCTGCCCGCCATGGTTGGCGAAGCCGAGTTGGTTGGTCCGCCGCGACTCTCGGTAGAGAGCTTGGGTCCGGCCACATGCACGATCACACTCAAGTTCGATCAGATCGACTGGGACTTTTTCCACTGGATGGGAGGACAGAGTGGGGATGCCGTTCCTAACCCTTCCATGTCCCTCACTCGACGCCGCCTCAAGGTTGTTGCTGTTGAGACTGGAGATGACTGACGGTCGAACCTCTTGGTTCTACGAGGAGGACGAACCGGAACAGACCTTCGAAGAGCTACGTCAAGAGATGATGGCTCAGTATTTTTCGGAGGAGTCTGAGCAGGCACGCAGTTATCAACAGGTAGCGGTGTTCGGCAAGCTTGGCACGGAACTGAAGAAGATGGCGAAGTTTGCAGAGGCGGTTACACCTCCCATGAGGGAGGCGGTGTCTGCCTATGTGAAGTACTTCGTGGATCCCAGCATTTCGCCGGAAGCGAAGTCCGCATTCGAGTCCATCGTTGCCGGCGAGACGGCCGAGGAGTACCAGCAACGAAAAGAGAACCAAGGCAAGGCCCCCAAACACTGGCAAAAATTCAGTCATAACCCACACCAGCGCAAGGGAAAGCGAAGGCGTAAATGAAGCAGTTCCTCGGCACAACCCGGGGCAAGATCATCGTGGCGGTTGGCATCCTCGTGCTGCTAGCATGCTGCTGCGGCGGCGCGGTGGCCTGTTCGCCGTCCGGCTCGGGCGGAGGCGGCAACGGCTTCGAGATCGACATCGACCACAAGAAGAAGAAGCCGAAGAAGTCGACCAAGAAGAAGAAGTCCACCAAGAAGCGCTCGCTGGACAACTTCGGCGCGTACCACCAGGTCATGAAGCGGGGCCACTTCCACACCCGCAACTGCACGTCCTGCCACGGGTAGTCGAGCGATGAACTCGCAGTTGCGCACAGCACTGTACATCGGGGCGTTCCTGGTGTTGGTGCTGTGCGCCATCGCCCTGGCCGGCTGTCCAGGAAAGGGGCCGTACGAGCGGCCCGACGTGGACCCGACCTTCTCTGTGGCATGCAAGGTACAGGAGATATGCGAATGACCATGCAGCTCACGCCGGACGACCTGACGCAGGTCGCCAGCAAGGTGAAGGAGCTGGCCGCGATTGGCGGCATCGACGTTCGCCAGATCAAGGTAAACGGGCACGTCGTCTTCCTCAAGAGGGAGACGAATCAGAAAGATGGCGACACGTACTACATCGTCGGCATCTCGAACAAGGACCACCCGTTCCACGAGCCGTCGATGCGTGACAGCACGAGAGGAGGTGATACCCCAAGAATAGGGCGCTAACCTCACAGTCAGTATCACACAGAAGGACTCGTAGTGAAGAAGTTCCTGTACGGAATCGGCCTGTCGGTGGTGTTCGCCCTCGCGGCAGCGCCCTTCATGCCGGGTACCGCTACCGCAACCAGCACCTCCCCGTCGGCCAGCTCGTCGTCGGCGCCAGCCTGGACGCCCAACTACAAGGACTGCGCCACCGACAAGGGGTGGTTCGTCAACGAGGACGAGACGAGCCGAAAGCCCGAGGCCACGGCGACCGGCCTGAAGTTCGTGAACAACCAGCTCATCCACCACAAGGCCGACCTCAAGGTCGACGACCTGGAGCCGGGGACCTACACGGCGAACGTGACGCCCAATCAGCCCTCGTTCTTCTCGGTGGAGGTGCGTGACGCCTCGACCGGTGCGTATGGAACGCTGCGCTGGACGCCGGGTGCCAACCTCTGGTCCATCACGATCGGGCCAGACGCCTCGAAGCCGACCGTGACTCCAGGCACCTTCTCGGGCGGCGACCCGGCCGCCCTGCTGGAAGGCAAGGTCACCAAGTGGGGCGCGTTCACGTCCGCCACCAAGGTGGTCACCTTCGGCGTGGGCTACACCAACAGTCCGGGTGACGGCGTGGCGACGGTGGTTCGCAGGGTCATGTTCCAGGGCAAGACGTACGACCTGGCCTGCACCAAGCCGGTCCAGCCGTCGGCCTCGGCGTCCAGCAAGGCCCCGTCAGCCAGCAGCTCGTCACCGGCAGTGGTGCCCGCTGGACAGGACAGCCTGCCCGTCACCGGCTCCAAGACCTGGTGGTTCGTGGGTGGGGGGGTCACGCTGCTCTGCGTCGGCATCGTGCTGTGCCTCGTCGGCACCCGGAAGATCCGGGCGACCCGGCCTCCTCGCTTCATCGCCTGACCGATAGTGCGTGGGGTGGACAACACCCCATCCATCCGCTAGGATAGGACACATGACAATTACCCCAGTTGAGTGGGTCCAGAAGGATCTGGGCGCTCAAGAGGTATGGCAGAAGTACGAGGACAGCGTCAAGCGTCTGACGGAGGCGAGCGGCCACAAGGTGGTCCTCACCGGTCAGCTCCGCCTGGCGCAGGCGAGGCTCGACGAAGCGGAGGAGCTGGTCGTTGGCCGGGTCACCGCCGAGTTGAGCAAGGGGGCGAAGCCCCCGACGCAGGCCGCGATCGATCGGGCCGTGAAGACGGCCGTCGCTTCGGACGAGGCGTGCGGGATGTTCCGCAAGGACATCCTGGACATCCGCCTGAAGCTCGACGCCGCGGACTCGCACGTGGAGAGCCTCAAGATCGAGGTGCGTTCCTACTCCACTCGCCTGTCCCAGCTTGGTGCCGAACTGCGCTTCTATGCCGCGTGCAAGGAAGCGGAAACAGAGGCTCGTCGCGCCGCCGTGGGTAACCCGGCGACTCGCTGGCCCCTGTAGTACAGGAACGGGGGTCGACCGGGTTTGCGAGGACCAGCGGTCGACCCCCAATCTGTACCTCAATCGGGATAAACAGACAAGCCGAAAAGCAGGTACAACGTGAGTCAAGATGTGGTTCCAGCCGGGACGTACGACACCGGCCTCGACGACCTGACCCCACAGGATCTGGTCGTCCCGCGCCTGAAGATCAAGCACAAGGACGGCGTGTTCGAAGACGGGGCCACCAGCGAGCAGACGCCGGTCCTGTACTGCATCATCCTTGGGCTGGTTCGCCAGCGGGTTCTCTTCCACCACAACGTGGAGGACGGCGACGTGCCGATGTGCAAGTCGCCCGACTCGAACGTTGGGTACGTGAACCTGGAAGCCCCGAAGAAGAAGTTCTTCCCGTTCGAGCGGGCCGGGTTCAACCCGAACGACTTCCCGCCGGACGACGAGGGACGCGTGATGCTTCCCTGTCAGGGCTGCAAGCTCAAGGACTGGGGCAGCCACCCGGTCACGGACAACAAGCCCTACTGCGCCGACCAGTACACGCTGCCCATCTACTGGGCCAGCACGCTGGAAGACCTGGAGGCCGGCAACTTCCAGCCCGGTCTGCTCACCTTCCAGAAGTCGGGCGTCACCCCGGCGAAGCGTTACCTCGGCTCGTTCAAGCAGAAGAACGTCGGCGCGTACACCGCCGTCACCGAGATCTCGCTGAACATGCAGACCCGCGGACAGACCGTGTACTGCACGCCGGTATTCAAGAAGCTGGCGGAGACCGACGCCGAGCAGTGGCCGCAGTACTCGGAGCACTACGCCGGCATCCGGAACTTCCTGGTCAGCAACAAGCCGGGCGGAAACAAGACTGAGGACTTCGACGCGTCGACGGTCGAATCCACCTCGGCCGTGGTTCCGAACTACGGCGAACCGGCACAGCCGGTCACACAGCCTGCCCCGGCGCGGCAGTACCAGCCGCCGGCTGCACAGCCTGCCCCCGTCACACCGGCAACTGCGATGGGGAGCAACGTTCCGGCCGTCCCGGCAAGCAACGCCGACGACGACCTCCCTTTCTGACGCCCCCGGACTGGCCCTTGCTCTGGTGGGCAAGGGCCAGTCTTTATGAGGAGAAATCTTGAACGGGTTCTTTGTTTTCCAGCCGCGTCCGTCCGACGCCGACGAGATCGAGGCGGCCGCTGACATCGCCGCCGTCCACAACTTCATGGGGTCCCTCGACGAGGACGGACTGTACGCTCTGTCCGTCATCCTGTCGAGCTGCTCGAACGCGGAGCACGGACCCAAGCGAGCGATCCACCTCCACGGTCAGGTCTCGGCCATCGGCCGGACGCGCTTCGACCTGTGCCACTGTGGATCCAAGCACAAGTCCTTCGAGCACGGCCAGGCGATCGAGGCCAAGAAGGTGAAGTACGACAGCACGATGCTGGAAGCCTACAGCGTCTCGCACCCCGACGAGATGAGCCCGTCGGTGTTCTGCAACGAGTGCTCCTGCGAGTACCCGACGCTCGACAAGCGCATCGAGTCCGGCAACTGCCACTGTGGAGCGGGGCCGATCGTCAATGGCTGAGACCCCGAACGACAACTGTGCGTTCTGCTCCGACCCGATCCTCGACGGCGAAGCTACCGTCTACCAGGTGAACGTGTGGCGGGACAGCGAGGAGGCAGTCATGCCTGCCCTCGTCCCGACCGGCTCGGTCGCCCACCGCAAGTGCGCCACTGAGCGGTCCATGAACGAGGAAGAACTGACGCGCTTCAAGCGTCGATTCGAGGAACTGGCGCGCACGCAGGTCGTCATCCTCGAAGTCGAGCCGCTCGATGACCCGCCGATCGAGATTCCCGGGCAGGAGAAGCTGTTCGATGGGAACCCCTAGCCAGCTCGAACAGATCGCCGAGTTCGTAGCCGACAATCCCTGGATCCCCCCGGTCGTGATCGGAGTGGTCCTCGCCATCATCATCATCAAGTGCCTACCGGGGAGGTAATGTGGCAACGCCGCGCAAGTCTCTGGAGCCGTGGCTCAAGGACGATGTGGAGTTTTATCCTCACCAGGTCGACGGCATCCGGATTCTCGCACGCATTCCACACTTCCTCCTCGCCGACCAGATGGGCCTGGGCAAGAGCCTTCAGGCCCTGACGGTGTTCTCCATAGACGTGAAGCTGGGCAGAGCACGAACCCTGCTAGTGGTCTGCCCAGTTTCACTTCGTGGGAACTGGTACGACGAAGTCCAGAAGTTCACCCGGTACCCGTCGCTGCTCCTGGGGCAGGAACCCCACCCAACGAAGCCAGGACATTTCAAGATGCTCGGGCCGAAGGCCCGTAGCGAACAGCTCAAACAATTCCTGGCCGAAGAGGGTCCGCGTGTCGTCATCGCCAACTACGAGCAGGTCGTAGCCCACCACCCCGAGTTGCAGTTCATGGACTTCGTGGTGCTGGACGAGGCGCACTACATCAAGAACCCTGACAGTCAGCGAACGCGTGCCGCCCTGAAGCTCCGCCACCGCAAACGCACTGCACTGATGACGGGCACCCCGGTCCTCAATCAGGTCGGCGAGCTGTGGCCGCTGCTGCACATGATCGATCCGATCCGCTGGCCGAACCCCCGCAAGTTCCTCAACCGCTACGCAGTCTATGGCGGGTACGAGGGCCGACAGATCATCAGACAGAAGCACGTCCGCGAGCTGAACGAGGCACTGGCGCCCATCATGCTGCGTCGTCTCAAGAAGGATGTACTCACCCTGCCGGAACCGAAGATCATTCAGATCCCGGTGGACCTGCATCCGGATCAGCGGAAGCTGTACGACCAGGTCGCCGAGGAGCTTATGCTCGCCGACGAGAATGGACAGCTGCAGGAGATCGACAACGCGCTGGTCAAGTTCCTTCGGCTCAAGCAGATCTGTGGTTCAACCGGCACCATACCTGGTAACCCGGATCACAGTCACAAGCTCGATCGGGCAATCGAGATAACCGTCGAAGCTATGCTGAACGGCGAGAAGGTCGTGATCTTCACGCAGTTCCGCTCTATCCACGCGCTCATCGTTGAACGCCTACGCAAGGCAGGCGTGCGTACGATAGCCGAGCTGCACGGCGACATCCCTACCCACGATCGGCAACGAGTCGTTAGGGAATGGTCGGAGTTCTCGGGTCCGATCCCAATCGTCTGCATGCTACAGGTCGCGGGTGTCGGCCTCAACATGACGGCAGCGCGCACCGCAATCTTCGTGGACAAGCTGTTCACGCCTGGCCTGAACAACCAGGCTATCGACCGACTCCACCGCATCGGGCAGCAAGAGACGCAGCCGGTCGAGATATACGAGATCATCGCACGGGATACGATCGAGTCTAGGATCGAGCAGATCCTAAAGACCAAGGACAGGAACAGCAAGGAACTCGTCGAAGAGACGGTAACCCTGCAGAACTTGATGAAGGAAATACTAGCGGCAGGGGGTGTGTGATGGCAACGTGTGAGCACTGCGCGAGTGGCAACCACGAGGCATGCCTGGAGGAGAACGCCGGAAAGATCACCGGGTGCCCTGGCTGCTGCCAGCACCGGATCAACGGAAAGCCGAGGAACATTACGATGACACAGGTAGGAGAGGGGCGCTACTCCCACATCCAGCGCGAAGCGTATACGCCGATCGAGATCGCATACATGATGGGCATTCACGTTCGCAAGGTCCGCAAGCTCGTCAAGGACGGCGTCATCGTCGGCCGCAAGGTCGACGGCAGTTGGATCATCGGTCGCGACAACCTGATTGCCTACTTCAAAGAGATCTACGGAGACACGAGTGACTAAGATCCTCTGGGTCGATATCGAGGGATCCGGCCTCGACCCCGTCGACGACATCATCCTGGAGGTCGGACTTCGCATCACCGATCTCGACGGTGAGACCCTCGACCAGATTACAACTCTGGTGTGGCAACCCGACTGGCGATCGAAGGTTGTCAAGAACGAGTTCGTGTTCGACATGCACGTGAAGTCGGGTCTGGTCGACGATCTGTCCGACCTCGACAAGTACGGAGCCCCTGCGAACAAGGTCATGGACATCGAGAAAATTCTGTGTACCTGGATCGACCAGCGGATCAACACTGCCGAAGGCTTGTGGCCGATGGCCGGCAACTCTGTGCACTACGACAGGGGGTTCCTTGCGCACCACATGCCGTCGCTGCTTACCCGGTGGCACTACCGTAACCTGGATGTCTCGTCCATGCGGGAGGCGTGCCGGATGCTCTCTCCGTCTCTCTTCGGAAAGATGCCGACTCCCACAAAGGCGCACCGCCCGCAGGGGGACCTGGACGAAAGCATCAAGTTGTGGCGGTGGCTCGCTGACAACTTCTTCTGGACTGAGATCGGCGAAGACGGAAGTGCTAACGGTGGATGAGGATGAGGTTCGCCGTCGTTCCAACTGGCAGATGTTCTGGTCCGGCGCTGTGGCAATTCTCGCGGTCATCCTGATCGCCCTAATTCTGATCGGATAAGCATGGCAACGGAGATCGTTTTCGAGATCGGGACTCTCGCTGACGTGATCAGCAAGGCGGCTAGCATCGCGCCTTCGCGGGCAGGATCAGCGTTCGACAAGGCCGCTGGCATCATGCTAGAGATCACGCCGAACGACGAGGTGCAATGCGTCGTCAAGGCCACCAACCTCGACGTGTTCTACCTTGAAGTTGTGGACTGCATCTCCGTTCAGGGCGACAACGCACGATGGAGGATCCCATCGTTCTTCATTGCTGAGGTGATGAAGAACATGAAGCCGGTGCCGGGCAAGAACGTGAAGCTGGCCCGAGTGGAAGGCAAGAACCTGATTGCCATCCAGTCGGGCCGGCTTCGCGCAACGGTCGGCCTCATCGATCCTGAGTACTACCCCGACTTCGATGTCGTGGATCCTGATGACCTACACAAGATCTCCGGACTAGGGGCTCGGATCGAAGCGGTGTCATGGGCGGCGGCGAAGGCGGGCACCGAGCCGTTGAATGGCGTTCACTTCGACGGTACCCATATCGCCGCTACCGATGGCTACCGTGTCGCGCGTGCGCCCCTCTCAATACCGCTAGCGACCCCCGTCACGGTGCCCGTGGTTTCGTTGGCACCGCTCCTAAAGCGTGCAGGTGAAATCGAAGTAGGATTCACAGACTTTCAGATGGTGATCCGACCGGATGAGTACACTCAGATTGTTTGCAGCCTGTTCGGGATGTCCTTTCCTGATGTCGGCAAGCTGGACAAGCTGACGTACGACCGAGAGCTTCGGATCAACAAGACCGCCCTCGTTGACCTCATCAACAGCACCGGGGCCGCTGCCGCAGGCGATCGCAACCCCATCCTTCGCCTGATCCTCGGCAAGGAAGAGGTGGCCGCCATGCTACAGGGTCACGAGACAATGGTCGGCAATGTCGAGCCCGTCCCTGGCCAGTGCGATCACCCGCGGATCAACGTGTACTTCACTCCGGGGTACCTGCTGGACGCTGTGTCGAAGTCGCCGACGGAGACAGTGACGATCCACTACCGCGAAGAGAACGAAACAAGGGTCGCAACCAGAATCGACGGCGGCCCCGACTATCGCGCCTGGATCGCCCCCCGTAAGAACCTATCCGACGAATAGCGCATCGGCCGTCCTTAGGATATGATACGCAGGGCTTCCTGCTACTCGGCTACGGGAGACGAGCATGACCCACTCAACGATCACCTCCTTCGTAGACACGAAGCGGGCGGTCCTGTACGATATGATCATCGAACGAGGCACAGATCTCAGCCTCCCGGTGAACCTGGTAGACGAGAGCGGCAGCCCGATCAGCGTGGCTGGGTATAGCGCCTACCTCCAAGTCCGGGCCTACAAAGACTCGGACACCGTTCTCTTCGAGATGAGTACCGCTAACAACAAGATCGACGTGACCACCGGCACGATCAAGCTGGTGTTCGCGAATACCGACTTCGTTAACGCGGACTGGTCGTCCGGGGTGTACGATCTGAAGATCGTCAACAGCTCCGGGAAGGCAGAACGGATCCTGTTCGGAACATTCTCGATCGACCCGGAGGTCACACGGTGAGCGAGCAGCACGACGCAATCAAGTGGAAAGTCAAGTGGACCGTCGAGAAGTACAACGAGGACTTCGACGACGCTGACGAGGCAATCGTCAGGGGATACGACGCCTACGAGCGCATCTCCGGCGAGGGTAACCTGCTGATGTACGGCGGCGCCTCGTGCATGTGGCAGACGCTGATCGGCAACGGCACCGGCACCGGCGGCCAGACCCTCACGTTCTTCAACAACGCGAACGCGCACATCGGAGTCGGTGACTCGACCACCAGCGAGGCGGCGACCCACACCGACCTCCAGGCGGCGAGCAACAAGACGCGCATCGCGATGGACTCGACGTACCCCCAGCACACCGATGCCACTACGTCTGGCGCGGCGACTATCACCTTCCGGGTGACGGCGGGCAGCGGTGTGGCGAACTTCGCATGGCAGGAGTTCGGCATCTTCAACGGCAGCACCGGCGGCCGGATGCTCAACCGGAAGGTCACGAACCTCGGCACCAAGGCCACCGGCTCGTGGGTGCTGACGATCACCATCACGCTGGCCTGATCGAGCGACGGGGTATAGGAGGTTTCGGTGGCTGAGCAGACTCTATGGACTTCTTATACCCCGGCGCTCACCAATCTCAACGACGCCGCGAACTACAGCCTCGGCACCACGTTTTACTCGGTGGTGTCTGGCTGGGTGCTAGGCGTCAAGTGGCGCTTCCCGGACACACTCCCTACGGGGACAGTGTCCGGGAAGCTGTGGCGTGTTGATGGTGACGACCAGCTAGTAGCCAGTGGTGTCCAACTGGCCGTCGCCAACTTCTCGTCACCAGTAGCCGGAGCGGTGAATGAGGTTAGGTTCTCATCTGCCGTACCAATCGCCGCCAACACTGTGTACGTTACGTCGATCTGGACGGCAGACAGATACGTCGCCACCACCAACTACGGGCCATACCAGTCCGGAGCGGGTGGCATAGTATCCGGGGACCTGCGAGCGCCCGAGCCGGGCACTGACCCGCTACTCGTTGGCACGCTTCACAACTCGAAGCTGAACCCCAACGCCACGCACGCCTTCCCGCACCAGAGCTTTGGCACCAGCACCTACTGGGTCGACGTCATCTTCACGACCGACGACCCGAGTGCTCCGACACCGAAGTCTACCAGCGATAGCGCCACCTTCAGTGATGCGGTCGCCCTGGCCGTCGCGTTGTCGGTGGCCGAGAACGTAT
>JACCDR010394225.1_pt1 | contig 10914 bp, 21 predicted proteins | sample 7446431 | NCBI WGS metagenome assembly JACCDR01 (sample SAMN15323443, study PRJNA562643) | freshwater metagenome | isolation source: river surface water | place: USA:Blue River Watershed | collected 2017-08-17 | reverse complement strand
GTCGTTTCGCACCCGCGCCAGGGGGCTGTGGAAGGACCCGCCGCACATCAGCGCCCCACCCTGGCGAACTGCGACAGCGCGAAGGCCAGCTCGCGCTCGAAGATCGCAGGGAAGCGGGCGCGCATCGCCGACACCACCGCCGCGTTGATGCGTCGGGCGTTGAACATCTGCGGCACGTCGATGGTCTGCACGGGCTCGATGCGCTGGCCGTGCTGGTTACCCTTCTGCCGGCTGTCCATCTTGGTGCCGGGCACGCGCTTGAACACCGTGCGCCCCTTGTTGCCGATGAACACGCCGCGCAGCGTCTTGCGCGCGCCCGTGCGCTTGATCTTCACGCTCACGCCCTGGGCGGTCTGCCGCGCCGCGAAGCGGATCACGTTGGCCGACCGCGGCTTCTCCTGCGCGTCGAGCGTGGCATCGATGGCCAGCACACCGCCCAGGAAGCTGGCCCGCTTGATGCGCAGCCTGTCGCGCACGAACCGTGCGTCGATGGCGTACTCCTGCCGGATCTCCCTGCTCATGGCCGTGCGGGCCTGCTCGATGGTGCGGTTGACAGCCCGTGCAGCAGCCTTGCGCCCCACCTCGTCACGCACCCGGTCCAGTGCACGCTGCACTTGCGGAAAGTTGGTGCTGATGGTCAGCCTCATGCTCATGGCCTCCTGATGCCCACGGTGTGACCCGCCTCTTCTGCGAAGAAGCAGCCGTGTGGAAAGCGCTGGCGGCGCAGCCAGCCATCGGCTGCGGCCTTGCCCTGCTGCTGCTCCAGCGCCTGGTACTGCCGGCGCGCCTGCTGGCCCGCCTTGATGGCCGCATCGACCAGCTCACGCCCCAGCGCCTGGCGCAGTTCGGCCACCCAGGCTGCGGTCTGCGGCATCTCTTCTGCCTTTCCTCTTTCACTCATGGGCTGCAGTTGGTGTGTTACGGGTGTTGCGGGGCTCGTTACGCGGGAAACCCGCGTGGTTACGTGCGTTTCGCCGTTACGGCTTGGTGTGAACACACATGCATGCGCGGGCGTGCATGTGTATGCGCGAGGCTCCGTAACGGCGAAACACGCGTAAGAACAAGCAGTTGCGGCGTAACGTGGGCGTAACGCGGAAGGCTGGCGCGTAACGTGCATGCCATCAGTTGGCCTCCTCGAAACGGTGCCCGCTGATGCTGCGGGTGTACTCGCGCAGGGTCTGCTCGAAGCTCTCCACGCCATCGGCCGCCCAGGCGCCCTCGCTGATGCCGCCCTGCGGGCCCACGCCGCGTGGCAGCCAGCAGCGCACCGCCTTGCGGCCATCGGCGCCGTGCAGCTGCACCACCTTGTAGGCCAGGCGCGGCCCGTCCGGATCGGCCGCGCTGTGCTCTTTGATCCACCGCCCTACCTCGCTGGTGAACTGCGCCTGCGCGGGTGGGAATCGCTCGCCGCTCACGTCGCACCAGCGGCGGAATGCCCTGTACAGCTGCTCGGCTGAGCACACACGGATGGGAAGGGGGAGGTAGCCCGCCATCCACTCGTGCGCAAAGCGCTCGGAAGGGCGCCAGCCGCGCTGGATCAACTCCTCCTTGGCCTTCGTCATGATCGGTTTTGTGTGCCGGTCGAAGCCGTCAAGCGGGTAGCTTCGCAAGTAGTGCAGCCACTTGCGCGCGCCTTCGTTGGCCAGGAAGTCGCGCACCTTTAGGTAGAGCCCGGTCTCGTCGGCCAGCGGCGTGTACACCACCATGTACCGGCGGTCGCGCTCTTCCAAGGCCAGGGGCTGGCTCTCGTTGCTGAGAAACACCACGTTGGCGTGGTTGCTTTCCCAGCGCGTGGCCTGTTGAATCTCGCGGATGGGGAACTTCTGCTGCTGCGTGACGATGAGCTTCAGGCGGTTCTTGTTGTGGTACATCTCCTGCCGGCTGACCACCTCGTCGCCGATGATCGCCAGCTTCTGGCTCAGCCAGCCGTTGAACTTGTCTTCCAGCTCGGTCTGCCCGACGGTGATGCCATAACGGCCGTACAGATCGCGCCACACGTCCCAGTACAGGTTCTTGCCCGTGCCCTGCGGCCCGTGCATCACCACGGCGGTCTGCATCTTGGCGCCCAGCTGCTGCAGCGGCAGGGCCTGCCAGCACAGCACCCAGTGCATGATGGCGTCCACTTCGTCCGCGTGCTCGGCGCTGTTGGCGCACAGGTGGCGCAACAGTGCCAGCATGGGCTGCACATCGGCCGCGGTGCACGGCAGCGGTTCCACTTCCAGCCCGCCGAACAGCTGGATGCAGCCCTCGGGCAAGGCTTCGCCGGGCTCGAACATCAGCTGCTCAGGGAACACCATGCGCCGGCCCGGGTTGTTGAGCCAGGCTTTCACGGCGTCGCTGGTCATGGCCAGGCGCAGCGCATCCACGGGCACGATGCGGTGGCTCTCTTCGTCCCATGCCGTCTTGGTGCCGTAGATGAGCGCAAAGCGCTCCATGAGCTTGGTGTAGTTGCCCAGGTTGATGCTGGACCGCTTCGCGCTGCGCTTGCGGCCAGCCCCTCCCCCCTTGGGCGCGGGCGCGCCGCCATCGGGTGGGGTAGGCGGTTCCATGGTGGTCACGGTGTCATGCAGCATGGGCCGCGCTCTGTTGCATCAGGGGCAGCACGTGGCGCAGCTGGCGCTGCACGGCGTGCAGGCCCTCGCGCTGGTGCAGATCGTTGAAGTCGGTGTCTTTCTCGCCCCGCTGGCGGAACACCGGCCACGTGTACGCGCAGTTCTCCAGGGCGCGGGCCGCCTTGTGCGCCTTGTCTCGCCCGGGGTTGCCGGGCGTGCGGAAGTCGTCGTCGGCGCAGATGAGCAGCGGCGCATGCGGGTACAGCGCGCGCAGCAGCTCACACGACGGCATGAGGTTGCCCGCGTCCAGGGCCACGAACACCGGCAGGCGGCGCTCCACGGCCATGCGCAGCGTCAGGCCGGTGGCGTAGCCCTCGCACACCAGCAGCGGCTCGCCCACCGCCACATGGCCCAGGCGCAGGCCCACGCCGGGTTTCTGGAAGCCCTTGCTGAAGCGCTTGGCGCCATCGGGCCAGATGCGCTGCACCGCGCGCAGCGCCTGCTCGCGCGGCATGTCGTAACGCAGCAGCGGCACCACGATGCTGCCGTCGGCCAGGTAGCGGCACGCTTCGGGCTCTACGCCCTTGCGCTGCAGGTAGGCGCTTTGGCCGTGCCGCGCGGCCGCGGCCCACAGCTCGGCAGCGCCCATGGCCGCCAGGGCGGCGCGCTGCGCGCGCTGCAGGTATTCCTGCGCCTGCTGCGCCTGGCGGCGGGCCTCGAGCTCTGCCCGCTCCTTCGCCGAAAGGCCTTTCCAGTCGACCTCGACCTTGTGGGTTTCCTGGCCGCGCCAGTCGCCAAACGAGCCCACCACCACGAAGGTGCCCTGCTGGGTTCGCATCTCGCGCAGGCTGTACCACTGGCGCCGCTTGGGGCCGAAGCGCACGATGCGCCCGCTCAGGTTAAGCGGCCCATCCGGCAAATCCAGGCCGGCCGCCAGCATCTGGCCCCGCACGTCTTGCGGCGTCAAGCGTCAGCCTCCCAAATGAGCTGCGGCGCCCGCTTCATCACCTTTTCGTGCGTGGCCGTGAGGAAGGCATAGGCCGAAGCGTCCACGCACTTGAACTCGGCCGGCACCACCTTCAGGCCCAGGCAGGCCAGGAACAACGCCACCTCTTCCAGGCGCTCGGTCTTGATGCGACTGACGGTGCTTTCGCTCACGCCCATGGCCGCGGCCACTGCAATGCCGGTTCCAGGCTCTTGCAGGCGCTGCAACGCCAGTTGCACCGCCTTGCGGGCCCTTTCAGGCGCGGTCAACGACAGTTCAGTCATGGCACACCTCAGCGCGCAACGTGAAGAAGAAACCCCCAGCCGCGCCGGCATGGCGCGCGCTGGGGGCGAAGCCGCCCCGGCCGCAGTGGCAGGAGGAGGACCAGGCCGCCGGGTAGACCGGCACCAGTGGGGCGCTGGAGACAAGCGGCATTGGGCTCAGTGCGCCGGCTGCGGCGCAGTCGCTTGGGCGCCAATGTGAGGCATGAACAAGTCGGGGCGCTGCACCTTGATTCGCGCCGGGATACCGCGCGACTTCCAGTTGTGGACACGCTGGACGCCACCGTCCTTGTCGAGGTTGAGCAGCTCTGCGACCCGCGCAGGTCCGCCCAGCTTGTCGATGAGTTCCGCGTCAGTCATGGGCACGCATGGTAAACGCGACGTGTAGTGGCGTCAACTGTGCGTTGAGTTTGGAGCCGCACAGTGCGCCCGTGGACGAGACCTACCAGCGAATAGTTGGCCGAGTCGCCCTGCTGCCTGATGGCGCCGGGCGCGAGGTCGCGTGGCTGGCCGACAGGCTGGGCACGAGCCAGCAGCGCATCTACAACTGGAAGAGCAGGGGCGTGCCGGCGGCAGCGCTGCCCGGCATCGCGGTGGCGCTAGGGTGGACGGTGGATCAGGTGCTCGGCCTGAAGGCTCCACCATCAGAGTGGCCGTTTGAGACCATCGCTGCCGCGCGGTGGGCTGCCCTGAACCCGCACCAGCGCGCGATGGTTGAACTGGCCGCGCGGCTGGAACTTGAGCGCATCGAAGGCATTAACGGGAAACAGCACCGCCCGGCCGCATAACGCCCCACGTTGGCAGATTACCGCGACAGCCGCCGCCGTCAGCCCCCAGTAAGGGCATTGCCCCCCGCGCCTCGGTGGAGTGCATCCATCGGAAGTGGGGCCTTTTTGCAGACTCATGGCCTGCAGAGCCCCCGAAGTCTTGGGGCGGCGAGGTCAGTGCTTACCCTGAATAACTCAACGCTCTGTTGACCTACTCAACAGCCTGTTTTACAGTCTCTCCACCGCAGCACGCCGCTGCAGCCCGGAGAGACCATGCCGAAGACCCGCTACACCGCAGCCCAGCTGGACCGCATCAAGCAGGCCGCTGACGCCGCCCGGCGCAGCCCTTTTTGGCCTTTTGGCCAGCGCACGCCCGAGCAGATGCGCCAGGTGGCCAAGCTCGAGGCCGCCATGCGCGCCGGCATGCTGGCCCGCACACCCGAGGCCCTGCTGTGAGCGGCCCCGTCGTCGTGGCTGGCGTGCGACCGGCGCGCACGGTGCAGCAGGAACTGCTGGCCGAGCTGAAGGCCGCCCACCGGCTGCTGGCCGTGGCCCTGGGCTGCATGACGCCGGCCGGCAAGGCGCAATTCGCCCGGCAGGCCGAGACCATGGGCCTGGGCAAAGACGGCGCCAGCCGGCACCACAAGCGCCAGGCCGTCATCGCCCGCGCGGAGGGGTCGCTGCTGTGAGCGCCTACCTGGTGCTGGTGCTGCTGCTGTTGCCCGGCAGCCGCCCGGCCGACCCTCCCCTGCAGAGCGAGCTGGTGCGCGTGGTCATCGCCGCCAGCGGCCCGGCCGCGTGCCAGCGCTACGCCGACACTCTGGCCGAGCAGCAGCGCCAGCTGCACGCCGAAGCCCTGCGCCGCACCAGCGGCCGCGTGCTGTCCAGCTGCACCCCCCTGAAGCCGGCCGAGCCGGCAGCGTCCACTACGGAGGCCACGTCATGAACACCAACCGCATCACCTGGATGCCGCGCGAGCTGCGCATCAGCCTGCGCCTGCTGGCCACCTGCTGGCTGCTGGCCCTGGTGCTGCTGCTGGCCGCCTGCGGCGGCGGCGGCGAAGAAGCCGAAGCCTGCGACCGCCTGGAAGCCGCGCACGCCGCCGGCTCGCTGGCGCAGCCGTACAGCCGCGAGATCACCGCGGCGCTGCGGTACTGCGGCATCACCCCCCAACCCGGCACCCAGCCGGTGAACTGCACCACCAACCCGGGGCGCTGCAAGTGACCAGCATCGAAGACAGCCGCGTCATCGCCGACGCCATCAACGCCCGCAACGCGCGCACCATGCGCTGGTGGGACAGCGCCGGCAGCATCGCCGTGGCGCTGCTCATCGCCATCTGCGGCGCCCTGGCCCTACTGGCCTTTGGCACGCCGTGCGCCGAAGCCAGCCTGTGCATGGTGGCCGCCGCACGCCCCACCCGCCCGGGCCTGCTGCGCCGCCTGCTCATGGCCGCCAAGCTGCCGTACCTGCGCATGCTGCTGCGCGCGGCCGAGCAGGATGCCGAGTGGCACGCCGAAACCGCCCGCCTGGCGCCGCAGCTCGAGCAGCTGGCCAAGCAGCGCGCCGACGAGCTGCGCATCCAGATCATCGACGTCGAGCTCTACAACCGGGCCTGAGCATGAGCAGCGCCGCATGCACAACCAAGCCCGCAGGCGCGGGCAGCAACAGCCCCACGGCCGAGCAGCTGGCCCTGGCTTACCGCCACCTGGCGCGCCCGGGCTGGCCCAGCACGCTGGAGTCTGCCCTGGGCCACCGCGTGTACGGCGTGGCCGTGCGCGCCCTGGCGCGCAAGCTGGGCCGGCGCTCGTGGGCCGAGGCCCACGCCAGCCAGCGGCCGCACAGCCTGCCGGTGGCCGCGGTGCCGCCCACGCCCAGCGAGCCGCCAGCGAATGCCCGCGCACCGCGCACGCCCAGCGGCCACGCCGCGCGGCCTGGGCCCGTGGGCAACCTGCCGCAGCCCTTGGGCTACTGGCCCGCTCAGTACGCGCGCCCTGGTGCCGGCTGGGTGGATCGCAAGCGACTGGCCGCCAACGACCATGATGACTGACCGCCAACCCGCCGCCGAGACCACGCGCAGCCCGCTGCTGCACGACGTGGTGCAGCGCTTCACCGTGGCCGCCCGGCTGGCCGACCGCTACGCGGTGTCTGACATCGAGATGAACGGCGCCCGCGTGCGCGACGGCGGCACCGTCTGGTACGACACCCGCCCCATGCTGGACCCGCACGAGCACGACAACCTCAGCATCGACATGGCGCGCGACTGCATCGAGCACGCCGTGCACCGCGGCCTGGCCGTGCGGCACGGCGAGAAACCGTACCTGCTGCGCATCACGCCCAAGGGCCTGGCGGGCTGAGCATGGGCAAGAGCCAACGCCCCCGCAAGGCCTACCGCCCGCGCCCGGTGGACGCGGCGCCGCACGAGCTGGCCATCGCCCGCGCCACGGTGCTGCAGCCGCAGCAGCAGCAGGCCCTGGGCCAGCCGCTGCGCGAGGCACTGGACGGCCTGCGCACCGGCACCGGCGGCTGGACGGCCTGGCGCAACATGGCCGACGCCATGAACGTGGCCGAGCAGCTGGCGCTGGCAGGCATCGCCAGCGACCGCATGCCTGAGATCCAGGCTGCACAGGCGGCGCTGCATGCCGTGCACCAGAGGCACGCGCAGCGCAGCACCTGGACGCTGCGCGCCGACGAACTGGCCGCGCTCAGCACCGGGGCGATGTTTCACCACATCCAGCTGCAGTACGCCAGCCAGGGCGAGGTGGCAGACGCCATTCGCGCCGTGCAGCGGCGGGTGCAGCAGGCCCTGGCTGGCAACGCGCTGCGCGAGGCCGTGGAGCAAGCCTGTGCTGTGCGGCACTACAGCCGCAGCACCTTCCAGGCCTACTGGCACTGGGCGCGGTCTTTCGTGCTGTGGTCGGGCCGGCGCTCGCCGCGCGACATGGGGCAGGCCGAGGTGCAGGCTTTCCTGGAGTACCTGGCCACCCAGCGCGAGGTGTCGGCCAGCACGCAGCGCCAGGCGCTGGCGGGCATCCTCTTCCTGTACCAGAAGGTGCTGGGGCAAGAGATCGGTTGGGTGGAGCACATCCCGCGCGCCAAGCAGGCGCGGCGCCTGCCCACGGTGATGACCATGGACGAGACGGCCGCGATGCTGCGGCACACCAGCGGCACGCCGGGGCTGTTTCTGCGGCTGCTGTACGGCACGGGCATGCGGCTGGCCGAGGGGCAACACCTGCGCGTCAAGGACGTGGAGCTGCGCGAGCGCCGCATCACCATCCGAGCGGGCAAGGGCAACAAGGACCGCGTGACGCTGCTGCCCGACAGCCTGGTGGTGCCGCTGCGCGAGCTGCTGGCCCAGCGCCGCCGCTGGCACGACGTGGACCTGGCCAGCGGCCACGCCAGCGTCGACCTGCCCAACGCCCTGGCGCGCAAGTACCCGCACGCCGGGCGCGAGTGGGCCTGGCAGTACGTGTTTGCCACCGAGGGCTACCACACCAACCCCGAGACGGGCGAACAGCGCCGGCATCACATCTTCGACTGGACCGTGCAGCGCGCGATGAAGGAAGCGCTGCGCCGCGCCGGCATCGCCAAGCCGGCCACGCCGCACACGCTGCGGCACTGCTTTGCCACGCACCTGTTGCAGCGCGGCACCGACATCCGCACGATCCAGGAGCTGCTGGGGCACAAGGATGTGGAGACCACCATGATCTACACCCACGTGGTGGGCACGGCCGCCAGCCGCGGCGTGCGCAGCCCGCTGGACCAGCTGTGAGCATGAACCCGCCGCCCCTGTTCGTGAGCCGCGACCGCGCAGCGCAGGTGCTGGGCGAAATCAGCGAGCGGACACTGGACGCGCTGGTGGCCGCAGGGGATCTGCCGCCGCCGCGGCGCATCAGCCGCGGCAGAGTGGGGTGGCTGTGGCGCGAGCTGGTGGAGTTTGCGGAGTCGAGGCCGGTGAGTGATTTGAGGCCTGGGCCTGGGAGGGGGGATGGTGGTGGGTAACGTTCGAGGCAAGCTGCGCCCGCCTGCGGGCGTCAGCTTGGGCGAGTAGTTCGGCTGTGGCCGAAGCGCGTGAATTCAACAACGGGCCGAGCGCCCAGGAAGGACCAAGATGACCACGATTGACGAACTGGTGAGACGCTTCCTTGCGTGGAAGCTGCCTGCGGACTTTGGCCCCGATGGTGGCGTGAGCTTCAGTGCGGCCTACCCGCCCGCTTCGCCGCACTGGCCGAGCGGCACCAACCTGCTGACGGCGCAGCAGGCGAAGGACATGCTCACGCATGTGCTGGGCGACGTGCTGGCCGACGCCGACCGTATGCGCTGGATGCTGGCGGGCAACGGCTACTTCATGGAAGAGGAGATGCTGTGCGGGCACGGGCCGTGCAGCGAGGAAGAGCAAGCCGCCGCGCGTCGCAAGATCGACGAAGCGATGCGCGAGCGCAGCTAGAAGCCGAACGTTTGAGGAAAGCTGGCCCGCCGTGCGGGCTCAGCTTGTGCGATTAGTTCGGCCTGGCGCCGGAGCGAGAGGAAAGACGATGAGCAAAAAGCGTTTTGTTGTGCCCGCAGACCACCTACCCACACGCATGCCACTAGGCAGCAGCGTGGTGCTTTACATGGCGCTGGATCTGTACCACGCGCCCGGGTGGCTTTGGGGTGTGGCAGGCACGCTCATGGCCGTGCTGTGGATTGGGTGGGCGTTGATCCTGTGGCAACAGGAACCCAAGCCGCTGACTGGGTACGGCGAACAGAAAGAGAAGGTTTGACCATGCGAAAGTTTGCAGGCTGGATACTTCTCTTGGCGGTGCTGGGCGGCCTGTTTGTGGCTACCGGAATAAGCGCCGGCTGGTGGATGGCAGCACTGGCATGGGGCGCCGGCATTGCAGGCGCGGCGCTTGTTGTTTTGGCCATGCACTTGATTGTGTGAGGCCGAACGACCGAACTCAGCCGGCCGCCGAAGGCGGTCGGCTGGAGTGACCTGTTGTGCCCCACGTAGCCGGAGCGAGAAGATGGGACTGAGCGCGCACCAGAGTGCACGGATGAAGAACGACGAATGGCTGACCCCGCCCGAGATCCTGGCGGCGCTGGGGCCGTTTGACTTGGACCCGTGCGCGCCTGTGACGCGGCCCTGGGACACCGCCGCGGCGCACTACACCGTGGCCGACGACGGCCTGGCGCGCGCGTGGCATGGCCGCGTGTGGTGCAACCCGCCATTCGGCCGCGAGGCTGTGAAGTGGCTGGGCAAGCTGCGCGACCACGGCAACGGCATTGCACTGGTGCCGGCCCGCACAGAGACAGCGATGTTCTATGGCACCGTGTGGGGCCACGCTGACGGCGTGCTGTTCCTGAAGGGCCGGCCGCACTTCCACTACGTGGACGGCCGCCGCGCGAGCTTCAACAGCGGCGCCCCGATTGCGCTCGTGGCCTACGGCGCTGCGAACCTGGACGCCTTGCGACGTAGCGGCCTCGGCTGGTGCGTGGTGGGGCACAACGCCTGAGCTAAGGCCGCCGCTCGCGGTCGGCCTTGAGCGTGGGGTTAGGGCGCCATAGCCGAAGCGAAAAATAGTTGCGAGCACCCCTTGCGTTACCGGAAACGCTGGCGCACAATGAAGGCACTGCAACAGGAGATGACCATGCTGTTTCAACTGCAAGCCGCGACGAACAAGGCCCGCGCCGCCACCGGCGACAAGCACATTGGCACGCAGGTTGCGCGCGGGCTGGTTGATGTAGTGCGCGCAGTGCCTCCGGCCAGCAAGCGCGGCGCGTACACCGTGACCGTGCTGCGCGGCGGCCTGACGCCTGCGCAAGCTGTGGCGCACCTTGAGGCGATGCGTTGAATGAGTTGGCTCTTTTCGCAGGCGCTGGTGGCGGAATACTCGCAGGCCACATGCTGGGCTGGCGCACCGTCTGCGCCGTTGAGCGTGATGCCTACGCAGCACAAGTTCTGGCGCAACGACAAAACACTGGAGCCCTGCGACCTTTCCCGATTTGGGCTGACGTGTGCAGCTTTGACGGAAGACCGTGGCGCGGACTTGTTGACGTGGTTTCGGGAGGCTTCCCTTGCCAGGACATCAGCGTTGCAGGCAAGGGAGCCGGAATTGATGGCGCCCGCAGCGGGATGTGGGCCCACATGGCGCGGATCATTGGCGAGGTTCGACCCCGCTACTGCTTCGTGGAGAACAGCCCAGCCCTCGTTACTCGGGGACTCGGAAGAGTGCTCGGTGACCTGGCCGCGCTCGGGTATGACTGCCGATGGACAGTGCTGGGAGCTGCCGACGTTGGCGCCCCCCACCAGCGCGACAGGTTCTGGCTTGTGGGTGCCGACACCCTGCGCG
>JACCDR011656947.1_pt1 | contig 10915 bp, 12 predicted proteins | sample 7446431 | NCBI WGS metagenome assembly JACCDR01 (sample SAMN15323443, study PRJNA562643) | freshwater metagenome | isolation source: river surface water | place: USA:Blue River Watershed | collected 2017-08-17 | reverse complement strand
TTGTTCTTGAAGATAGGTTTGAACCGTTTCACGAGTTTTATTTCCTGCTGTGGTCATAAAGTTGAAAGAGAGTTTTTTACCCCCTTTGGCGCGAATTCCATCCTCGCCCAACTTCCAACCGGCCTCGTCCAAGATTTTCTCGGCTTCCTTTTTTGAATATTTGTAGATTTTGACTTTGCTCGCATCAGCAAACCATGGATCTTTTGGAGAAGCAAAATGGATTGCTGGAATCTGTTTTCCTTCGAACAAAGACTTGGTCAAAGAATCGCGATCGATGGCATGAATCATCGCTTGTCGAATTTTCAAATCCTTCAACAGCGGGTGGTCCAAATTGAAATCGATGTGTTCGTATACAAGACTTGGAGTAAAAGTCACAACATACGGTAAGTTTTCAGCTTGAACTTTCTTTTCAAATTCTAAGGCTTGGTCAAAAGTTAGACCTAGAGTTGAAATCATATCGATGGTCCCAGATCGCAAGTTTGCTTCCATGGTTCCTGTATTTTGAATCAACTTGACGATGAGTTTTTTGATCTTTGGCTGAGTTCCATAAAAATGAGTGTTGGGTTCAAATGTAATGTGATCACCCAACTTAACTTCTGTGATGACAAACGGCCCATTGTAAAGACCTTTATTTGTTGGATCTTTCGTGAAGATCGAGTTTTTTTCATACCCTTGAGGCTCTTTTTCAAATTTGGCAAAGACAGCCTCTTCTAAATGAGCAGGGAGGGGTTTGAACTGACCCAATTGATAAAAATCCCAGCGAACTTTTTCGTAGGTAAACAAACATTTTTTTGGAGTTGCAGCATCGAACTCAATTTTTTCAACGAGGGTATAGGTTTCTTTTTCCGCAACCGTGACATTTGGCGAAGCTGCAATTTTTCGAGCAAGGGCAAAGTCCTTACAAGTCACTGGAGTGCCGTCTCCCCATTTTGCGCTCTCTTGAATTTCCCATTGAGCAGTGAGGACTTTTTTACCACCGACTTCAGTGATTTTTGCCAAACCATTTTCCAATGTTGGAATGGTGGTCGCTAATTGAGGTTGCCATTTTGCATCGACATCAAGATAAACAAGAGCGCGATTCACCATCGCATACATATAAGTCGTTGCCGCCATAGAAGCGACCAAAGGATTAAAGTTTTCGAATTCCTGAGAAATACCAACTTTGAGTTCTGCATTGCTTGGACCCGCGCTTGCCGCAGAATTTGTGCTCGAAGTTTGTCCTGCTTGATCAGTGCTTTTGGTGCAGCTGACAGTCGTCAGCAGCAAACTGCAAATCAGCGTCGTGATGACCCCTCGTTGTGTCGTTTTTTTCATCATTTTTTGATTCCTTTCAATAAAAATTATTAATCACAATTTTAATTTTTCGTCGAACATCTTGAGCTGCTCGCTTTTTGGTCTCTGCTTGATTATCAAGGAGACCACCGATTCACCTCAAAGCCTATCGTGCTATGGACCCTGTTTGAATCGGGTGCGCCAGATGACATGCAACTTCTCGGCCGATCCCTGTTGGGTTCATCTTGCCACCATGACCTGTCAGAGAAACAGGCAAAAGCCGAGGGCTCTGTGTTTTACAAACATCCATCACTTTCGGGCACCTTGGATGAAATGTGCATCCAGATGGGGGATTGATGGGACTTGGAACTTCGCCGGTGAGGGATTTTTTGATTTTCTTTTTGCCTTCACCCACCCGAGGAATGGCATCGATGAGAGCTTGAGTGTAAGGATGCTGAGGGGAACTAAAAAGCTCATCGCGTGAGGCTTCCTCAACAATTCTGCCAAGATACATCACCGCAATTCGATCACAAACATGCTCAATGACCGATAAATCATGGGAAATAAAAATCAAAGTCAAATTTTTGCGTTGCTGAAGGTCTTTTAAAAGATTCAGAATTTGGGCTTGAATTGAAACATCCAGGGCAGAAACGGGCTCATCACAGATAATGAGTTCAGGTTCTAAAGCAATCGCTCGTGCGATAGAGATCCGTTGTCTTTGTCCCCCAGAAAATTCATGGGGATAGCGGTTGACGTGGGCTGATTTTAAACCAACCTCTTCCAACAGGGCCTGAACCCGCGTTTCACGCTCAGCGGGCGTGAGCAAACCATGAATTTCAAAGGGCTGTTTTAAGATTTGTCCAACGGTCATGCGAGGATCGAGGGATGCGTAAGGATCTTGAAAGATCATTTGAATATTCTTGCGCAATTTACGCAAACCATCGCCTTTGACGTTCCTGAAATCTTGTCCCTTAAACCGAATTTCCCCAGAAGTTGGTTCGTAAAGCCGAATCACGCTTCGGCCAAGGGTTGATTTTCCGCAGCCCGATTCACCCACAAGGCCCAAGGTTTCTCCAGGTCTGACGAAGAAGCTCACGTCGTCCACGGCTTTGACGTGACCGACGGTTTTCATCAACAATCCCTTTTTGATCGGAAAATGTTTTTTCAGGTTTTTAACTTCAAGAATGTTTTCCTGGGAATTTGTCATTGTTGATCCTGAGCCCTTTAGTTATCAATTCACTGGGTTAAAGCATGCCACTTCGTGATTTTGAGAGATTTGTTTCAAGACAGGTTTTTCCGTCCAGCACTCTGTTTTTGCTCGGGAACAACGGTTCACAAACGGACAGCCTTTTGGAAGATCAAGTGCTGACGGAACACTGCCTTCAATGGTGGTCAACCGCTGCACTCTTTGCCCAAATTTTGGACGAGATGAAATCAGCGCTGCAGTATATGGATGTCTTGGTTCGCTGAATAGCGTCTGTGTGTCTGTCTTTTCACAGGTTGTTCCCCCGTACATGACCATCACATCATCAGAGACTTCAGAAATAACCCCGAGATCATGGGTGATAAATTGGACTGTCATATTTAAACGTTCTTGCAAGTTTTGAATCAGCTCCAAAATCTGAGCCTGAATCGTGACATCAAGAGCCGTCGTTGGTTCATCGGCAATTAAAAATGTTGGATCACAAGACAAAGCCATGGCAATCATGGCTCGCTGTCTCATCCCCCCGGAGAGTTGATGAGGGTAGGTTGAGTAACGATCCTTGGGTGAGGGAATTCCCACAAGGGAGAGCATTTCAATAGATCTATCTTTGGCCGACTGTGGAGAGAGGCCTTTATGGCGGATCACTTGTTCATCAATTTGTTGACCGATGGTCAGAACCGGATTCAGGGCTGTCATGGGTTCCTGAAAGATCATGGCCATGGCGCCGCCACGAACATCTTCAACCTGTGATTCGGACATCGAAAAAATTTCTTTTCCGTTAAGGTGAAATTTCCCGCCGGTGATTTTTCCAGGTCGTTCAATGAGTCGCATGAGCGAAAATGAAGTCACGGATTTTCCACAACCTGATTCGCCAACGATCCCAAGGGTTTTTCCCTTTTCAATGGAGTAGCTAATATTATTCACTGCTCGAAAAGGTCCGTTTTTCAAGGTGAATGTTGTCTCTAAATTTTCAACTTTTACTACAGGTTGCGACATAGACTAAATGCTTTACCCCACAGAATTCTCAAAATCAAAGTCATTGTTCAAAAAAATCAAGGACTTCAAATCGAATGTTCAGATCGCTTTGATTCGTTCAAGAATCGATCAACTACAGCTGTAGAGATTTGGCCAACAAGCTTGGAAACCTTGTCGCTCAAGCCTTTCTTCTTTTCAAAAGAGACTTCAAGAACATGGTGGGTGCTCATTTTTTCCAAGATGAATTCATCGCTAGTTTTTATATCATCGATAAGAGAAAGTTTGAGTGCCTGTTTTCCGAACCAATATTCACCGGTGGCAACTTTAGCCAATTCAAGCTTTGGTCTGAACTCGGACACAAAATCTTTGAACAGAACATGGGTTTCTTCGAGCTGTTCCAGAAATTTCTTTTCACCCTTTTCGGTGATTTCTCCAAGAACGCTGACCGTGCGTTTGTAATCGCCGGCAGTATATTCTTTGTAATCAACATCATGTTTTTTGAGAATGCGATTGAAATTTGGGACAGAGGCAACAACTCCGATCGAGCCTAAAATTCCAAAGGGAGCAGCTAAAATTCGGTTTGCTGTGCAGGCCATCATATAGCCACCGCTCGCAGCCACTTGATCAACGCAGATGGTAAGGTGAATTTGCTTTTGTCGAATTCTCAATAGCTGAGCTGCCGCCAGTCCGTAGCCATGAACGACCCCGCCTGGACTCTCTAGGCGCAGGAGAACTTCGTCTTGTGGTTCAGCAACGCTCAAAACTGCGGTCACTTCTTCGCGGAGCTCTTCAACCTGGGATGCTTTCACATCTCCGTTAAAATCCAGAACAAAAAGGCGATTCTTTTTTTCGAGGTCTTTTTTCTTGGAGTCCTTTTTTTTGGCTTTGAGGAATTTTTTGTGTTCGTCTTTTGTCATCGTAAAACTTCGCATTCCTTCTTGGAGATGTTCGAAGTCTTCATTGAGATCCTTGATCTGGAGATCAGATTTCATCTGTGATTTGGCAATCAACATTGCAATGAGCAAAAGAATGGCAGCAATGCCTGCAACAATCAGTACGGTTTGCCCAAAAAACATGGCTAAATTCAGGAGTGCGTTGAGTAAAGTGTCTGACATGTTGTTTCCTCCCTGAGTCTAAATTGACCCGCTAGGCCAAAGTAAAGACCGACGATATCCGTTCTGGATGAAAAGGTCGAGTTTCTTTTGGATGAAACTGCAAATAAATGAACGAACAGACTATGATGAAAAAATGAATCTTAGCCGGAATGTTTTTTTAGGTTGGATCTTGTTGTCAGTTTTATTGGCATTTCCAACATTTCAGCTCTCTGCGCAGACCAAAGAGAAAAAAACCAAGTTTGACGATCTCATTGAACGGTTCAGCCCGGATTTGAATATTCAAGCCAAGCAACAGCAACGCAGACTTGATGGATTCTATGAACATAGCGAAGAAGGAAAGCGCTTTGATCGCATTCGTGAACGGGGAGAAACAGAATACAACGAAGGTTTACTCAAGTGGGAAGATGAGCGCAGTTATGTGGTGAGAGAATACCGCAAAGATAAACTTCGCAACATGAACAAAGTAGACCGAGAAGCCGAGCGCGACAAAAAAGAATTCGAAAAACAAAATCAAAAGTTTGAAGCAGATTTTAATAAAAATCGAAAAGGCTACGTCACAGCACGAGAAAAAATCAAAGAGCAATCCCGCAGAAAATTTTCAGAGGAAGAAGAACTCTCGATTTATCACGAAAGGCCGCGCTACGAAGATCGAAAGCGCGCGCTTTACGGCGCAAGAACCAAATGGACCGGAAGCGGCAAGCCGAGCACTGGAAGCAGTGGTTCTTCCGGAGGAGGGATGAGCTCTCCAAGTTACGACGATACATCTCCGCCACCACCACCGCCACCAAGCCCGGTTGACACGGGAAATATGGACTATTTTCCACCACCGCCGCCGCCGCCTCCAATGGATGATTACAATGTTCCGCCACCACCGCCCATGGATGACTTTGGAAGCCCAATGCAAGGGGATTACGGAGCACCACCGCCGCCTCCACCTGACTTCAATCAGGGCTACTAAAGCTGCTTTTAAATCGAACGTTTGGCGAGCACGAAATAGGTGGTTGCCTTCATATACTTTTGAATCGTTAGACCGAGGGATTCCCCATGGATTACACACAATGGGGTGCCTCGGTTATTTGTCAGAATAAATGATGCTATTCCTGAGCAAGGCAACTCAAACTCAAAACAGGTGGATGGTCGACAACCCAAGTCCCCTTAATGACCTTCGTGCCTGAGAGTTGATCTTCAGTTATGGTCAGGGTGATATCGTTGATGAAGAATTTCCCTGGAGACGTGTACGTCGTGATCGCACCGACATGAGTGATCAAGGTTTTCACATGAAATTCAGTCGGTGTTTCCGAGCCATTGATTCTAAAGTAGGCTAAATTATTTAAAATCGCATCGTCATCTGCGACTTCCTCAAAGTTGATCGTTTGCTGAATTCCCATCGCCCCCACATATTGGCAGGAAAATTTTTCAGTATTTGCTTGAACGCTTTGTGCAAAGCCGATCAAAACCAGACTGAATTGGGTCACTAAAATTAACATTTTCATTTTATATCTCCATATTCTTTGTTTATTCAAATTAATTGAATCATCTAACAAATCTTTCAATCATAACAAAGGAGCAATTTCGAAACATTTATTTCTTTTTTCGAAATTGTTAACGTCAGCAGCAGTCTCGGCATATTTTCTTTGGCGCTGGCTTGATTTTACTTACCTCTCCTAATGAGGTTACTTTTCACTTCACGAATACGCTTGTTTGGGCCGTTCAGACCGTCAACCCTTCGCCATTGTCTATCAATATAGCGGGTTTCTACTGCTTGGTAAGGAGGTAAACGATTTAAATCGTGACCTACATCAGCAAAGGCAGAATGCCCGAATAGTATCGCCAATATCCCTATTAGTTTTTTCATTCGTCTCTCCCTTAATTGAAAGAAATTCTCTCGGTTCGCAGATTTGTGATCGTGCTCCCTGCAAAGCCAATGTGAATAAGGTGGGTCGCTGTTTCCAAATTATAGATACTTCCAATGATGCCCGAATTGAAATCGCATGCTATGGTTGAACTGTTATGAATCAAGGAGGCCACGAAGGCAGCTCGTTGCTGCATCTCTCCTGTCTGCATAGGATCGGTTGACAAATTTTGAAGACCCTTCAATATTTCAGTATTTGCAGATGCTGGACATGAGCGAGCATGGGTAGCTCCCTTTGCGACAAACATGGCTAAAATAATTCCTGTGACTGTATTTTTCATAAAACTTTTCCTCTTTTCTATGGTTTTAACTTGGTCTCTGTATTTCTTGTTTAATAACTTAAATCTATTTAATGCATTGCGATACAGCAAAGCGTTGTGCCGCGTGGTTAAAGCGCCCTTGCGATTTCAAAGATCCGATCTAGCTTTGCTTTTGCTTCTTGGACAGCCTTGAGAAGCTCGGTTTTTTCACTCCTTGTGACATTGCCGAAAAGCTCCTCTAAAGATATTCCAAAGGCCTCGGCAATTTTCTGATAGGGCTCGCCTCGAATCGAATTTCCGTATTCCCAGTCTCGATAGGTAGAAACAGGAACGCCAATTTGCTCTGCCGCTGTTTTTATGGACCATCCCCTCGCTAATCGAAGGTTTTTTAAATGAACTGCCAAAGTTACATTGCGATTCATGACATTTCTATCTGGTTAAAATTCACTGCGACCTAAGCAGTTCAATGTTTTCCCGTCCCACTGAATAACGCTTTTCCTTGCAGCAACTAAAATAAGGGTTGGCAGGTTGTCTGAAGTGATGATGGCGCGCGCTCCGGCGTTGGTATAATTGATCGTAACAATGTGTTCGACAAGTTGGCCATCGTGATAGTCGTAGAGATAACCCAAGTTAAAATCTTCAGGATGCCGGGAAAGGGAAAAACCTCCTTCAGTCAAAGGGCCGGCGCTGCACGAAACCATCCATTTTAAAACCAACCCATCATCAAAGACGAAGCTGGATGACCCTTGACCGGCGTGCCGACCTGGGGTTGCCGTCGCATTCAATGAAAAAAACAAGAAGCCTAGCAAGAAAACAAACGATTTCATAAGTCCACCTTTTTTAATTCAATCCATCTTGTGACGGATGAGGGTTTATATCCGCGAGGTTGTAAAAATAAAATGAATAGTTTTTGCATAACCATTTCGTTTTTGTTAATATTAAGAAATGGAAATTTATCAGCTTCGGTATTTTCAAGAGGTTGTCCGTCAGGGAGGCGTGAATCGCGCAGCCGAACACCTCAGAATTAGCGCCCCCGCGATCAGTAAAGCAATTAGTAACTTAGAATCTGAAATAAATGCCATTCTATTTGATCGCATTGGGGGTAGGCTTCTTTTGACTGAAAAAGGTAAACATTTACTTAAAAGAGCCGAAGAAATTTTGCTCTTAGAGCAAAAAACGAAGGCTGAAATTTCTGATGTTGAAGGCATCGGCGAAGTAACGATCGCCGGGCGCGAACTCTTTCTGGAAGAATATGGAATCGCTATCGCCCTTAAGCTTAAGAAAAAATACCCTCAGACGGTTCTTCACTTTCTTGAAGCCACGGGTGCGGAAGCCATGGATGCTGTCAATTCCGGCCGGGCGCATTTCGCGCTGACGGTTCAAAAGCCAACTCAACCTTGGCGATCTGTTCGATTGGCGCAAGTAAACTCTGTGACTGTTGCTGGACCAGGGCATCCGGTGCTAAAAGAACGAATGAAAGCGAAGTCCATTTCGATCCAAGAGGTTCTTCGGTATAATTTTATCAGCCCCAACCTTCCACTTTTTGGAAGGACCGGAGAATCTAAGTCAATCGACGGCTGGAGAGATGATATTCATCCCCGCAAAATTTCTTACATCGTTGAAACAATCTGTGTGTTTAAGGAACTTCTGATGCGCGGGCAAGGTCTTGCCTACATCCCGGATTTTTGGGCTAAAAAAATCGGCGTGGAGATTCTTAATGTCCAAGGATGTTCCTTCGTGAATAAAGCTCATATTTATTGCTCAGCCAAGCTTGCGAAAGATTACACCTGGATGGACCAGCTGATGGATGACTTAGAGCCTTAGCTGATCGTATGGAAACGTATCTTGAACAAAAGGTCTATCGGATTCCCTTTTAAAGATTGGTTGTGAACAAAAGAGTGTCATCATTTGCGCGGTAAAAATTGACCGTTGCGGTGCTTGTTTGATCGTTGATTGCCAAACTAACCCACAGCGGTTCGCCTGAGTAAAAGGCCTTGGTGCTGACCTTGATGCCGCTTTGGATATTATTGATTGGTTTGGAATTATCAGGGGATTGAGTTGATCCGGAAACAATGACGGGGAGGTCATCAAAATAATGAAGACTTGCGATGTGATCATGGCCGTTAATTAGAGCCGTGATTTTTGATCGATGTTTTTTAAGCAGCGGTCTTAATGTTTCCTGAAATTGCTTTTTTTCAGTCCATGCATGACCGGATTTGGTGACGGTGAGGTTCGGGTGGTGGAAAACGATAAAAACAAATGTTGTTTGATCTGCACTCAGCTCTTGGTCTAGCCAGCTGAGTTGTTCGGAAACATTTTTCGTGTTGTCCGAGTTTAAGACGTAGAATGTCGTTCTGTCTTGGGGTAGAGTCTTTTTAAAATACTCACCCGGCATTTGAAAAAATGAGATTTCATTTTCGTATCCATCGTGGTGATTTCCAAGGGCGACAATATCAAAGCGAAAATTTTGATTCTTCCAGGGTTGCCATGTTTGATCATAGGTGCCGCGGTAAAGATTATCGCCAGGCAGAATGAGATCAAAGTGATTTTGCCTCATTAAAGAATCTCGAACAGCCTGTGTGTTTGTATTCCAGTGGCCAGCATCTCCGACAATACCCCAAGGATTTGCGACAACCTGCTGAAATGGGATCAACAGCGAAAAGAAAAGCAGCCAATGGTTAAAATTCATTTTTGCCCCCGCTGTCTGATGGATTTCAGTCATTAAAATCCCAATGTTTTGATTAAATTCAGAAGAGCTGAAGATGGCTAGCGGAACTCTGTTAGGAATCGGTCAAGAGAGACCTTTTTAGGTCGTTTTGGCAAAAGTTTTACAGTTTTGTAGCTCTGAGAACTCATAGACTGCTGAATGCAATGGACCCTGAGTTGCTTCAAAAGAATGAGTTGTTTGGCCAATTGGCAGTTCCTTACTGGAGGGACTCTGTGCCGGCTTTGAGATGAAGGAGAACGTATGAAAATAGAGCAAAAGCAAAGTGCCCGCCCAAAGGGATTTTTTCTTCTTGCCCTTTTGATTCAGTTTTTTGGGTTCATGGCTTGGGCTCAGGTCAATGTCATTGACCTTGAAGTCACTGCGAAAGATCTCCAATCGTATCGTCTTAAATCTGAGAAATACGTCTTTGAAAATCCTAAGATGAGAGTCAATGGCTCTGTTTGGATGAACTTAGAAGATATGCATACGCGCGGACAGTCTTCTTTGTCTGCTCGCCGCAGGAATTTTGGTTTAGAGCTCTCTGAGCCAGTTCAGCTGAGCCAATTTCGCGCAAAAAAAATAAATCTGCTGAGCATGTGGACTGACCGAGGGTACATTTCATCAAAACTTGGATTGCTCACGTCAGAACATTTACAAATTGGAGTGGCTCTTCCGACGGAATACACTGAAGTTCGCTTGAACGGAAAAACAAATGGCCTCTATTTAGCCGTTGAAAAACCAAAGGCTGCGGCCAAACGCAGTCCGTTTGTTGTTCGGCGTGGTTACGGGTCACGGTTCTTGGTTCAAGAGGCCAAGATCAGCGATGATCTCACGGAAACCCAAGTGCAACAAATTACCCAGGCCTTGAGAGCTCTTTATGCCAACCTTCAGTCAAAGTCTGGTGAAAAGTTGCATCAAGCATTGACGGCGTCTATGGATTTAGAGAGCTACATGAAGTGGATGGCGATCAACTCCCTTTACCGAAATGGTGACGGCCCGGATGAAGTTTTCTTTTATGTTGATTCGGAAAAGTACGCCGCTGGCCAAATCTACTTTCGAATTATGCCATGGGACTTTGATGATTTATTTAAGCCAATGCATTCGCCAGCAATCAATAAGGCAGAGATTTCAAAGAATCCAAATTCATTGATCTACAATTTCGAAGATAAACTGGATCTAGCTTTTGCGCGGGATCAATTTCTGTATTATCAGTTGAAGCAAAAAATGAAGTCTCTCTTAATGAATGAGCTCTCAGTCAGCCAAACGGATTTGCTCCTTGGAAAAATTCAAACAGAAATCACGCCCTATCTCGAGAGAGAAGATTTACTAGAAATGGGCCGCTTGGATAGTGGGCGAAATGGAAAGCCCTACACAAAAAATGAAATCCTTGAAACTTTCTCAAGTCGAAAGACACAAATCGATCAGCGCAGGCAATGGCTCCTTGACCGGGCCAACTAGGATTTTTGGTGG
>JACCDR010036652.1_pt1 | contig 10921 bp, 12 predicted proteins | sample 7446431 | NCBI WGS metagenome assembly JACCDR01 (sample SAMN15323443, study PRJNA562643) | freshwater metagenome | isolation source: river surface water | place: USA:Blue River Watershed | collected 2017-08-17 | reverse complement strand
GGTGATTCGGCCCCCGTCTCCGAGCTAGTGGCTGGCCGGGGGAAAAGTCCGGGTGTTGGTCCGGTTGCTGGGGGTTGGTCCGGTGGCCGTTGAGCTGATCACCCTGGCGGCCTACGCCAGGCACCGCGGGTGCGACGAGAAGGCGGTCCGGAAGGCGATCGCCGAGGGGCGCATCACGGCCATCGAGCGCGACGGCCGGAAGTGGATCGACCGGGACGTGGCCGACATCCAGTGGGCCCGCAACACCCGGGCCCGGGCTGGCGCCGGGGCGGGTGCTGCGGCTGGCCGCAAGGCGGATGGCGCTGCGGCGCCGGTTCTGCCCGGCCCTGGCTCGGCTGAGGCGGCCGCTGGTGGTGCTGGTGGGGCCGCGCCGGATGGTGGGGGCCTGGACTTCGAGGTGGGCGACGGCATCGACTACCAGGAGGCCGCGCGCCGGCTGAAGGTGGAGGAGGCCCGGCTGGCCCGGATGGAGCGCCTTGAGCGCGAGGGCAAGCTGACCGACGCCGAGGCCGCCGGCCGCGCCATCTGGACGGCCTTCCGGGCGCTGCGCGACACGGCCATGCCGCTGGGCCGGCGCGTTGCCGGCCGGGTGGCGGCGATGGATGACGCGCGCGAGATCCAGATGCTGATCGAGGCCGAGATGCGCCAGGTGCTGCAGGCCTTCCGCGACCGCATGCTGATGCCGGTGGTGCGTGAGCACGCGCCCTTGTCCGTGGGTGACGCCCCGGCGGTGGAGGAGGGCTGACCGCATGCCGTTGGTCGACGCTGACACCCTGATCGCCCGGGCCGCTGCGGAGGCCGTAGAGCCTGACCCCGAGCTCCGCCTCGACGAGTGGGCCGAGGGCAACGTGGTGGTGCCCAAGGGATCGGCCTTCCCGGGTCCGTACCGGCTGAGCCACACGCCGCCGGCTCGCCGCATCCTGCAGGCGCTGAGCCCGGGGAACCCGGCCAAGCGCGTGGTGGCTCGCGTGGCGAGCCAGATGCTGAAGACCCAGGTCTTCATCTGCGCGGCGCTGGGCTGGATCGCCGCGGCGCCAGCCAACATCATCGCGCTGGAGCCGAACAAGACGGTCACCCAGCGCCTGAGCAACCGCATCGAGGAGGCCATTCGTGCCTGCGATGCGGTGCGCACCAAGGTGGCCAGCCCGCGCAGCCGCGACAAGCGCAACACCATCGAGGACAAGCAGTTCGACGGCGGCCACTTGTACGTGCTGACGGCCGGCAGCGACGCCAACCTGGCCGAGGTGCCCGCGCGCTACCTGTTCTGCGACGAGATCAACCGCGAGGGCTGGCGAACCAACGCGCGCGAAGGCTCGCGGGTCAAGCTGGCCGAGGCGCGCCTGACCAGCTACGCCGGCATCGAGAAGGCCTACATCGTCAGCTCGCCCACCGATGTGGGCGCGAGCGAGATCACCGAGTACTTCGAGCGTGGCACCCAGGAGCACTACCACGTGCCGTGCCCGCACTGCGGGCACCTGCACGAGCTGGTGGTCGAGAACTTCAAGTACGCCATGGCCGACGACCACGACGGCGTGGCCCGGGCGTGGTTCGTGTGCCCCGAGTGCGGTGCCGAGATCGAGGAGGCTGACAAGGGCGGCATGCTGGCCGATGAGGCCATGGGCGGCCAGGCCCGCTGGGTGCAGACGGCGCCGGGCGACGGCGAGACGGTGAGCGTGACCCTCAGCGCCTTCTACGCGCCGGTGGGCAGCATCACATGGCGCACGCTGGCCAAAGAGTGGCACGAGGCGAAGGAGAAGAAGGAGCGCGGCGACCACCAGCCGATGCAGGTGTTCTGGAACACCAGGCTGGCGCTGGACTACGACCCGAGCGAGATCACCAGCAGCGCACAGCAGCTGTACCAGCGCGCCCTGGCCGAGGCACTGCCAGCCCGGGTGGTGCCAGACCGGGCCCTGGTGCTGACGGCCTACGCCGACACCCAGGTCGACCGCCTCGAGGTGGGCATCGAGGCCTGGGGCCCTGGCCTCGAGCACTGGACGATCGATCACGTCATCCTGTGGGGGTCGCCCACCGAGGATCCGCAATCGCCCGGCAGCGTGTGGCAGCGCTGGGAGGAGATCCGCCGCACGCCCTACGCGCATGCCAGCGGTGCGCTGATCCGCATCAGCGCCTGGGGCCAGGATTCGGGCGGCGCCAACACGCAGGACGTCTACAACTTCGCCGCCGGGCGCGAGCACACCGGCTTTCTTGCCACCAAGGGCGCGAGCCAGTTGGCCAGGCCTGTCATCGCGAGCAAGCCGACCAGCCAGGACATCAACTGGCGCGGCCAGCGCGTGCCCGAGGGCGTGAAGCTCTGGAGCATTGGCACCGACACGGCCAAGGACTGGCTCGCAAACCGCCTGCGCCTGACCGATGGCCCAGGCGCGCCCCACTGGCACAGCGGCTTGGAGCGCGAGCACTTCGAGCAGCTGCTCGCAGAACGGCCGGTGATCGAGCACGTCAGCGGCCGCCAGGTGCGCCGCTGGCGCAAGCCCGACGGCGCCCGAAACGAGGTTCTCGACGTGGCCGTCGGCAACCTGGCCTTGGCCCACTACCTGGGCCTGCACCGCTGGAGTGCCCAGGACTGGTCGCGGCTGCGCGACAGCCTGATCCCCCGCAACTTCACCGCAGATCTGTTCGCCGCGGCTGAGGTGCGCGAGGCCGGCGGCCCGCTGCCGCTGCCCGAGCCGCCGGCCACGCCGGCGCCCATCCTGCTGCACCAGGCACCGGCTGCTGGCGCGGCTGATCCAGCAGGCGCCGCCGCCGTGGCCGCTGCCAACAACGCTGCCGCGGCCTCCGCGCTGCACAACCACCCGCCCCCGGCGCCGCCGATGCGCCGCACTTTCTCCCGAGGACTGGCCTGACGATGACGATGAGCACCTCCACCAATGCCGCCGACCACCAGCTGATGCGCCTGGCTGCGCCTGCGCCCGTGGTTGACGAAGGCGATGAGGCCGATCCCGATGCCAAGCAGCTGGCGCAGGATGGCCATGTGCACGAGCTGTGCGAGGCGTGGTCAGGCTGGTGCCGCACGCGGCGCTTCTTCGGCCGGCCCGCCATGCCGGTAAGTCTGCTCGGCAAGCTGACGGCCCGCACGCGCCCGCTGTCGCCCGGGGGGCCGAACGCGCGCTGCAGCGCGCAATTGGCCGCATTCCACCTGGCTGTGCTGGGCCAGCCGGCCGAAGCGCTGGACCGGCAGGTGTTCGAGCTGCACTACCTCTGGCGGGTGCGCAACGTGAAGGCCGCGGCCGCGGCAGTTGGCATCAGCCGGCAGCACTGGTACCGCCTGGTGCGCGAGTTCCGGGCGCGTGTGTACGCTGCGTCGCAGGAAATCCAGCGCGACAACGAGGCCCAGGCGCGTGAGATGGGGTACGCGCCGGCGCAGGACCAGTCGCCTGCGCAGCAACTGGGTTAGAAGCCGCCCATGCCCGATCTGCGCGTGCCAACGCAGGCCCGCGCGGCCTCCAGCTGCCGCTTGGAATCAGCCCGCTCCTGGGGCGTGATGGTGATGCGGCTGGCGGCCACCTCGAGGTTCCTGATCTCGATGTCCGATGGGCATACCCGCTGCGGCGCAGCAGCAATACCCGCAGTGCTGGGCGGCTGGTGGTTGGTGCCGGGCCGATGCTGCACGGCGCTGACCACGCCGTTGTCGGTGTACACGTACCAGGTGTCATCGCCCTTCAGGTAGACCAGCTGGTCTCGACGGGTGTTGCCGTACTGGTTGGCATTCACCTTGGCCGGCTGGCCGAACGCGCGGTACAGCTCCTCGGTCGTCATCCCGATGGCCACGGTGCGCCGTGCAATCGCCTCGCGGATGTGGGTGGGGCGATCTGCTGATGGGCCGATGGTGTTTCGTTGGTGGAGTTGCAGCTTGTCTGCTTGGTGGCCTTGCGGACACGGCGTGTCTTGATAGGCCTTGCGGCCATCTGGGCCCGTGCAGGTGAACTGAGCGGTCGCATCGGCCAGCGGACCAACGGCGATGGCAAGAGCGCATATCCAGGTGCGCATGGATTCCCCCTGTTGTTTATGACTGAATCCTACTGCGCCGCCAGCTTGTTGCAACTGCTTACCAGCCGTTGCGGATCGCGTCAACGCACAAGCTGTCACCTCTGAAGGCGACATCTTTGCGCTGGCCAACAGGTTACACATTCACCCAAAATCGGGCCTGTTTTCGGTAGGTGGTGGGATTGCGAGCGGCGATCCTGCATCTGCCGGGAACGAGTGACTCTCCTCCTCCTCGTCTCGTTTCAGGCCCCGCGGCGCAAGCCCCGGGGCCTTTCTTCTGGCCGACATGCTCACCATCACCCGCAGCTCACCAGCAGTAGCAGCCGCGGTGGCGGAGCTGCGCGCGCTGCCGGTTGATCTGGTGCCGCGCGTCACGGCCAAGGCCTTGACGTTCGCCGTCGAGCGCGCCCAGGCGGAAGTCGTGGCGCGCATGCGCACAGCGTTCGATCGGCCAACGGCCTACACGCTGAAGTCCACCAGGATCGAGCCGGCCAAGCCGGATTCGCTGACGGCCCGCGTGGCCATCAAGGACCGCACGAGCAACAACGGCACCCTGCCGGAGGACTACCTGTTCCCGCAGGTCTACGCCGGGGCGCGGAAGGTCAAGCGCTTCGAGCGCAACATGCGCTACGCCGGCGTGCTGGCGCCCAACGGCTTTGCCGTGCTGGGCAAGTACATGCCGACGGATGCCGCCGGCAACCTGCCGCGCGGCGAGATGCAGCGCATCTTGACGGCCACCAAGACCGCATTCGATCCGGCCCAACGGCGTACCGACAGCCGCCGCAGCCGCAAGAACGCCAAGAACGCGCCGTACTTCGTGGCCGGGCTTGATGCCATCTCCATCGTTGGCGGCGAGCTGGTGCGCAGCAAGCGCAGCCGCCTGCAGCCTGGCGTCTACAAACGCGTGGGCCGCGGCGTTCTGCCGGTGCTGATCTTCACGAAGGGCGCGCCCAACTACCGCACGCGGCTGCAGTTCGAGACGGTGGCGCGTGAAGCCGCCGAGCGCGAGATGCCGGCCGCATTCCAACGCGCGTGGCGCGCGACCGTGAGGGCCTGATGGCGACGCTGCAAGAGCTCCAGACGCGGCGTCAGGCATACGTCGATGCCGAAATGCGCATCCTGCAGTCGCAGGAGTACTCGGTCGGCGACGGCTCGACCGCGCGCCGCAACCGCCGCGCAGATCTTGAGCAGGTTCGGCTGGCCATCACCGAGCTTGATGGTGAGATCCAGCGCCTGCAGGTCGCCACCTCCGGCCGCCGGGTGATGTACATCCGATGAAAGTCGCGTCGAAAGCCAAGCGGCGGAGCCAGGCCGTGCAGGGCGGCCACGTGGCTGGCCAGCTGGCCATCCAGGCTGCGCGCGAGCTGATGGGCGTGGATGTGGCGCCGCCCGCGGCAGGTGCCTACACCGGTGAGCACGGCGTGGGCGGCAATGCGCCGCTGCGCCGCAACTGGGCGCCGGCCCTCCGCGATGCGGATGCCGACACGCTGCGCACGCTGCCGCTGCAACGCGCGCAGTGCCGGGAACTGGCGCGCACGCACCCGGTGGCGGTGGGTGCCCGTGGCACCTACCTCGACCGCGTGGTGGGCACCGGCCTGGCCCTGGTGCCGCAGCCTGATCTGCGTGTGCTGGGCTGGTCAGCCGATCAGGCTGACGAGTGGCGGCGCAACGTGCGTGCCGAGTTCGGTCTGTGGGCCGACTCGCCCGAGTGCGACATCCGTGGCGTTCTGGACTTCTACCAGCTGCAGCGCCTGGTGGCTGGCGCCCGTGCCGACAGCGGCGATGCGTTCAGCGTGCTGCCTGACGGCCAGCGCTCGCCCATGATGCCGTACGCGCTGCGGCTGCAGGTCATCGAAGCCGACCGTGTGGGCAACCCCGGCAACAAGGCCGACACGGCAGTGATCGCCGGCGGCGTGCGCCGCGACGCGGCCGGGCGAGCCGAGGCCTTTCACGTCTACAACCGCCACCCGGGCACCGTGCTGACGGCAGGCGGCGACAAGTACGCCGGCCAGTGGATTGAGGCGGTGGGCACCAGCGGCCGGCGCCGCATCCTGCATCACTGGCAGCCCACCCGGCCAGAGCAGACGCGTGGCGTGCCGTGGTTTGCTCCGGTCATCGCGCTGCTCAAGGACCTTGACACCTACAGCGATGCCGAGATCAAGGCCGCTGTCGTCTCGGCCTTCTTCACGGTGTTCATCAAGACCCAGGGCGGCAACGTGGCGCCGGTGTTCGGCGTGCAGCAGCCTGGCGCCACCGCGCAGCCGGAAGACTCGCTGCAGATGGGTCCGGCGGCAGTGCTGGGCCTGGCCCCTGGCGAGGAAGCCCAGTTCGCCAACCCGAACCGGCCAAACCCGCAGTTCGGCACGTTCGTCGAGCAGGTGTTGGCGCAGATCGGCATGGCGCTGAACATCCCCGTCGAGCTGCTGATGAAGCGGTTCAACGCCAGCTACTCCGCCAGCCGGGCAGCCTTTCTCGACGCATGGATGTTCTTCCGCACCCAGCGCGCCTGGCTGGCGGCCAGCTTCTGCCAGCCCGTCTATGAGACCTGGCTGGCTGAGGCTGTGGCCATCGGACGCGTTGTCGCGCCGGGCTTCTTCAACGATCCGTTGCTGCGCTGGGCCTACACCCGCGCGGCGTGGCACGGCGACAGCCAAGGCTCCATCAACCCCAAGGACGAGGTCGCCGCGTACCGCGAGGCCATCGCCGAAGGCCTGCTGACCCGCGAGCGCGCCGAGTGGGAGCTGTTCGGCAGCGACTGGAACGTGACCACCGACCAGAAGGTCGCCGAGCGCGACCGTATGGCCCGCGAAGGCATCACGCCCGCCCCGCGGGCCGGCGCTGCGGCGGCGCCGCAGCTGGCCCCGCAACCGTGAGGTGCATCGAATGAACAACTACGTCTACGACGACGTCAACTACACGCCCGGCCGCTGGGTACCGATGACGCCAACCATGCTGGGTGGTGCTGCGGCGGGTGCTGTGGTGAACCGCTCGGGCACGATCACCGCAGGCGGCACCGCGCAGCAGCTCATGGCGGCCAACGCGCTGAGGCGAGGCTTCAGCGTGCAGAACCTCAGCGCCGGCGATCTGTGGGTGAACGCCACCGGCACGGCATCTGCCGCCGCGGGCTCGATCAAGCTGCCGGCCGGGGCTCTGTACGAATCGCCCCCTGGAGCGGCTGGTACCGGTGCAGTCAGCATCTTCGGTGCCACCACCGGCCAGGCCTTCACTGCGCGGGAGTACTGACCATGCCGATGTATTTCCCCCCGGTGTCGGAGGATTGGGTCCCGACATGGCCTGATCTCCCCGCCGCCGCCAGCGTGGTGCCTCCCCGCGTGTACACCGTGCTGGCAGACGGCTCGCAGTGGCGCACCGACGGCACGCGCTGGCGTCCCGCCGCCGGGCGTGGCCGGGGTGTGCAGCGATGCGGATCGGTCGCGGCGCCTCTGGTGACACTGACAGGCGTCACAGCGGGCTCATTTGCACTGCCGATCGTCCCTGAATTTCCTGCAGGCATGATTGCCCCGCACTCGCGCGTGTACGTCGAGGCGATGGTTCGGCGGCTGTCTGCGGCCGGCACGGCGCTGGTTCAAGCCCGCCTGGGCACGACCGGATCTCCGTCTGACTCGACGATCTATTCGCTGTCGACCGGGGCCATCGCTGGTACCGATATCCGCATCTCGTCGATGGCGATTTTCGGCTCGTCGGCTACGTCGTTTTCCAGCCCCAACAGCATCTCAGAGAACGGGTCCGGTGCCTCGCTGTTTGCAGATAGATCTGCAAACGTGGACACCAGCTCCGCCATGAGCGTCACCATCGGCGTCGCCAGCGCAAATGCTGGCGACTCATTTTCGCTTGTGTACTACAACGTTTGGCTGGAGGGCTGAACGATGCCGAAAACTGTGACCCCGCCGGTCAGCGACGCTGACCGCCCTTTCGAGGCGGCCCGCGCCAACCCCGACGGCACGGTGACGCTTTACTACGCTGGCGAGACGGCGCCGCTCATGCCGCCTCCAAGCCCGAGCTTGCCGCAGTTGATCACCAAGCGCCAGCTGTACCGTGGCCTGCGAGAGCGCGCATGGTTTGGCACAACCAAGGCGCAGATCGAAGCGGCTGTCGATGCGCTACTAGCGCAGATGCCAGAGCCGCCGCGCGAACTCGCTCGAATCGAGTTCTACACCTCGCGCGACTACCTGCGCACGAATCCCATGCTGGTGGCGGCCCTCAAGGCGCCGCCCTTGTCGCTCACGGACGCCGGCATTGACGAATTCTGGATCTTCTGCGCGAGCTTCGCGCCGGATGGTGAGTGACATGCGCCCGTGGCACTGGTTCGTGCAGTTGTTCATCGCGGTTGACCAGCTCCTGAACGTGCTGGTCACGCCGCTACACGGAGGCGCTTGGGCGGATGAGACCCTGTCTTGCCGCGCCTACCGCGCCTGGAAAGACGGCAAGCCGTGGGGCAAGGTCTGGATGCCCGTGATCGACCTTCTGTTCTTCTGGCAGCCGCAGCCCGAGGGAATCATCGGCCACTGTCACGGCGCGTATGTCAAAGAGCGGGCGCGCTACAACGCGCCGCCTGAGCTTCGCTGACCCCATCCCCTGCCGGTGTCTACCACGCCCATGATCGACCCGACGCAACTGGCCGGCGTGCTGGAGCTGCTGGCGCAGGCCCTGCGCGCGCTGCCTTCTGGAGCCGCGGCCGGCCTGCCCATTGCCCAGCCGCAGCCCAGCAAGACCGTTGGCGAGTGGCTGGATGTACACCTGCGCGAGATGGAGGTCGGTCGCGGCTACCGCGAGCAGACGCTGCGCAACAAGCGCAGCCTGATCGCCCACTGCCGCCGGCTGTGGGGCGCCAGGCCGCTCGCCGAGCTTCGCCCGCCCGAGATCGTCGCCGGCCTGCGCACCTTCCCGGCCAGGCAGGGCAGCACCGCGCACCGCGTGATGCGCGAGCTGTCTGACGCCTACGCTGAGGCCATCGCTGCCGGCTGGTGCCGCGACAACCCGGCCGCCAACCTAAAGCCGCCGAAGCACACGGTGCAGCGCAAGCGCCTGACGCTGGAGACGTGGCAACAGATGCGCGCCCTGGCCAAGGCCAGCGGCCAGGTGTGGCTGGAAAACCTGTTGCTGCTGGCCCTGGTGACCGGCCAGCGCCGCGGCGATCTGGTCAAGATGCGGTTCGATGACGTGGTGGGCGGCGAGCTGCGCGTTGAGCAGCAGAAGGAGGCCGGCAAGGGCTATGGCTTCCGCGTTGCCATCCCGCTTGGCTTGCGCCTGGATGCCATCGGCATGACGGTGGGCGAGGTGATCGAGCACTGCCGCGCGGCCGGCGACCCCGGCCCCACGCTGATCCGAAAGACGGTTGGCGGCCGGCTGGAGGTCTCCTCTTTGTCCAACGCTTTCGCGGCCTGCTTTGCCGCTGTGAGTGGCGCTGCCGACCCTGGGCCGCGCCTGCGGCCGTCACTGCACGAGGTCCGCTCACTGTCCGCTCGGCTTTACAAGGGGCAGGGCATCGACGTGCAAACGCTGCTGGGCCACAAGGACGCCGATGTGACCGCCATGTACGTAGACGACCGTGGACTCTCTGCCCGTGAGTGGAAGCGCGTGGCTTTGTCACCGCCGCCTGGTGGCCCCATGGCCAACCTCACATTGAACCCCGCCCCGGCGGGGTTCTTCGTTTCTGGAGACTGACATGCGACTGCTGGACTTGATGACCAGCCCTTGGGCCATCCTGCCCGAGCAACTGGCCGAGCTGCAGCAGATCTACGCCACGCATCTGCGCGGCGAGAAGATCGACATCCCGGCCGTCGAGGCTCGGCTCGGCCGGTCGCTGGCCAACGAGCAGCGGCAGTACGAGGTGGTGGCTGGTGGCGTCGGCGTGTTCGAACTGGTGGGCGTTCTGGCCCCGAAGGCCAACATGCTGATGCAGATCAGCGGCGCCACCAGCACGCAGATGGCTGCGGCCCAGGTGCGCGCCATGCGGCAAGACCCGCGCGTTCGCTCGGCGGCCGTCGCGATTGACAGCCCCGGTGGCAGCGTGCTCGGCACGCCCGCCCTGGCGGAGGAGATCCGGCTGCTGGCGGCTGAGAAGCCGACCGTCGCCGTCAGCCGCGGCACGATGGCCAGCGCCGCCTACTGGGTGGGCTCGGCCGCAAACGCCGTGATGATCGAAGGCGTCACCGACCAGGTCGGCTCCATCGGCGTGTACCAGCGGATGAGCATCGAGCCGGCGCAACCCGGCCAGCTCGAGCTGGTGCGCGGCAAGTACAAGCGGCTGAGCCTCAACGGCCAGGCGCCCGGCCCCGAGCAGATGGCCTATGTCGAGGGCCAGCTCGACCACCTGTACTCCACGTTCGTCGAGGCTGTGGCCGCCAACCGCGGCACCAGCGCCGAGGACGTGCTCGCCCGCATGGCCGATGGCCGTGTGTTCATCGGCCAGCAGGCCATCGATGCCGGACTGGCCGACGGCGTCATGACGCTGGATGCGCTCATTGAGCAGCTGGCCGCCGACCCTTCCGCATTCTCGCAGCGCCGCCGGGCCCGGCCGGTGCAGCGAACTTCACGGTCGACCGCGGTGGGTGCCGCGGCCGACGAGATCGATGTCTCCGCCAGCGCCGGTGATGCGCAGGGCGAAGGCCCCCATGTAACCAATGAACAGGAGCACACCATGCCCCTCGACCGTGCGTCGCTGGAACGCGACCACCCCGAGCTCTTTGCCGCCATGCGCGCCGAGTTCACCGCAGCCGGCGCCGAGTCCGAGCGCGTCCGCATCCTGGCCGTGCGCCAGCAGACGCTGCCCGGCCACGAAGCGCTGATCGAAACGCTGGCCTTCGACGGCAAGACCAGCGGCCCCGAAGCCGCGGCCGCCGTGCTGGCGGCCGAGCGCGAGGCCCGGTCCACCCAGGCGCGCGCCCACGCCGCCGAT
>JACCDR011900882.1_pt1 | contig 10922 bp, 21 predicted proteins | sample 7446431 | NCBI WGS metagenome assembly JACCDR01 (sample SAMN15323443, study PRJNA562643) | freshwater metagenome | isolation source: river surface water | place: USA:Blue River Watershed | collected 2017-08-17 | reverse complement strand
TGAGGAGGTCTGGATACACACGCTGAAGCATTATCTGCGCCAATAGCCTATGAGCGACCTCTCCCTACAAGAACGCCTGGTTAAGTACCTCCAAAACCGCCCCGGCAAAGCCATCGCTAAGGGTCACCTCGAAGACCTCGCCCGCGCGGCTATGGGGGTGACCGGCGAGTCGGTAGGGAGACGGTTGCGGGTACTGGCCGAGGTGAGTGACCCGGAAACCCCGGAAGACCTTGAGAAGACCGAGGAGCATGTGGCGGCGGTCAAGCTGCTGGCCGGTGGCAAGGTCACCGTCTCCTACGACGGTCCCCATAACCACGCCTTCTACACCTACCACCCACCGACTGAGCGACGGGTGTGGAAAGTACGGATCGAGGGGGACAGAGCGATTGGTTATTATGAGATAGAGAAAATTGCATGATTAAGACATACACATCAGCACCTAGCGTTGCCAGCCAGGAGCACTACTACCTAGAGCGCGACCGGGCAGAGGAGTTTATGACCAAGGCCCGGCAGTATCTCTGCAAAGAGGCAAAACTCTCCATATACCTTCGCGAGTCCGACCCCGACATCCTCGATTACCGCTTCAACATGAAAAACGACGGCTGCCGTAACCCGAGGATGCACGGTAGTAGCCGCTGCGCTACATGCTCGCTCGCCCATCGCCTAGGTGTATGAACCCCGAAGAGGACGCTGCAATCATCAAGGAGCACGCCCGGCTTCATGTGCGGGTGATGAAACTCAAAGCGGTCGAGGGTGTGGACGGGCAGAAGTACATCCGGCGGGATGATGTGATTGACCTATTGGCGCTGACTGAAACGATGAACGCTTCACGCCCGGAGTGCTCGCCTAAACTCAAGAAGCAATAAACACAGCACCTCCCTTAGTACCACTCTCGCCGGTGGTACTATTGTTATTGGGACTGTTCCCAGACAAAGGAGGCTCGCGTGATCCGCGTATTCCCCTACCGTCGCCGCCAGCGTGCCCGCTCGGTGGTGCGCAACCTCATGCGTATCTTCGGTGAGCACGAGGCGCTCTCCGAGGTGCGCTGCCGCCGCCAGGCCAAGGAGCTCCTTCGGGTGTTCCTGAGGAGGGGCGCATGATGAACCCCGCCCTGCCTGCCACCATGCGCACCGCTGACGGTGAGCTGGTGACCGACATCGAGCCCGGCCGCCTGACCTGCTACGGCTGCGGGAAGGTGATTTTCAACAGCCGCACGTGCGTCCAGACGGGCGCCCGTCTGTTCTGCGAGGAGGAATGCGCCAACCGCACCGCCATCCGGCGACTACGCCGCGTCGGTCGCGCTCTCCCCTACTAGACGCGACCCACTCTGTGTTTCGTACTGCACGACACTTCGCCCCCGTTCCAACCGGGGGCTTTTTCTTTGTCGTATGATGAAGGTCTATGCGACTCGAGATTATTACACCCAGCGGAGTACCGGTACCCGTGGAAGATGATCCGAATGACGAGTACATCAAAGGGCTGCCGAGTAGAGGTTATAAGGTCATCATTAAAGAGCCATGAGCACTGAGACTGTGGAGCGGGAGGAGGTGGCAGAGATTGAGTTTCCGGTAGTGGAGGCAAAGAAGGCAACGGGGCCGCGTATTCATGTGGGAGGTTCAACCTGCCTAGGGTGCGAAGGGTGATACGATAGAGGTATGGCCGGGATAGGCCCGGAGCTCTTTCAACAATGCGCAGGAGAAACATGCGACAAACTAACGTTCACACCAAAAACAAGGTACAATGGTAGACGGATGCTTCCTGCATCCTTTCTCTACGTTGTCGCATAACGCCCCTACTCTCGGGGGCGTTGTGCGTATAATGGATTGGTGAGGTTTACCGTATTTGGCAACCAGGAGGATCTAAGGGGCAATGCGCTTGGCTACCACCGCACCACACAGCGGCTAAAGTTTGGCGATGCTGCCATTCGCTACAACGAGTGGAAAGAGCACGTTGTGGCTGCCTACGTGGACGCTGGTGGCCTGGTAAACGCCTTCGGCTATAAGCCACTCGATACCGGCAAGCGGAAGTGGTTGCTGCGCACCATGACCTACTTTGCCACTGACCACCGGCCAGACCCCGACAACGTGCAGAAGGGCATTGCTGACGCGCTATTCGTGAACGACAAATACGTGGTCGGGAGTTACGATTTTGCCTTTGATAAAGATAATCCCCGCGTTGAGGTTGAGATATCCCCAGCCGAGTGATTCGACAGGTGACGGGTGTGGGCATATACTACCTGTATGCAACCATCAATCATCACAATCGGTGAGTTTGTAACCCTCAAAACGGGTGTTATAATTTCTCCGATTGGTGGTTGCACGTCAATTCACAAGAGCCCTTGGACTTAAACTCCTTGGGCTTTTTGTGTGTTCCGCCAAGAGACACACTCACAGTGGTAGCAGGCACATATGCTACGGATGTGAGCAATCGACCGACCGACACCCATACGGAATGAGAAAAAATGGCCGCGCGCTCTTTTTTCTTCAAATGCTACTACTTCCTAGAGGCTCAGGCACCACGCTAGAGCACCACGGACACGGGGGCATTCCGGGGGGGAGAGGGAAGGGAGAGAAGGAGGATTACCAGGCCCGCAGGGCCTTACGTTAACTTATGAGCAACATATGAGACTAGAAGACCAAGTAGTCGGCTTAGAGCTAGCAAAGAAGCTTAAGGAGCTAGGGGTAAAGCAGGAGAGTTTGTTTTATTGGCAAGAACTGGAATTGCGAGAGTGGGAAATTGAACAAAATGTAGAAAAGTACGTTTGTGTTTATTCTGGTGATGAACCGTGCTTAGAAGAAGATATTTCCGCCTTCACCGTCGCCGAGCTGGGGGAGATGTTACCAGATACCGTGCGTCCACAGATTGGTAAATTGTATGGCGGGCAACACCGTCACTTAAAAATTGACAAGAGTGATGGTGATTGCTGGTTTGTGGCGTACCTTCCGCTTGACTATGAAATAGATGATGAGACTGATAACCATATGATGTCCGCTGAAGACACTCTAGCGGACGCAATGGCCAAGATGCTCATCTACCTAATCGAGAATGGGCTGTATGAGCCGCAAAAGTAGGTTCTCGACGCTTACCCGCATTGATCCGACGCAACTCGCCTGGCTACAGGAGCACAAAGACACAAAGACGGTGGCAGGCTTCCTTGATAAAATTATCAACCAATTCAAACAGCATCATGGTAAAGATTGACCTGAAACCACACTTGAAGAAGGCTACGAGGCCGCGACTAAGTTGGTCATTGATTGAAAAGGCGTTGAAGGTCCAGGGCTATAAAACCCGCATAGGCGAAACGCCATTCGCCGCCAAACGCCTTGGTGTCTCGATTGACGATATCAGGCTCCACAACTCCCACTGCGACGGCTACGAAGAGGGTTGGGCTGCTTGCGTGGAGCACATCAAAAAGCAGCTTGGACTATGAAGAGCCTCAACCTTGACCACATCAAGCAGCGCATCGGCCACCAGCCGTCCCGCCACGAGCATGAGTTTCAGGAGGTATGTGCGGAGTTGGAGCCGATCTACGGCAAACTGGTATGGACGCTTCCCTACCAGCCAAGCGTGACGGAGTGGAAGATACGCGAGGCGCACCGGATAGCGGTGCAGAGAGGTATTACTCGGTACGCCTACCTTAAAGGCATAATCAAAAGACTGCCATGAATATGTACAACGGCATCCCAATTATTGAGAGTCAATACATGGTAAAAAAGGTAGAAGATTGGTCAGGCTGTCGCTCCAAAGCTCGCGCGATGCGAAGGCACGCGAGAGGCATTAAAACTCGGATGGTAGTGCGTGAGGTGCCCACAGCAATGATGGTCACTCAGCCTCTGCCAGTACGACTGGTCATTCATCCTTCATTGAGAGACGGATTATTGGCGCATATACAAACAGCGTAACCCCCACCACTTAATATGCGAGACACAAAATGGTACCATTTCCTAACTGATTGGTACTACGATTTAGAATGGTTCTTTGCGAAGCGTTGGCTTAACAGAACCTTTGGCTATAAAGAGTATTGGGGCGATTATATAGAAAGTAGGATTTGGGAGGAGCGCGCCAGAAAGAACCCTAAACCGCCCACCACCTAGTATGCGAAAACTTAAACAAATCAGATTGCCGAAGCATTACTTAGAAGCGTTGTTGGCAGAATACAACCAAGGTAATTATGCGCCGGGCAAGGAAGTATTAAAAGGTTGTGGTGATACGGTAGTGTTAAAAGACTTACCAACCACCCTACTAAGGGTGCAAATCGTGTATGAAGAAATTGAGGAAAATTAACAACCACCTAGTATGCGAACAGCAATAACACTAGCCGCGTGGGCTTATATGTTTCAAATCCCACAAACCCTACCACAAGAACCACCGTGGGTGATACTAATTATTTTTCTGTTTTCTTTATTTGTTGCTGTAAGGGAAGACTGGAAAAACTCCTAGTATGCCCCTCTCCCCCGCCCAACAACTCGCCGCCCTCAAACAAGCCGAGGCCATGAGGAAGCGCTGGTCCGACCCAGCGTACCGTGAGCGCATGTTGCAGAAGCAGAAGGCGGTGGGGTTTCGGCAGTATCCAGAAGCCAGCGATGCAAATCCGAAGCAAAGCCCCGGAGTGCAAACCCACTAAGTGCTTGAAAAGAATGGTGCCCAGGGCCGGAATCGAACCAGCGACACTGCGATTTTCAGTCATAAAAATGGCTTCCTCACCATTTCTCATGCTGACCGGAATCCTTGAAAACTCAGTCGGTTAGGGGTACATGGCGACCATACCGCCCCACCTCAGCACGCGCCCCGGAAGTGCAAATCTGATGCACAAAGCCCTAACCGACATCGCCATCAAAAACGCCCCACGCCCCGATACCGGCCACACGAGGCTGTGGGACACGGTGACGCGCGGATTTGGCTGTCGGGTAGGGAAGCAGAGCAAGACGTTCATCGTGCTCATCGGGAAGGGGAGGCGGCACACCATTGGCCGCTACCCCATCATCACCCTTGCTGACGCCCGCACCGAAGCGAAGCGAATCCTCGCAGAGAAGACGCTGGGCAAGGTGAAACCCCGTTTTCTCGCCTACGAGGACGCCCGCACGCGCTTCCTGGAAGGCGCAGCGGTCCGACCGTCAACGCTCGCTGGCTATCGGTCCCGGCTCAACCGTGTGGACTGGGGACGCGGCAACCTCGCAGACATCACCCCACGGGACGTGCTGCGCCAGGTGCAGCGCTTCGAGGGGCCAATGGAGCAGCGGTACGCCTTCGTGACCCTGCGACGTTTCTTCAACTGGTGCGTCGAACAGCATCTCATCGACGATGCGCCGACCGACAAACTCACCCCGCCGACCAAGAACGGCAGCCGGGCACGGGTGCTCACCACCGACGAGCTCCACGCCATCTGGCACGCTTGCCCGGACGACGATTTCGGGCGGATCGTGCGCATTCTCATGCTGACGGGAGCCCGGCGCGGCGAAGTCGAGCACATGACCCTAGACGGGGACGTGGTGACTATTGCAGCCGAGCACACCAAGAACGGACGCACTCACTCGTTTCCTGTGCCCGGATTAGCCCAAAACCAACTCAAATCCGCACGTAAGTGGGTAGGATGGGGAAAGAGCAAGGCGAGGCTCGATGTTGCCTCTAAGGTGCCTGCCTGGACACTCCACGACCTGCGTCGCACCTACGCCACTATCCACGCCCAACTTGGCACCCCGCCGCACATCATCGAGGCGCTTCTCAACCACGCTACGGGGCAGATCAGCGGGGTAAGTGCCGTTTATAATCGCTGGACTTACCTGCCCGAGATGCGGGAGGCGGTCTTGAAGTTTGAAGCCCATATCGCCACCGTCATTGCGCCTAGGCAGCAACCTGGGCCATCGCGCGATGGCTCCCCGACGGGAGTCATTCGCGATGAAGATACTACTGACCAAGCGCGAAGTGCGTGACCTGGTACTGTACTCTTTCGCTCACATTGACCGCATGGAAGCCAAAGGAGAGTTTCCCAAGCGGGTGCGCCTTGGTAACGCAAGGGTCGGGTGGGTGAAAGACGAGGTGCTGGCGTGGCTTCAACTACGCATAAGCGCACTCGACGGCTCCACGACTTAGGAGCAAGGGGCCGGGGGCTAGTCTCCCGGCCCCTTTTTTATGCACGCAAAAAGCCCCGCGCGACACGAGGCTTTCAGCGATTAAATAGGTTACGATGCGCATTACATCGCCCTTCCATCATACCACGCAACTGGTGTAGTACCATACTCACTGGACAAGCACACAGGAGGCACACCATGTCCGACGCTACCGCTGCCCCGGCTTCCAAGCGGAACCGGGAAGATGATGACCCCGACGCCTTCATGCAGAAGGCCAAGGACAAGTTGATGAAACAGCGCGAGGAAGTGGAAGCCAAGCGCACTGCCATCGACGAGGAACTGGCCGTCATCGACGGGAAACTCGACCGCATCGCCAATTACTTCTCACCACCGAAGGCGACGGTCGAACCCAAGGCCCGCAAGCCTCGTACTTCGTCTGGCAGCCGTGCTCCCCGTCAGTCGGGTGTGCGCGACAAGGTGCTCGACGAAATCAAGAAGCACGCGGACGGCATCAAGGCTGCCGACCTCATCGCCGCGATGGGCGGGAAAGACAACAAGACGGTCGAGACCTCAATCAGGAACGCTGTGAATGCCCTAAAAAAAGGGAATCAGATCACCAGCGACGGCGGCGTCTACAAGGCGCTGTGAACGACGAAGGCCACCTCTCACGGGGTGGCCTCTTCTTCAACTAGATATTTTTTCCACGCTTCTTCTTTTTCTGCCATACAGCGTAGTGACAAAAGGCGTGCTTCTTTCAGAGTGAAATTTATCATATTGCAAGCAGGGTAGAGTGGGCAAGGATTTGACGAGGGGTATTTTAAGTCCGCCCATACCCTGCGGAGCTCGCGTTATTTTTTGACTCGTATAGTCACCTTGCATAATTGCTTATCTGGGCTTCTCCCGCGCTCCACCCGAAGGCTTCAAGGGATAGCGCCGCAATCTCACAGTGTAAGCGTCTACCTATTCCGCCACCACTCTACTCTACTAACAATGAACGATGATTGGCTTTCAGCGGCGCTGCCGCCAGACTATTAGTCGTTTTGAGTGATGCTTTTGTTTAGCCAAAATGCTGACTGCTCTAAGTTTGTGAGAGCAAGCGACTTACCACGTGAAGGTGGCAATACTGTACTGATTTCATCAGCGAGCGCTTGGTACTTATCACGAAACGATTGCATCAAGGCTTTCTGCTCGTCCGTTGGACTCACATACTGAAAGCTAACACTTCTTTCTTGTGACATCATAGTTTTTCGAAATGTGTCATTAGCGACACTGAAAACCAACCATCAATGAACACGTCGCGGGCTGGTGGGAAAGCTGCTCCTCCCGGAGCAAGTGCCATCAATATGGGTGTAGTTTATTTATGCTTTCCTATCAACCAACGACTGATGATGTGCTTGTGTGTGGGTATGTGGAACAGGTCATGTCCGATAACCACCGCTTTTTCTTGTAGGTTGCGTCTACCTTTTTGTTTTACCCACGCACCAGCACACCACTACTACAACTATACCATACCCATACACACCGCTATCCCTATTACTATACACTAGGTGTGTATATGCCGCACATGCGGGAAACCGTTGCAAATGACGGGTTCCCTCGCACAGCCGCCCGGCTCAACCGCCGTGACCAAACAAGGTTCCGACCTTGCTCACTATCGTTCGACTGTACTCGCTAACCTTGTTTGGTCACGGCGCTATCGCTTCGGACGGACTGTGCTCGGGACAGTACCAACCGTCCACGATACAATTCTTAAGGACACTGTTCCTTAACCGAGCACCAGCAACCATCCACCAATTCCATCCGTTCGACCACACGCGGCTCTGGCGGTCTGGTGGTGCTGGGTTATGGCGCACACCCACATCATCGGCTCCACCGGGACCGGCAAGAGCACATACGTCAAGCACCTCATCAATTCCGCGATTCACGCGGGGGCTGGCTTACTCTTCCTTGACAAGCACGGCGTGGATGCAACCGACCTCCTCGACACCATTCCGAAGCGACGGCGCAAAGAGACATTCCTCTTTGACCCGTACGAGTTTCCCCTCAAATGGAACCCGCTCGACGTACCTGAGCAGTACCATTCCCTCACGGCCAAAGCCGCCATTGCCATGGTTCGCTCGACCTCCAAGATGCCCGACGCTGCTACCGCCAATATGGACATGACCGTACACGCTTCGGTCCTGGCGCTCTTAGAGACAGGTGGCACGCTCTTGGACATCCCACCCCTTCTTACCGACGAACGCTTCCGTTCCCAGATAACGGGCACCATGCGTAACCGTGCCGGAAAAGAGCGCGAGCGGGAGAAGCCAGAATGCTGACTTCAAACCCGTCGAACTGACGCACGACCACCCCTCAGTGCTTGTGTCGGGCCTCGAAGCGGACGACGCCAAGAGGTTCGGTATCGGCTACAAGGAGAAGGCGGCCGGTGCCGGGAACATCTTGATTCCGCTGTATGACAAGGGTCGCCTTGTCGGTTATTGCGGGGTTCAAGAGATAACCTGGCTTCCCGAACGCTGGCGCTAGGTCGCGCATGACTTGTCCCCGTCAGGAATGTCTGGCGGGGCTTTTTTATGTTAGAATAAAGTGTCGAGTTTAATAGCCTTGTAACAAGAGGGAGGGTGCTACTTACAAGGCGGCACTCTCCTTGTCGTATCTATGGAAGAGTGGAAAGCAATAAAAGGGTGGGAGGGTAGATATGAAATTAGCAATCATGGGTATGTGCAATCTATTGCGACGCGCTATGGAAACCCAAAACTTCCGCGCGTACTAAAACGACGACACATGCCAAACGGCTACCAGCAGGCCGTTCTTGGGCATTCTACTTACCACTATATTCACAGACTCGTGGCTCAAACGTTTATACCAAACCCAAATAATCTACCATTTGTAAATCATATTGATGGCAATAGAGCCAACAACCACGTCTCAAACCTTGAGTGGTGTGACCAAAAGCATAATCTTGCTCATGCTGTTCGCATCGGCTCAATGAGTTGTCAGAAAGGTGAAGGCAATCATAACAGTAAATTGACTGACGCGGTTGTGCGTCAAATTCGAGCAATGCATGTCCCCTACAAGCGAACGGTGAGTTACCCTAAACTGGCACAACTTTTTGGCGTAAGCCTGACTGCTGTGCGAAACGCCATAAAAGGGAAGACCTGGAGCCATCTCACCTGACCTGGCTCCCGCCCCAGTGGCGTGCCTGAACTACAACGGCCCCCGGAATGTCGGGGGCCTTCTTTTTGTATTAAATCGTGATACCTCACCACCATCACTCATAGCGCCCGTACTGCTCCTAGCCGCGCCATGTGTACCTTATACACACCTATCCCTTGACAACAAAATTGAGAGGTATATAATGGGTGTATTAGTAAGTAAATGCAACATATTATGATGGAAGAAGGTTGCTCTTGCAGAGAAACTGAACGCTCTTCGTGAGAATATTATAAGTGGTAAATACGATTAGTATGGATACATCAACAGGTGCTATCTACGATAGCGAAAAAGAGGTAATGGACGCTCTCAAGAGCGGGAAGATAAAAGACCCTGAAAACATTGTGGAGCTACCACCAGAGATAGCTTCAGAACTTATTGGAATGAACAGAAAAGGTCGTCGTATTTGGTGGAAGCAAAATCGTAAAAAGATGAACCTACCACGTTGGAGTGAACGACATACATTAGCATAATGAAATACGGACTAAAACAACTGCGTAAGGACTTCCCGAACGACAAAGCGTGCCTACAGTTTGCCTTTGACGCTCTGCATAGCCGTGAGTGCTCGTGTGGGGGCAAATATCGGCTCGTGGAGGGGCGTAAACAGTTTTACTGCTCCAAGTGTCGTTTTCAGATAGCACCGCTCTCTGGGACGATTTTTGAGAAGTCCAGCACTCCTCTCACGCTCTGGTGGCACGCTCTTTGGATATTCTCAAACGCCAAGAGTGGCATATCGGCAAAAGAATTGGAACGCCAGTTGGCCGTAACGTATAAAACAGCGTGGCGTATCCTCTCACAGATACGAAAGGCACTAAAACAGGACGGCAAGTTGAGTGGTGATGTTGAAATGGACACTGCCTACTTTGGTGGACGATACAAGAGTGGTAAATACAACGAGAAGCAGAAAGAGGCAATCGCCGCCAAAAGTGTAGTAATGGGAGCGATTGAGAGAGGTGGTAAAGCACGACTGATGATTGTCCCCGATAGCACGGCGACTTTCTTGCAGAAGTGATAGACCCTCGTGGCACACGCCTAATGACTGACGCAACAAACCGACTGGATAAAGTGGCTCTCGGTTTCAATCGGCTCACTGTAGACCATTCAAAAGGCGAGTATGTGAAAGGTGATGTGTATGCGAATACCATTGACGCTTTCTGGTCGCACATCAAACGCTCGGTATCAGGCACACACAAAGTGGTGTCTAAGAAGCACTTGCAGGAGTATTTGGACGCTTTTGTTTTTCATCGCAACAACGCTTACAGCGACAAAGAACGCTTTTTCGTTTTGTTGGAAAGCGTATTGCGGTTTGGAGCAACTGTATAAACTCTGACTTTTTCATTGCTTCATTCTATCACAACGAAATGTTTTGTTGCGAGGGGATAGGTATGACCTTATACACACGGCCAATCGTGTGCTCCGTGACTGTCTCGGGTATACTGGAGGCACTCATGCGGCTACTAAACGGCGACTGCCTAGAAATACTAAAAACGCTCCCCGACAACTCGGTTGATAGTATCGTCACCGACCCACCCTACGGACTCTCGTTCATGGGCAAGAAGTGGGACTACGACGTGCCGAGTGTCGATGTATGGCGTGAGGCGATTCGCGTGCTAAAGCCTGGCGGCCATTTACTCAGCTTTGGCG